>ENA-UOXR01003723-UOXR01003723.1-bioreactor-metagenome-genome-assembly--contig:-NODE-3723-length-12672-cov-7.489340_pt1 | contig 12672 bp, 15 predicted proteins | sample MGYA00238164_ERZ764825 | MGnify/ENA primary metagenome ERZ764825 (study PRJEB28920, sample SAMN05720171) | bioreactor metagenome | isolation source: Anaerobic biogas reactor | place: USA:Washington...
ATGACGCAAATGACGCAAATGACGCAAATGACGCAAATGACGCAAATGACGCAAAATACACACCGGGGCGTGTGTAGTGCGTTCGGTTACACGGGAATGCAGCGCATGGCTTGCCCGCAATGAAAACGCTCGTATCGCTGGAGGAATATAAAAGGGGGCAGGCTATACGCCCATCCATCACCCATACACAAACTGCTTGAGCGCGCCCAGGGCGCTGACCACATCGGCAGGGTATTGCCCGGTCAGGTAGGGCAGCGCCTCCTCCAGCTGTTGCTGGTTGGAAAAGGCCGTCAGGGGGATGGCCGCAAAAGGCTGGGCGGCAAAGTACAGCAGCGTAAGCAGCAGCACGGGGATATGATGCTGTTGGGACAGGCTTTGCAGGTTTTCATAGATGCGCCCATTGCTGGCGTTGCCATACATGCGCTGCTGCGCTGGCGCAATGTCCTTGCCGGCGGCCCGTTTGGCAAAGTAGCCGCCCGCGGTGGACGTATAGGCCATAGCGGCCAGGCCGCTGCCCTGATGGTACGCCCACATCTCCTTGTCCATGGGCACCAGTGTGGTGTCGGCCACGGCGGGCATGTTGATATCCGCCAGGCTCCACAGCGCCTGGTTGCAGACGAACCCGGCCGCACCATGCTGCCGGGCATGGTGCGCCATGTCCTTCATGCGTTTGAGCGTCCAGTTGGAGCAGCCGTAGTATCGGATGCGTCCTTTCTTCACCTGGTCTTCTAAACATCCGGCAATATCCGCCACGGGCACCGCGGGGTCATCCCGGTGCAAAAAGTACAGGTCAATGGTTTCAATTTGCAGGTTGCGCAGGCTGTGGATGAGGTCGCTTTCGATATCCTCCGGCGTGCAGCGCGGGGTGTGCATGGATTCAAGGCGCGGGTGCGCGCCCTTGGTGGACAGCACAATGCGGCTGCGGTTGCCGCGCTTTTTCATATAATCGCCGATAACAATCTCGCTGCGGCCGCGCGGGCCGGGGATCCAATCGTTGTACACATGTGCCGTGTCAATCAGGTTGCCGCCTGCATCTAAGAAAGCATCCATCTGGCGCTCCGCTTCCTGGGGCGACAAATTGGCACCAAACTGCACGGTGCCCAGCCCCAACGGGGACACTTCCAACGCCGTTCCAGGCATAAGGATTTTGTTCATATCCGCCTCGTTTCGGGCCATTTCCGGCCTTTTTTACTGTTGTTTCAGTATAAAAGGCACCCGCCCGCTGCGTCAACTGTACTCGCGCGGGCGGGATTTTTGTGTGCCGAACCCCGTCACCAAATGTCACCCCATGTCAGTGCATGTCAGTCCCCTTGCGTGGTAGGGTGCGCGCGGAAGGAGGTGAAAACATGATCACAAGGGATCGCGCCTGGATGGGGGCGGTGCCGTCGGCGCGGCTGGTGGACGGCGTGGTGCGGGAGTTTGCGCAGCAGCAGCCCCGGCTGGAGCGGCTGCACCGCTATGCGCAGGGGCGGCATGATGTGCTGATGCGCACAAAGCCCGACGGGCTGCCCAACTACTGCATGCCGCATGCGTTTGGGCGGTATATCGCGCAGATGACGGCAGGGTTTCTGGTCAGCCAGCCGGTGGCGTATCACGGCCCGCAGGGCGATAGCTTAGCGGACTTTCTGCGCTTGCTGCGCGCCATGGACGCCGATGCCGCCGATGTGGAGCTGGCCATGGATCAGGCCGTGTTTGGCCGCGCGGTGTCGCTGTGCTTTGAGGGCGAGGACGGGCCGCAGGTGGCGGCGCTCGACCCGCGCAGCGCGTTTGTGGTGTATGACGACACGGTGGCGCACGCGCCGCTGTTTGGCGTGACCATCACCCCGCGCAGCGATGAGCAGGGGCACATGCGCGGCAGCGACATCACGGCGTATACCGCCCGGCACATCGTGACCTATGCCGGGCAGCCCGGCCACGCAGGCGCGCTGCCGCACGTGGCGGCGCATGGCTTTGCGCGCGTGCCCATGGTGGAATACCGCAATGATGAGCATGCGCGCGGCGACTTTGAGGACGTGATGCCGCTGATCGACGCCTATGACGCGCTGCAAAGCGACCGCATGAACGACCGCGCGCAGTTTGCCGATGCGCTGCTGGTATTGACCGGCGTCATGGGCATCGGCACGCAGGAAAACCCCACGGACTTCCGCGCCGGCATGCAGCGCCTGCGCCAGGACAGGACGCTGTCGCTGCCCGACAGCGATGCGCGCGCGGACTGGCTGGTCAAAACGCCGCTGGAAAACGACATCGACGTGCTGCGCAACGCCATTGCGGCGGACATCCACAAGTTCAGCATGACGCCGGACTTTGGCGATGAGCGCTTTGCGGGCAATGTCAGCGGCGTGGCCATCAAGTACAAGCTGTTTTGCTTGGAGCAAAAAATGCGCATCAAGGAGCGCTGGTTTGTGCGCGGCCTGCGCGAGCGCGCCCGTGTGCTGGCCACCTGGATGGCACAGCATGGCCTGCACGCCCCCGATGTGCGCGACCTGCGCATTACGCTGTCGCGCACGCTGCCGGATGCACCCCACGACAAACAATGAAAGGAGACCCCATGGACAACACCCCCGAAATGACCCCAGAGGAACTGACCCAGCGCGAGCAGGCCGTGGCGCTGCGCGAACGGCGCTTGAAGGCGCGCGAGCTGTTAAGCGAGCATCACCTGCCCCCGCAGGTGGGCGAGGCGCTCAACTATGACAGCGATGAGGCGCTGGAGCAATCCATCGCGCTGGCTAAAGCCGTGATGGCCGCCACGCGCAACACGCAGGCGCCGCGTGCGCCCCGCCCCGGCCCCGGACACGCGCAGCATGACCTATGCCCAGCGCGCGGCGCTGTACCTGGCCCATCAACCCATGAAATAAAGGAGGAAAACACATGTCTGTCACACACAAGGAACACATGATTATCCCGGAAGTCGTCGCCGAAATGGTGGAACAATCCTTCGGCGGCAAGGTAACGCTGCTGCCGGTGGCCACGCAGGACAACACCCTGCAGGGCAAGCCCGGCGATACGCTCAAATTCCCGGCCTTCCGGTTCATCGGCAAGGCCGCGCGCGTGGACGAAAACGGCCAGGTGCAGCCCGGCCTGCTCAGCGCCGATACCGTCAGCGCCACCGTGCACAAGTATGCCAAGGCCGTGGTCATCACCGATGAGGCGCGGCTGTCCGGCTTTGGCGACCCGGTGGGCGAGGCCGCGCGCCAGCTGGCGCAGGCCATTGACCACGCCGTGGACGATGAATTATTCCAGGCGCTGGAAGGCGCGGGGCTGGCGCGCAAGGTGGTCATTGAAAAGCTGACCAGCGACGCCGTGGCCGATGCGCTCACCCTGTTTGGCGAGGAGCAGGACGGCCCCAAGCTGCTGATCACCGACGCGCAGGGCGTGGCGGCGCTGCGCAAGGATCCGGGCTATCTGCGCTGCGGCGACATGGCGCAGGAGCTGATCTGCTCCGGCGTGGTGGGCGAGATCTGGGGCTGCCAGATATTGATCTCGCAAAAGATTGCCGCCAAAGCCGACACCGGCGAGCTGCAATACTTCATCGTCAAGCCCGGCGCGCTGCGCCTGGTCAGCAAGACCGGCACGCAGGTGGAGGTGCAGCGCGAGCCGGAGTACATGCGCGACACCATCTACGCCAGCAAGCACTGCACCGCCTACCTGTACGATGCGGGCAAGGTGGTTAGCCTGACGCGCTTTACGGGGCTTCAGTCGCTGACCAACAGCGGCATTGCCGCCCTGCCCGGCAGCGCCCCGGGCACCATGCGCATCGCCATCCCGGACAGCATGCTGCCGCCCGCAGGGTATGCCTGGGTGTACAAGCTGGACGACAGCGCGCAGGACGCGGGCACCTTCGGCACGGCGTTTACGGGCACGGCCTGGCCGGGCAGCGGGCAGGACATCGCGGTGGGCGCATCGCTGTACGTGCATGTGCTGCTGGTAGCCACCAAGGACCAAAAACCCGTCAAGACGCTCACCCTGCCCACCGTCACGGCGTAGGAGGGCACATGGACGCACTGAGGACGCGCCTGCGCGCGCTGCTGCCCGGCGAACAGCCCGGCGATGAGTTGCTGGACGAGATGCTCATGCATGCCGCCGACACCGTGCGCGCGCTGACCGGGCGCACCGACATCCCCGAGGGGCTGCGAGGCGCGCAGCTGCGGCTGGCGGTCATTTGCTACAACCGCTTGGGCACCGAGGGCGAGCACGCCCGGCGCGAGGGCAGCCTGACCCTCACCTTTGACAGCCTGCCCCAGGACGTGCGCCAGGTGCTCAAGGCCTGGCGCGTGGCGCGGGTGTCATCATGACGCGCCGCATGTACCGCCACGCGGTGCGCGTGCGCGCCGTGCCGTGCTTAGACATCCAGGGCGAAAGCGGGGGCAGCGCGCGCGGCGAAATGACGGCGCTGGCGTTCACGTTTGACGCCTCGGTCACGCCGGACAAGCAGAGCGAAACGCGCGAAACCGGCACGCTGCGCCCGCGCGAGCGGCGGCTGTTATTAGCCGGGCGGGCTGTGAAGCTGTACCAGGGCGATCACCTGTACTTCCCCGGCGATACGCGCTGCTGGCGCGTGATGCAGGCGCGATATTACCCGCAGCACACGCACATTGAAGCGGAGGTGGAGGGATGAACGCATTGATGGTGCGCGTGTACCAAGCGCTGCTGCCCCTGCCCTGCGCGGTGACGCGCCTGTGGCCGCAAACGCTGGTGCCCATCCCCTCGGTGGCCTTCGGCGTGGCCGTAGCCGCGCCGGGCGAGCGCGGCACGCGCTGCCAGCTGCTGTTGGAAGCGCGGGCGCTGACCCCGGAGGCGGCCGGTACGCTGGCCGCCTCCGCCCGGGACAGGCTGGTGCCGCTGGGGTTTGAGCTGGCCGGTTGGCACGATGAGGAGGTGCGGGACAGCGGATGCTTTGCGGTGGCGCTGCGCATGGCGGGCGAGTTTCTGCCCGATGGCGCGCCGGTGCCGCTGCCGGGCATCACGCTCAACGGCACCCCGGTGGGCGGGCTGCGCACGCTGACGCCGCCCACCAGGGAACGGCTGTTTACCGACACCACCCAGCCCGACGACCCGGTGCGCACCTATGCGCCGCAGCCGCTGCAACCGGGGCGCATCACATTCACCGCGCATTTGCTGCCCGATGACCCGGGGCAGACCCAGCTGCGCGATGGGCTGACCGCAGGCAGCAAGATGAGCATCACCATCACCGACCCGCCGCAAGCGCCGGTCAGCGCGCAGGGCTATGCCGCCAGCATCACGGCGCACGGCCCCATGCTGACCGCCGTTATCCAGCTGACGGGCTGATATGAAAGGAGAACCGATGAACAAAGAACGCATGATTGCCCAATGGGCGCTGGACGCCCAGGGCAGCCCATATGTGTACGGCGGCACCGGGCGGCGCTGCACGCCGGCATACCGCAAGCAGCTCATGGCGCAGTACCCGCAGCACGCCCCGGCCATCCAGGCCTTTTGCCCGGTGTTAAGCGGCATTCAGAAGGATTGCCGCGGCTGCCGCCACGAGGGGCGCAGCTGCTATGACTGCGCGCAGTTTACGCGCCGGGCGCTGGAAGCGGCGGGGATTTCCCTACCCAGCGGGGCCAGCAGCCAGTGGCGCAGCGACAGCTGGGCGCACAAGGGCGATATCAAAAATCTGCCGCGCGGGCGCGTGTGCGTGCTGTTCCGCCAAAGCGGCGACAGCGCCTATCCCATGGCGCACACCGGGCTGTACTTGGGCGATGGCACGGCCATGGACGCGCGCAGCCATGCGCAGGGCGTGCTGCGCCGCCCGGTGGAGGCCTACCCCTGGACGCACTACGCCATCCCCCACGGGCTGGACGGGGAGGCGTGCATCCGGCAGGGCGCGCGCGGCGAGCACGTGCGCAAATTGCAGCAATTGCTGCTGGCCTGCGGGTACGCGCTGCCCCGATACGGCGCAGACGGCATATTCGGCGAGGAAACGTTAGCTGCGCTCAACCATTTCCAGCGCGACAACGGCCAGCCCGCCGCCCCCGCCGCCGATGACCAGCTGTTAATGCTGCTGAAAGACATGGCCGACAAGCGGGATAGCACCCTGCCGGACGCCTGCGCCACCTGCCCGCACCGCAAGGCGGTGGGCGCATGAAAGAAACGCTCAAGGCGCTGTCCGGCACCGTATGCGCGGGCGCGCTGTACCTGTTGGGCGGGTGGGACACCGCCATCGGCATGATGTTTTTGCTGATGGGTCTGGATTTGCTGACCGGCGTGATGGCGGCGCTCAAACAAAAAAGCGCGCACACGCCAGGCGGCGGCTTCCTGTCGCGCACGTTTTTCTTAGGGCTGACGCGCAAGCTGACCATCACGCTGATGATCATGCTGGCCGCGGCGCTCGACCGCACGCTGGGCACGCAGGGCCTCTGCCGCCTGGCCGCCATTGGCTTTTACACCGCCAACGAGGGATTGAGCATCGTGGAAAACGCCGCCCTGCTGGGCGTGCCCTTCCCCAAGGGGCTGTTAAACGCCCTGGAACGCCTGCGCGAGCGCAATGACAACCAGAACCCCAATCCAACGGACGCTGACTAACCAACCAAGAAACAGCCCGCCGGGACATATAACCTGGCGGGCTGTTTTTGCCCCCTTGATTCTGCCTGCCTGCCCCTCTATAATGAAGGAAAATATAAACAAAGGACATGTGGGGAGGGCTATATTTATGAACGTACAGGAACTATACCGCGCATGGTTAAAGGATTTTGCGGATGACGCGGCCACCGTGCAGGAGCTGACCGCCATCCGGGACAACCCGGCAGAGATTGAGGACAGATTTTATACCGACCTGTCTTTTGGCACCGCGGGCATGCGCGGCGTGCTGGGGGCGGGTACCAACCGCATGAACCGCTACACCGTGCGCCGGGCCGCGGCCGGTATGGCCGATTATTTGCTGGAGCAGGACGCCGATGCCGCCGCGCAGCGCGGCGTGGTCATCGCCTATGATTCGCGCCGCATGAGCCCGGAATTTGCCGAGGACACGGCGCTGGTCATGGCCGCGCGCGGCGTGAAGGCGCTGCTGTTTGACGCGTTGCGGCCGGTGCCGGTGCTGTCCTTTGCCGTGCGGCATTTGAAAACCGCCGCCGGTGTTGTCATCACGGCCAGCCACAACCCGCCGGAGTACAACGGCTTCAAGGCCTACGGCCCCGACGGCGCGCAGCTGTCGCCGGAGTATGCCGCCGGCGTCACCCAGCACATCCAGGCGCTCAAATACAACGAGTGCCACCCCATGGACAGGCAGGAAGCGCTTGATAAGGGGCGGCTGCAGATCATCGGCAACAAGGAGGTGGACGATGACTACATCGCCATGCTGCTGACGCTGGTGGTCAACCCCAAGGTGTTAAAGGAGCAGGGGCCCAAGCTCAATATCGTGTACACGCCGCTGCATGGCTCCGGCCTGGTGCCGGTGCGCCGGGTACTGAAGGAAGTGGGCATCGGCAACGTGACCATCGTCAAGGAGCAGGAGCTGCCCGACCCGGACTTTTCCACCGTGGAGGCGCCCAACCCCGAAAACCCCGATGCCTTTGAACTGGCCATCCCACTGGCCCGGCAGGTGGGCGCCAGCGTGATCTTCGGCACCGACCCGGACTGCGACCGTTTGGGCGTGTGCGTGCTGGACGGCGAGGGCACCTTCCGCACGCTGACGGGCAACCAGATCGGCGTGCTGCTGCTGCACCATATCCTGTCCTCCCGCAAGGCGGCGGGCACGCTGCCCACCAACGGCGCGTGCATCAAAAGCATCGTCACCACCGAGCTTGCGCGCACCATCTGCGAGGATTATGGCGTGGAGCAGTTTGACGTGCTAACGGGCTTTAAGTTCATCGGCGAAAAGATGCAGCAGTTTGAGGACACCGGCAGCCACACCTTCCTGTTTGGCTTTGAGGAAAGCTTCGGCTACCTGTCCAGCACCCATGTGCGCGACAAGGACGGCGTCAACGCCTCGCTGCTGATCGCCGAGGCCGCCTGCGCCTGCATGGCCGAGGGCATCACGCTGTACGACCGCTTGCAGCAGATCTTTGCCAGGTACGGGTATTACAGCGAGAAGGTGGTGTCCAAAACGCTGCCCGGCAAGGACGGCCTGACCGACATGCGCAACCTGATGGCGCGCCTGCGTGGCAACCCGCCCAGCAAGGCCGGGTCGCTCAACGTGCTGGCCGTGCGCGACTACAAGGCCGGCACGCGCACCGCCGCGGGCAAAACCGAGGCGCTGGACTGTCCCCCCAGCGATGTGCTGTACTACGAGCTGGAGGGCGGCAACTGGCTGTGCATGCGCCCCAGCGGCACCGAGCCCAAGATTAAATTATATGTCAATGCGCGCTCCAAGGCCTCGATGGCCGAAGCCGATGCGCTGCGCGCGGAACTTCAGCAGGCCGGGGAAGCGTGGCTGGAATAAAGGAACAAAAATAAAAAAACCGGAGGGGATTTATTGGCCCTGTACCTGTCCATTGACGGCGGCGGCACCAAGTGCATCGCAGTGCTGTTTGATGAAAACCTCACCTTGCTGGGCAAGGGCCTGAGCGGCGGCATCAACACCACACAAAACTCCCCCGAAACGGCGCGCCAGCACATGGCGGAGTGCTTAGATCAGGCGCTGGAACGCCATATGGGGCAGCCCCTGCACCTGACGTACCTGAACTTAGTGGGCGACCGCGTGATGATGGAGCAGCTGCTGCGCGAGCGTGTAGAAGTAAAGGCCATCCATCATTTTTCGGAGCCGGGCGCCGCGCTGCTGGCCGGGATGCTGGCAAAAGAGGGGCTGGTTGCCCACGCGGGCACGGGCTCCGACGCGTTCTGGGTGGGCGATATCCCGTCGCTCAAGGATATACCCTATGAGCGCGGCGGCGTGGTAGGCTCCTGGGGGCCCATCTTGGGCGACCAGGGCAGCGGCGCGTGGATCGGGCAGCAGGCGCTGCTGCACATCGTGCGCGCGGTGGACGGCTGGGACGTGCCCACCCTGATGACCGACCTGCTGATGCAGGAATGGGGCCTCGCCCGGCCCTATGACATGGTGCCCAAGGTATACCGCAACCCCGCGCCCTTCCGGCTGGCGGCATCGCTGACCCAAATGGTGGGCCGCGCAGCGGATGCCGGGGATGAGCCGGCGCTGAATATCCTTGCGCAGGCCGGCATCCAGATGGCCGAGCAAACCGCCTGCCTGGTGCGCCGCCTGCCGTACCTGGCCGCGCAAAAGCAGGTGCTGTGCGCCGGCGGGGCGTGGAAATCACACATCCGCATGTTCACCGCCTTTGGCGAGCATCTGGCCAAATTAGGGATCACGGCGCAGCCCGTCAAGCCCGCCTTTGACCCCGTGGCCGCAGGGCCGGTGCACACGGCCCTGGAGCAGGGCCTGCCGCCCCAGCACGTGCGTTGCTTGGTGGCGCAGCATTTCCCCCACTTGGTTAACACCTGGTAATCTGGCAATAGGAGGACACATGGACGCAATCAATGCCTATCTCAATGAAGTTACCCGCACGCTGCAAACCGCCCGCGACACGCAGCATGACGCGCTGCAACAGGGCGCGCGCATGATGGCCGATGCCGCGCTAAATGGACACAGCCTGTTTGCCTTTGGGTGCAGCCATGCCGGGCTGCTGGCGCTGGAGCTGTACTACCGCACCGGCGGCATGGCGCTGATCAACCCCATCCGCGCGCCGGGGCTGAACTTGGATATAGACCCCGCCACCATGACCAGCCAGATGGAGCGGCTGCCGGGCTATGGGCGCGTCATTGTGGATCACCAGCCCATCCAGGCCGGCGATGTGGTGATCATCCACTCGGTGTCCGGGCGCAACCCGGTGCCGGTGGACGTGGCGCTGCGCGTGCGCGAGCTGGGCGGCAAGGTCATCGCATTGACCAGCATGGCATACACCACCGGCGTATCCTCGCGCCATCCCTCGGGGCAAAACCTGTACCAGGTGGCCGACATTGTGATTGACAACTGCGGCTGCCCCGGCGATGGCGCGGTAACGCTGCCCGGCCTGCAGGAAAAGGTGGGGCCCACCTCCACCGCAGTGGGGGCGGCGCTGCTCAACGCCATGATGACGCAGGCCGTTCAATATATGTTAGAGGCCGGGGCCACGCCGCCGGTGTTCATGTCCGCCAATGTGGAGGGCGGCGACAAGCACAACCAGGACATGCTGCGCGAATATGGCGCGCACATCTATTACATGGGACATATTTAGGAGGAAAACAACATGCTGCTGGACAAATACTGGGACCGGGTGGACAACCTGTACAAACAGGTGCGCGACACACAGCGCGACAACATCATCGCCGCAGGCCAACTGATTGCCGAGGCCGTGGACAACGGCGGCTGCGTGCACATCTGCGATTCCGGGCACATCATTGACTCGGAGCTGATATACCGCGGCGGCGGGCTGATTTTGTACAAGCGCTTTAAGTATAACCTCAACGTGGAAAACCCCGTGCGCAAGCGCGACCGCAGCGACCTGAATACCTCCATGGAGGGCCTGGCCAAGTACGCGCTGCGCGCATCCGGCGCACGCCCCGGCGATGTGCTGATATTAGGCTCCGTCTCCGGCCGCACCTTTTATATCGCCGACCTGGCGCAGGAGGCCAAGGCCTTCGGCATGAAGATCATCGCCTTAACCAGCATGAGCTACGCCACCACGGTGGACAGCGTGCTGTCCTCCGGCAAAAAGCTGTATGAGCTGGCCGACGTCGTGCTGGACAACTGCGCCCCCGCCGCCGAGGCCATGATGGACGTGGAAGGCTTGGACGCGCACTTTGGCGCGGCCTCCGGCCTGGCCGGTGCCTACATCCTGTGGAGCGTGAGCGCCGTGGTGATCGACGAGCTGCTCAAGCGCGGCAAAATGCCCGGCATCCTGCGCAGCGCCAACTATCCCGGCGGCAATGATTATAATAAAACGTTTGTGGAGCCGAGGTACGAGAGGGAGGGGTTGTAACCTTACGACAACCGCGTCATCACCCCGCCGTCCATCTCGCGCACGGTGTCACACAGGGTGGTGATGTCCAGCGGGTTGTGGCTGGCCAATAAGATGGTTTTTCCCTGGGCTTTGAGGCCCATCAGCAGGGCGTGCACATCCCGCACGCCCTGTTTATCTAAGACGTTGGTGGGCTCGTCCAGGATCAGCAGGCGGGGGTCGTTCAGCAGCGCCTGCGCGATGCCCAGCCGCTGGCGCATGCCCATGGAGTATTTGCCCACGCCTTTTTTTAAGTCCGGGTCAAGCCCCACCAAATGGATGCATGCGCGCACGCGCTCGCGGCCCTTCAGGCCGGACAGCCGCGCCAGCCACAGCAGGTTGTTCATGCCCGTTTCATGCGGCAAAAAGCCCGGCGCTTCGATCAGCATGCCGGTGTCGGGCGCAAAATCAACGTCCTTGCCGATGACGCGGCCAAACACGCGCGCCTGTCCCCGGGTGGGGCGCAAAAAGCCGCAGATGCACTTCATCAGCACCGTCTTACCCGAGCCGTTGCGCCCCACAATGCCGTGGATTTTACCAGCCTCCCATGCGCAGGTAATGCCCTTGACCACGGTATCGGCGCCAAAGCGCATGCGGATGCCCTCCGCCTGTATGGCGGGCGCAGTTGTATCAGTCATGGGCGATGCCTCCTGAAAATACATAGTTATAGTGCCGCATGCGCAGCGCCGACAACGCTAACAGCGCGGCGCTGACCCCGCCCAACAGCAGCATGGAGGTGGACAGGCGCGGCAGCAGGTCGTAGCCGAAGTTGTGCATCATGTAGGTGGCGTGCTGCAGCGGCGACAGCCACGCCGAGAGCAAATTGGCATAAAAAGTAAACTCCAGCGGCAGGTTGAGCCACTGCATGAACCGCTCAGGCGTGAGGATAAACCCCGTCAGGCAGATAAGCAGCGCCAGCGCGGTGCCGGTCTGGCGGCTTTTGAGCACTGTGAACGCCAGCTGCACCGAGGATAATAGCAGCATGAACAAAAACAGCAGTACAAATATCTGTATAAGCGCGGGGTAGGGCAGCGTCAACTTGACCATCTTGCGGGTAACGGCAAAGGCCGGGTCAAACCCGCCCGGTGAAAAGGACAGCAATGTGGCTGTATCGCTCCAGGCATTATGAACATGCACGCGCCCCGCGCCCAGCAGCATGGAGCACACCAGCAACAGCAGGCAGTAGCCCAGCGTGATGACCAGCACGGTCAGCACCTGCCCCAGCAGCCAGGCCCTGCGCCCGGCGCGGAAGCTGATATAGCTGCCCGCCGCGTCCAGCCGGGGGAATGCCGACAGCACCAACATCAGCACCAGCGAGGCGTACAAAATGCTGTCGCCATCGGCAAAGCACCAGATGAACGCCTCAAACACCTGCAAATTGGTATGAAAATCGCGCGATATGGCCAGCGTGCGGTCGGTGAGCATCCAGCACAGCAGGCAACCCATCACCAGCGCTAAGTAAAAGCGCGGGTTTTTGCGCAGGGTGTACAGGTTCCACCCCGCGCATAGCCAGGCCTTGCGCAAATCACACATGCTGGCGCACCTTCCTCCCCTGCACCATCCACAGCAGCAGCGCAATAACCCCCTGCACCGCCCACGGCAGCGCCGAAGTGCCTTCCAGCCACGAAAGCGGGTTGACCCACGCCGTGTCCGGGAAAAACCGCGTGCCCACCATCATCAGCCCATAGCACAGGCACAGCGGCCCCACCGTGGCGGCGCTGGCCGT
>ENA-UOXR01003730-UOXR01003730.1-bioreactor-metagenome-genome-assembly--contig:-NODE-3730-length-12659-cov-3.633608_pt1 | contig 12659 bp, 10 predicted proteins | sample MGYA00238164_ERZ764825 | MGnify/ENA primary metagenome ERZ764825 (study PRJEB28920, sample SAMN05720171) | bioreactor metagenome | isolation source: Anaerobic biogas reactor | place: USA:Washington...
GGCGCGACCACGACCGGCCTCGTGTTCATCATCCTGACGGCGACCAAGTTCGTCGATGGCGCGTGGATCGTCGCGGCGGCGATTCCGCTGCTGGTCTTCACGTTCCACCGCATCCACCACCACTACGACGATGTGGCCGAGGCGCTGACCACCGAGGATTTTTCCGAAGACGACCTCGACGAGATTGCGAATCTGGCGATTGTGCCGATCGGCGATATTCACAAGGGCACGCTGCTGGCGCTCCAGTACGCCAAACGGATTTCGTCCGATGTGCGCGCGGTTTGCATCTCGACGACGCCCCAAACCCGCAAGCGTGTCGAGCAGCGCTGGGCGCGCTTCCCCGGCCTGACGCAGGGGGTCAAGCTGGTCATCATCGACTACGACTACCGCGATATCCTCACGCCGCTGGTGGATTACATCGAGCAGGTGAACCACGATGAGTTCTCCGACCAGGTCATCACCATCGTGATCCCAGAGTTCGTGCCGACAGACCAGCTCTCGCACCTGCTGCACAACCAGACAGCGAACATCTTGCGCCGGCAGTTGCGTTCCCAGCAGGATATCGTGATCATCGACGTGCCGTTTCACATCGCGGCGGCGTCTTGACGCCCCGCCAGCACGGCACACAACCACAGCGCGCGGCCCACCCGGACCGCGCGTTCTTATGGGGGAGTCGACCGCCTGGGCAGCAGGGGGGTGCTGCCTTCGCCGGAGTTATGCGCCGTCCGGCGCCTGCACGTACAACTCGCTGGCGAGCTCGTTGCCGATCACGAAGCGTTCCCCGGCACATTCCAGGTGAACCGGGCCATTGAACGGGCTGCGCGCGATGACCACCAGTGGCGTGCCCGGCGTCAGGTTCACGCTCTGCAAGTATTGGAGTTTGTCCGGGTCATGGGTCTTCACGCGGCTGACCTCGGCGGCGGTCGTTTCCGGCCAATCCGACAGCGGGCCATCGTCGACGCGAGGCATCACGCCGTCCTTGGAGGGGATCGGCTCGCCGTGGGGGCAGCGCCGCGGGAAGCCGGCCATCTCGTCCATGCGATCGATCAGGCGGTCGTCGACGCCGCGTTCCATCAGCTCGACCATGTCGTGTACTTCGTGCCAGCCAAAGCCCATCACGCCGACCATGTAGGCTTCCAGAATGCGGTGCCGCCGGATGACCTGGAGCGCGATCTTCTCGCCTTCGGGGGTGAGACGCACGCCCCGGTACGGCTCGTGCTCGATGTGGCCGTTCTCAGCCATGCGCCGGATCATGCGCGAGGCGGCTTGCAGCGACACGCCCATGCTGTCCGCGACCATGGAGAGGGTCGGCCAGGGATGCTCATCTTGCAGGCGGTAAATTTCCGCGAGATAGAACCAGACGGTTGGGCACATGATCGATTGGCTGTCCTGAATCGCGCGCTGCGCGGTGCGAGGCGGCGACGCGCCGGGCGTCGCTTCACGCCACAATTTCCTAGAAACCCGTCTGGCTAAATATAACCGCTCGGCGCCCGAACGGCAAGGATTTTAAACCGGCTTGAAACCTGTTTTGTGAGCGTGTTTGATGCGAAACTAAACAGCAGGGTCTTGTTTCTCGCCTGGCGCAGCGTTTATAATGGCCTCGAATTGAGAATGATTCTCAATTCAGTTTCGCGCTACTGTCCATTATACAGGAGTCACCATGAGGATATTGCGACACTTCGTCACCATCGCGTTGCTCACTGCAGCAATTCTCTCGGTCGTTCTGCCGCTGCCCGGCCAGAACAACAGTCACTTGCTGACCGCCGCTGAAGCGCAGGGCAGCACGCTCACCATTTATTCGGGCCGCAGCGAGGAGCTGGTCGGCCCGATCATCGAGCAGTTTCAGGCCGATACCGGAATCGCGGTTGAGGTCCGCTACGGCAGCACGTCCAACATGGCGCTGACCATCCTCGAAGAGGGCGCCAACACCGAAGCCGACGTGTTCTTCGCGCAGGATGCGGGCGCGCTGGGCTTGCTCGCCAAAGACGGCGTGCTGGAGACCCTGCCGGCTTACATCCTGGACAGCGTCGAGCCGCGCTTCCGGTCGGCGGACGGCCTGTGGGTGGGCATCACCGGGCGCGCCCGCGTGGTCACGTACAACACCGACGCGCTGTCCGAAGCAGACCTGCCCGCCTCGCTGCTCGATTTCACTGATCCGGCCTGGCAGGGGCGCCTCGGCTTCGCGCCGACCAACGCCTCGTTCCTCTCGCACCTGACGGCCCTGCGGGTGGCGGGGGGCGACGACGCGGCGCGCGCCTTCCTGCAGGGCCTGCTGGATAACGAGGCGCGGCAGTACGAGAACAACGTGGCGGCCGTGGCCGCGGTGGCCGCGGGCGAGATCGACGCCGCGCTGGTGAACCACTACTATATGTACCGCGTCCTGGCCGAAACGCCCGGCGCGCCGCTCGCCAGCTATTACTTCCCTGGCGACGACATCGGCAACCTGGTCAACGTGGCCTGGGCCGCCATCGTGGCGTCATCGGACGCCAAGCCGCTGGCGCAGCAGTTCATCGCCTATCTGCTCTCGCGGACGGCCCAGACGTATTTCGCCGAGGCGACGTACGAATACCCGCTGCTGCTGGGCATGGACGCCGATGCGCGCTTGAGGCCGTTGGCCGAGATCGAGACTCCGGACGTCGACCTGAGCGACCTGGACGACCTGGAGGCGACGGTCAACTTGCTCGAAGAAATGCTGAACAACTGACGCTGCCTGTTGGGCGGCGAGTGCGGCGGCGCCGGAGCGTCTCGTTCTGGCGCCGCATGTTGTCTCGATGGGGCTGGCCCATGACCCGATCATCGCTATTTGAGACGCGCCGCGTCCTGCTGCTGGTGTGCCTGCCGCTCACCGGCCTTTTGCTGCTGCCCACCGCTTACCTGATGGCGCGCGCGGGAGAAGTGGGGCTGACCGAGGCCGCCGATTACCTGACCCGCTCCGGCACGCTGCGGATCATGGGGCGCAGCGCGCTGCTGGTGGCGGCGACGGCGGGCGCGTCGGTGCTGATCGGCGTCCCGGCGGCGTGGCTGACCGTCCGCACCGATCTGCGCGGGCGGCGTTGGTGGACGATCCTGCTGGCCGTCCCGCTGGTCATCCCGTCTTATGTGGGCGCGTTCGCGCTGGTCGGCGCGCTCGGCCCGCGCGGGATGCTGCAGGGCGCGTTGGAGCCGCTCGGCGTCGAGCGCCTGCCGTCGATCTACGGCTTCTGGGGCGCGTGGCTGGCCATCACGCTGTTCAGTTACCCCTACGTCTTCCTGAGCGCCCGCGCCGGGCTCATGCAAATCGATCCGGCGCTGGAGGAAGCGTCCGCCACGCTGGGCCGGTCCGGGCTGGCGACGTTCAGGCACGTGACGCTTCCGCAGCTCGCCCCGTCGATCCTGGCGGGCGCGCTGCTGGTGGCGCTGTACACGCTCAGCGACTTCGGCGCGGTGTCGATCATGCAGTACAACGTTTTCACGCGCGCGATTTATCTGCGGCTGAGCCTCAACCTGGATCTGGCCGCGCTGCTGTCGCTGGTGCTGGTCGCGTTCACAGTGGCGCTGCTGGCGGTGAGCGCGCGCGCCGAGCGCCGCACCTATCCGGCCACGGGGCGCACCCACCGCGCGCCGCGTCGCGTGGCGCTGGGGCGCTGGCAGTGGGCGGCAGTGGCGTTCTGCGCGGCGGTGGTCGCGCTGGCGCTAGTCGCTCCGCTGGGCGTGATGGCCTACTGGCTGGTCAACGGCGTGCAGCACGGCGAGACGCTGCGCGACGTGTTCGCCCCGCTGCAGCGATCGCTGCGGGCGGCGGCGGTGGCGGCGGGGGTCAGCGGCCTGCTGGCCCTGCCGTTCGTCTTCCTCCAGGTGCGCTACCCCGGCGGGCTGAGCCGGCTCATCGCGCGCGCGGCCTACGTGGGCTATGCGCTGCCGGGCGTGGTGGTGGCGCTGTCGCTCGTGTTCCTGGGCGCCCGGTCGCTGAATGTGCTAAACGATCTGTTGGGGCTGGACGGCTACCGCAGCTTCGCGCTGCTGATCGCGGCGTACGTGGTGCGTTTCCTGGCCCAGGCGATTGGACCGGCGCGCACCGCGCTGCTCCAGGTGAATCCGCACCTGGAAGAGAGTGGGCTGCTGCTGGGGCGGGGCCGGGCGCGCGTCTTCGCGACCGTCACCCTGCCGCTGATGCGCTCGGGTGTGGCCGCGGGCGTGGCGCTGGTCTTCCTGACGGTGATGAAGGAGCTGCCGGTGACGCTGCTGCTGGCCCCCAGTGGCTATGATACGCTGGCGACGCGCATCTGGTCGGCCAGCTCGGAGGCGTTCTACGCGCGGGCGGCGGCGCCGGCGCTGGTGCTGGTGGCATTATCTGCGCTCTCTCTGATGTATGTGTTGGAGCCTGATGACTGAGTCCTTCGCTGTCGAGTGTTGTGGTCTGCGCAAGTCGTTTGGCGGCGTGCGCGCCGTGAACGCGGTGAGCTTCGCGCTGGCCCGCGGGCAGTTCATGGCGTTGCTCGGCCCCAGCGGCTGCGGCAAGACGACCGTCCTGCGCCTGATCGCCGGGCTGGAGCGCCCGGACGCGGGACAGGTGCGCATCAATGGAGGGGTGGTGAGCGACGGCGCGGCCATCGTGCCGCCTCACCGCCGCCGCGTGGGGATGGTGTTCCAGTCGTATGCTCTGTTCCCGCACATGACCGTCGCGCAGAACGTCGGCTATGGCCTGCCTGGGGGAGACGGGCGCGCGCGGCGCGTGGCCGAGATGCTCGAGCTGGTCGATCTGTGTGGCCTGGACGAGCGCCACCCGGCGGAACTGTCCGGCGGGCAGCAGCAGCGCGTCGCCCTGGCGCGGGCGCTGGCGCCCCAGCCGGACATCCTGCTGCTGGACGAGCCGTTCTCCAACCTGGACGTCGCGCTGCGGGCCCAGGTGCGCGAGGACGTCCAGCGCATCCTCAAACAGGCGGGCGTGTCGGCCATCCTGGTGACGCACGACCAGGACGAGGCGATGAGTCTGGCGGACTGCCTGGGCGTGATGTTCGACGGCGCCGTGGTCCAGACCGGCACTCCGCGCGCACTGTACGACGACCCGGCGACGCGGCGCGTGGCGGAGTTTCTGGGAGAGGCCAACGTCTTGCCCGGCGAGGCGCGCGGCGACTTGGCGGCGACCGCGCTCGGCGATCTGCCGCTGCGCCGCCCGGCGCGCGGCGCGGTGGACGTGCTGATCCGCGCCGAGCAGATCGCGCTGGCGGGGCCGGGGCAGGGCGTCCCAGCGGCGGTGACGCGGGTGATGTACTACGGCACGCACCAGCACGTCTGGGCGGCGCTGGACGGCGGCGCGATCGTCAAGGCGCGCTGCGCGCCGGATGCACCGTGGCGCGCCGGGGAGCGCGTCGCGCTGCGGATCAGCGGGCCGGTGGCGGCGTTCCCGGCGGGGGAGTCTTAGCGCGGGGGTCTGAACAGTCTGCCGCGACGAAGAACCAGCGGGCGCACCCAACCGGACGCGCCCGCTTCGTCGTTGGGGTGAACGTTACGAGGCGTCGGTCGAGAACCGGTAGACCGTCGTCGAGCGGAACGTCGTGCCGGGCCGCAGCACCGTGCTGGGGAAATCCGGCTGGTTGGGCGAGTCCGGGAAGTGCTGCGTTTCCAGCGCCAGCCCGTCGCCCTGGCGGTAGATGCGCCCGCTGGCGCCGACCACCCGGCTGTTGAGCAGGTTCCCCGAGTAAAACTGGATGCCCGGCTCGGTGGTGTGGACTTCCATGACGCGCCCGGTGGTTGGCTCGTAGACCTGCGCCGCCAGGATCAGCGAGTTATCGTCTAGGCTGGGGCGCGCCAGCACGAAGTTGTGATCGTAGCCCAGCCCGCGCAGAATCTGGGGGTGGTTGGCGCGCAGCCTGCCGCCGATCACCCTGGGCTGGCGAAAGTCGAACGGCGTCCCGGCGACTGGGGCCAGCTCGCCGGTCGGGATCACGTTCTCGTCAACGGGCGTGTAGCGGTCGGCATTGAGCATCAGGATGTGGTCGTTGATCGTGCCGGAGCCTTCGCCCTTCAGGTTGAAATACGAGTGGTTGGTCAGGTTGACGATGGTCGGGCGGTCGGTGGTCGCCATGTAGTCGATTTGCAGCGCGTTGTCGTCTGTCAGGGTGTAGATCACCCACACGTCGAGGTTGCCGGGATAGCCCTCCTCACCGTCCGGGCTCAGGTAGCTGAGGGCCAGCTCGGTGGGCGTGGCGCGGTCCACGGACCATTCGCGCTTGTCGAACCCCTTCAGGCCGCCGTGCAGCGCGTTGGGGCCATCGTTCGTGGCCAGCGTGTACTGGACGCCGTCGAGCGTGAACTTGCCGCCCGCGATGCGGTTGGCATAGCGCCCGGTGATGCAGCCGAAGTAGGGATGCGCGCCGCGATACGCCTCGGGCGTCTTGAGGCCCAGCACAACGTTTGCCGCGCTGCCCGTGCGGTCGGGCACGGAGATCGAGCGGATGATGCCGCCATAGGTGAGAATCTCCACGGTCATGCCGCGGGTGTTCTGAAGGACATACAGCTCAGTCACGGGAGTACCCTCTTTTCCAAATCAGGCTCAAATAGCATTCACGCCACTTTGATCACGCGGGTCGGCCTCAGCCGCAGCACGATCATGTCCAGGTCGGCCCAGTCGGCCACATCTTTGGCGGCCTGTTCGGGCTCTTCGTAATGGAAGGTGATCTTCCTGGTCCAGGCCGCGCCGGTATCCGGCTCGATCGACCAGTGGCCTTTGATCAGGTAGCCGCCGCCATCGTCCGGCCCGCCGCCGATGACGGCGCAGCCTTTCGAATTGGCCGCGACATAGCCGACTTTCTTCGTGCCGCGCACGCTGATCACGACGATGTCATCCCCGTCGAGCATGAACCAGACCGGCACCGTATGCGGGAAGCCGTCCGGATCGACCACGGAGATGCGCGCAACCAGCGGTTTTTTCAGAAACTCGCGGGCCTCGTCTCTATACATGCTCACTCCTCCAGTGTGAGAGCGCAGGCAAACTGCCGGTTGAGTATACCCCGTTTCGACCCGGCACAGACCGGCTCGTGTTCAGCGAGCCCTCAAGGTGCGGCCGGGCGCGGCCTCACGCCGGGTCATGGCTATCCTCGAAATAGCGCAGCGCGTCGAACAGGTGGAAGGCGACGATGTAGCGCTCGATAGCGTGCGTGATCCACTCCACGACGACCTGGTGCGGATCGCCCATGGCTGGGGCGAGGTTGGTGTACAACTGCTCGCGCGCCGCCACGACGCCGGGATCGGTCCAGATGTAGCGCGCGCCAGTCTTCAGCAGCCACTCGCGGCGTTCCGGCTGGAGCGCGTCCAGCGCCAGCCCTTGCTCGCCGGGCTGGAGCCACTTCTGCCAGCGATTCGAGGCATCGACCGCCGCCGCCAGCGCGTCGTTGAAGCGGGATAGCGCCATGCCCGGCACGGCGCGAGCCAGGTCGCGCTCGCGGGCCTCGAGGGCGACCAGCGCGTCATACTCGTCGGCGGTGAACTCCGGCCCCACGTTGGCCCCGCCCATCCCGGCCAGCGGATAGTCGCCGGGATTGTCCACCCAGTCGGTGTAGTGGCCCTTGACCAGCGATCCGTACGGCGTGGCGATGGCGAACAGGGCCTCGGCGGCGTGGCGGTCGAACAGCGTGGTGTGCAGGTCGGTGCCCACCTGCGCCACGACGAACGCGGGCCAGGCATGCGCCAGCCCGCGCGCCGCCAGCCCGTCGTGCAGCAGACGCAGGAACCGCTCGAAGTTGCTCAAGTCCACCAGCCCGCCGTGCACTTCCTCGGTGCCGACCTCGTAGGCGACCGGCGGCAGCCCCAGCCGGGCGCGCGCGGCTTCCGCGTGGGCGATCAGGTCCAGGCTGCGCTCGACGACCAGCTCCACTGGCAGCGGGCCGGGCGCGGTCCGGTCCACGGTGGGATCGATGTGCAGCAGGTGATAGCCCGCCTCGAGCATGGCCGTGATCGACGCCTTGACTTCGGCGGTGGTCTGGTCGTAGGTGAGTTTGTCCCGCGTGTGGCGGTCTTTGAGCCACTGGCCGCCGTGATCCAGGCAGGGATAGAGCGCGTCGTGGCAAGCGTATTTGGCCCGGTACGCGTTCATCTTGTCCACGAACTCGGCGGGCGTCCAGCCGGTGTAGCCGCCGTCGCGATCCACCTGGTTCAGCGTGGCGGCGAACAACATCGGGGCGCGGTTGCGGGCCGCGGCCCGGACCGCTGCCTCGAGCACGGCGTCCGAATTGGGACAGACCGCCAGCAGCGTCAGGTTTATCCCCTGCTCGCGCAGCGCGATAATGCGCTCGATCATCACTTTGATCTTCGCCATAACGAGACTGCTCCTGTTGGGTGGGTGCAGGCTGGCGCATGCCTTCGCCGCGCGGGGCGGATGGACCTGCACGAGGTAGATATGCATATCGCGAATCTGCCGCGCGATGTCGTCATCCAGGGCGGTGCGGGTGACGATCGGGCTGGCCGTGCCCGGCAAAGGCCCGCTCGGCCTCCGTCTGGAAGATCTCCACCACCGCGCCCACCATGCCCGTCTCGCCGCGCATCTCGCCCAGCACGATCTCGACGCCGCTGTAGAAATCGGGCGCGGACTCCACGATCGCCCGGTGATAGTCCGCCACTAGCGCATCGAAGCGGCGGCGGCACGCGTCCAGCAGGGGGGCGCCCGCTTCGGCGGTCCCGCCGGTGATCGCAACGCGCTCCGGCAGGTAGATCGAGCACAGGCTCGCCAGCGCCTGCCCGAGGTAGTCCCCGATCTGCGCCATGACGCGGACGGCGCGCTCGTCGGCGCCCTCGCGCGCGGCCCGGATGACCTCGTGCGCCCGGACGTCCCGCCCGTATTCCCGGCGCGCCAGCCGCTCGATGCCCGGCACGCCGCACAGCGCCTCGGCGCTGCCGCGCGCCCCGTAGACGTCCGGCGGGCCGCCCGGCTCAACGATCACGCGCCCGGTATCGCCCGCCTTGCCGCCGATGAAGCGCAGCGCCTGCCCGTTGATCACCACGCCCGCGCCCAGGCCGGTGCCCATCGCCATGCACAGGAACCGCCGCGCGCCGCGCCCGCTGCCGTAGTGGTATTCGGCCAGGGCATGCGCCGTCAGGTCGTTGTTGACCACGGCCGGCAGCCCGAACGTCTCCGCGAACAGGCCGCGCAGGTCCACGCCGCGCAGGGCGGGCGTGTTGGCGCACACGATCGGCCCGCGCCGCGCGTCGTCGATGTAGCCGTGCGTCGAGATGCCGATCCCGATGGGTGGCGCGGGCGCGGCAGTCCGCACCTCGCGGGCGTTGGCGATCAGGTCCTCGAGAAACGGGCCGGGATCGGTACCCTGGGCACGGGTGGGAATCCGGCGGAAGGCCGAGATCGCGCCGTCCACGCTGACCAGGCCGATCTTGGCGTGCGTGCCGCCGATGTCGATCCCGATCGCCAGCGGGGCGTGGGCGTTCATGCCGTGCGCCGTTCGCTCCGGTAGACGACGCGCCCGGCGACGAGTGTCGCGCTCACCGTCAGGTCAGGATTCAGCAGCGCGATGTCCGCGTCCGCGCCGACGGCCAGCGTCCCCTTGTGCCCGGCCAGGTTGAGCGCCTCCGCCGGGACGCTGGTCGCCATCGGCAGCGCCTCGGCCAGCGACAACCCGGCGAACGCGATCACGTTGCGCAGCGCCACGTCGAGCGTGAGCGTGCTGCCGGCGAGGCTGCCGTTGGCGATGCGGGCCACGCCGTCGCGCACGGTCACCGCCTGCCCGCCCAGGTCGTACTCGCCATCGCTCAGGCCCGCGGCGCGCATGGCGTCCGTGATCAGGATCGTCCGGCCTGGGCCTTTGGCGCGGACCAGCAGCTTGACCATCGCCGGGTGAACGTGCACGCCATCGACGATGATCTGGCAGTAGATGCGCTCGTCGGACAGCACGCCGCCCAGCGTGCCCGGCTCGCGGTGGTGCAGGCCCAGCATGCCGTTGAAGGCGTGCGTCGTCTGGCGCATGCCCCAGTTGGCCGCCTCGACGACCTGCTGGTAGCTCGCACCGCTGTGCCCGATGGCGAATTCCACGCCACGCGCCAGCCCGGCCCGGACGAACCGCTCGGCGCCGTCCAGCTCCGGCGCCGCCGTCACCAGCCGGATGTGGCCGGTGGCGAACCACCGCGCGTACTCGTCCGGCTGCGGTGCGCGGAAATGGTCCGGATGCTGCGCGCCCCGGTAGTCGAGGTTCAGGTACGGGCCTTCGAGGTGCAGCCCCAGGTGCCGTGCGCCGTCGGCGGGCTGCTGGCAGGCCATCACGTTGTCGATGGCCGCGACGATTGCGTCCGCCGAGGCGGTCATGGTGGTCGGCAGGTAGCTGGTGACGCCGTGCTGGGCGAAGAAGCGGCCCATGCTGGCGATCGCCTCCGGCGCCGCGTCCATCGTGTCGTGACCGACGCCGCCGTGCACGTGCACGTCGATGAAGCCCGGCACTACCCACTGGCCGGACGCGTCGATGACGGTGTCGCCGGGCTGGGACGCGACCGGCCCGGCGGCCAGCGCGGTGATCACCCCATCTTCCGCGATGAGGGTGTGCCCGGCCAAGGTGGTGTGGGGCGTGAGGATCGTGCCGCCCGTGATCAGTGTTCGCATCTGCGCTCTACCTTTGTTGGCTCCGGCGGTGGCCACGTGCGACGAGCCCATCGTGATGCCGGAGATCGTCTGCTCGGACAGAACAACGCCAATCAACGCCGTCGGGACCATGATGATCACGATCCTGGCGACCGCATCGTTTTTCAGTATACCTGTAATTGGCGTCCAGTGACAGACGATGCTCGCCTGCTGCCGCGGGAAATTCAGTCTTCGGTCGTGACCTCGGGCGAGGCCACCGGTCCCGCCGCGTGGCGCAAAGAAATCCCCTCTCGGCACCGTGCCACGAGAGGGGATCGGGCTTCGAGCCAGGAGCGGGACGCTTACGCGCCGCGCAGTTTGCGGATCGTCGCGAGCGCCGCCGCGGTGTTCTCGCGAATGGCGTCGAAGTTGCCGGCTTGCAGCAGGTCCTTGCGCACCAGGTTGCTGCCCATGCCCACGCAAGCCGCCCCGGCGCTGAACCAGCTGCGCAGGTTGTCTTCGTCCAGGCTCACGCCGCCGGTGGGCATGATGCGCGTCCACGGGCGCGGGCCGCGTATCGCCTTGATGAAGCCCGGCCCGCCCACGGAGTCGCCGGGGAAGATCTTGACGATCTCCGCGCCGAACTCCTCAGCCAACGCGACCTCGTTCACCGAGCCGCAGCCGGGCATGTACGGGATCTTGCGCCGGTTGCACAGGCGGGCGACCTCTTCGTTGAACGTCGGGCCGACGACGAAATTCGCCCCGTTGGCGATGTACATCGCGGCGGTGGGTGCATCCTCGACCGAGCCGACGCCGATGATCAGGTTGGGGTGAGTGGCGGCACACGCTTTGATCAGCGGGGTGAACACCTCCAACGCGAAGTCGCCGCGGTTGGTGAATTCCAGCACGTGGCCGCCGCCTTCGGCCAGGGCCGCGGCGGCATTCTTCGCCGTGTCCAGATCCGCGTGATAAAAGAGCGGCACCAGGCCATCGGCCAGAATGGTGTTATATACAGTCAGGCGATCAAATCGAGCCATTGTCAGTTCTCCAGGCAGCACAGGACCAGACCCAGGCGGCAGCGTTCGGGGGCGGGCAGATGGTCGTGATTCCGAGGTGGGCCGCCGCCAACCATGGCGGAGAGTATACCCAGGCCGGGCGAACTTTCACAGCCCTTCGCGCGGTTCTCGGCTGTGTGAAGGGCCGCCCGGCCGCGCCATTCGCCGTGGCTACAGCTCCGGGTTCAGGATGAAGTAGACGGCGAAGATCGCGATCGAGACGAGGGTGTACACCGTTAGCACGTTGTTGATGTAGCGCCGCTCGTCGGGCATATCGCCCCGCATGTACAGCGGCACGATGAACGGCGGCGGCAAGATCAGCAGCGTGAACAGCGCCACCTCGAACCCCTTTTCGAGATCGAGCAAGCCCCGGATCAGGATCGCGTTGATGATCAGCGCCAGGGGGATGACCACCGCCAGCCGCGCTGCGAGCACGAGACTGGCTTCGCGCAGGCCCTGCCGGTCGAGCCTGATCCCGTAGCCGACGATGATCAGGATCAGGGGGATGATCAGGCCGCTGAGGAATTCGATGGCGGCCATCACGCCGCCGGTGACCGGCTTGTCGTACAGCCACTCCTGAGCGCCCGCGAGGTTGAGCAGGATGCCCGCCAGAATGCCGATCACGACCGGCGAGCGGAAAAACGCCCCGACGATCTCAGCCGGTTGCTGGAGCCCGTCGCGCTTCATGAGCAGCAGCGCCAGGAACACGAACCAGATGAAGATCTCGTGCCCCAGGTCGAAGATGGCGATATAGCCGATGTTGTCCAACCCGTAGGCGCTGCCGAACAGGGTCACGCCCAGCATGCCATATTCGAAGCCGGTCATCATGAACGGAAAGTAGGTCTGCGGGACGTTGTGACGCCGCTGGAGCGCCTTGCCGTAGAACCACAGGCCCACGCACACCAGGAAGACGGTGACGAAGATGGCGATGTACTTGGTCTTCAGTTCGGTGTGCAGAAACGAGATGAACAGCACCGACGGCAGGGCCAGGTTGGCCGCGATCTTGCGCAGATCGGCGATGGTGCTCTCCGGCAGAAACCGGCTGCGGCGGATCCAATAGCCCAGGCCGA
>ENA-UOXR01003767-UOXR01003767.1-bioreactor-metagenome-genome-assembly--contig:-NODE-3767-length-12543-cov-5.617633_pt1 | contig 12543 bp, 10 predicted proteins | sample MGYA00238164_ERZ764825 | MGnify/ENA primary metagenome ERZ764825 (study PRJEB28920, sample SAMN05720171) | bioreactor metagenome | isolation source: Anaerobic biogas reactor | place: USA:Washington...
CGCTGCCACGGCATGCGCGGTGTCGACACAGACGCCAACCCGTTCGCCATCGCCGACGACGCCCAGCACCTCGGCCATTTGCTCCAGCCGATGCCCCAGAGTCGTGCCCTGGCCAGCCGTGTTCTCCAGCAGCAGGCGCACCCCGGCATCCGTCTCTGCCAACGCTGCCTGGATAGCCTGAGCCACCTTGGCCACGCCGGCCGCCTCTCCCGAACCGGTGTGCGCGCAGGGATGTAGCACATAGCGATCGATGCCGAGCCTTCGGCAACGCCCCAGATCGTCGATGAGGGCGGCCACCGAACGGCGCCACAACGCCGCCTTGGGAGATGCGAGGTTGATCAGATAGGATCCGTGTACGACGATCGGTGCGAGACCGGTAGCCTCGCGCGCGGCCTGGAATGCGTCCACGTCACCATCGGTCAACGGCGGGGCCTCCCAGCGGGTGGGCGCGCGTAGGAACAGCTGCACGGTATCACAGCCGATGCTATCGCCGCGGAAAAGCGCTTGATCCAGCCCTCCCGCCACAGACATATGGGCACCCAGACGCGGCATAGTCGCCCCTTTCCTCTAGCTGCGATTCTAGGGGCGCCACCAGGCCATGTCAAAGGCCGTTTGTCCGATCCGGCTCGCCGGTCTTGATTGACCCCAAGGGGTAGCTGCGCTAGAATCGCCAAAGTAGCGGCTTCGTGGTTGCCTAGAGGGGTTGCATGCCGTCCACCCGGAAGCGTCTCTGGTTGCTCGTCATCAGCCTGTTGGCCTGTCTGACGTTGGGCTTTGGTCCGCCCACGCTCACCGACGGCGACATCCCGACGCGTACCCTGACCCCGCACCAGCTCCGCGCCATGCGGGTGTCGGCTCCGCCCACCATCTCGGCCGGATCGGCGCTCCTGGTCAACGTCAGCAGCCGTGAGATACTCTACGAAAAGAACGCCCGCGAGCGTAGAGCTCCCGCGAGCCTCACCAAGCTAGCTACTGCGTTGGTGACCCTGCAACGTGGCAACCTGGACGCCGAGTACCCCGTTTGGCCGGTGGATCTGGCCGCCACGTCCTCGGCCGGCTTGCGCAATGGCGAGTACGTGACCGTCTGGCAGCTGTTGCATTTCATGTTGATCCCCTCCGATAACGCGGCGGCGGCCTGCTTGGCCCGCAACCTGGGAGAGGATGCCGGCACCTTTGTGGGCTGGATGAACGAGCTTGCCGCCAGCCTAGGGCTTCAGGATACCCATTTTGCGAACCCGCACGGGCTGGACGATCCAGAGCTCTATTCCACGGCCTATGACATGGCGATCTTGGCGCTACACGCCATGCAAGACCAGCGAATAGCCGGGCTCGTCAGCATGTCGGAAGCTGTCGTTGCCAAACACTGGTTGATCAACACCAACCAGCTGCTGAGCTCCTATCCCGGCACCATCGGCGTCAAGACAGGCACTGAGGAAAAGGCGGGCGAATGCCTAATCGCCTTGGTCAAGCGGCCTCAAGGCACAGTGATGAGTGTGGTGATGGGCTCTACCGACCGGTATCTCGATTCGGTCCTACTCCTGGACCACTATTTCGCCAACTATGCGGAGGTGACCATCTCGACACCCGACATCACGCTGAACCGCTACCAGGATGACGATGGGGTCTGGCGCAGCGTCAGGATCGAGGAGCCTATCTCGCTGCTGGTGCACCCTTGGCAGACCGGCACCCTCTCGGTCTACCGTCGCATCGATGACACCCGCGGCGGGCTGGCATCAGGCACGACGGTGGGCGCCCTCGAGATCAGTGTGGCGGGCCAGCTAGTCCGTAGCGAGCCTCTGTATGTCCGCTGACGGGCGCGATCAGCGCGGCGAACGTCTGCAAAAGGTGCTAGCCCATGCTGGCGTCGCCTCTCGCCGTCGCTGTGAGGAGTTCATCGCGGCTGGCCGGGTGCGCGTGAACGGCGTGGTTGTCACCACCTTGGGGACCCGGGTCGATCCTGATCACGACCAGATCGAGGTGGACGGCCAAGCCATCGAGCTAGCTCCCAAGCTCTACTATGCTCTGTACAAGCCCACTGGTGTCATCTCCACCGTCAGCGATCCCCATGGGCGTCCCACCGCCCGGTCTCTGGTACCCACGGACAAGCGCATCTATCCGGTCGGCCGCCTGGACCGCGACAGCGAGGGGCTCTTGCTCCTGACCAATGATGGCGCCCTGGCGCAACGCCTGATGCACCCGCGTTACGAACACGAAAAGCATTACTATGCGCTGGTCGGAGGCAACCCCAGCCCCGAAGCCCTCCGCTCGCTGCGACGGGGCCTGGTTCTGCCGGGCGAGAGCCGCCCCCTCAAGGCAGAGGTCCAGCGCCTATCTCCCAGCTGGCACTGGCGCGGCCACCGCGCGCCCCAAGGGGGGCGCTGGCTCAGCATCGTCCTCCGCGAAGGTCACAAGCATCAGATCCGCCGCCTGCTCCAGGCGACCGGCCACGAGGTGCAACGCCTCATCCGCGTGCGTATGGGCACGCTCCACCTGGGGGACTTGGAGCCCGGCCAGGGCCGATGGCTCGCCACCCAGGAACGAGACGACCTGAGAGCGGCGGCCGGTCTGGGCACACGAGAGGCAGAGCGTTGAGACAGATCACCATTGCCATCGATGGCCCTGCGGCCTCTGGAAAGAGCACCGTAGGCGCACGCCTGGCTCACCGGCTCGGCTACCTGTACTTTGACACCGGAGTCATGTACCGGGCGGTTACATGGGCGGCCTTGGATCGAGGCGTCGCCATCGACGACGAGGAGGCCATCACCCGACTGGCGGAAGAGCTAGAGATACGGGTGCTACGCCCGACCCTCGATGACGGCCGTCAGTATACGGTACTCGCCGATGGCAGGGATATCACCTGGGACATTCGTTCGCCCGAGGTCAACCAGGGCGTCAGCCCGGTCTCGGCGTATCTTGGCGTGCGCCGTGCCTTGACCGCTCGCCAGCGGGCTATCGGCGCGGATGGTGGCGTGGTCATGGTGGGCAGAGATATCGGCACGGTCGTTCTCCCCGAGGCCGAGATCAAGGTCTATCTCGACGCCTCGCTTCACGAGCGCGCCCGCCGACGGCACCTCGAGGACCTTCGCCGCGGCAAGGCCAGCGACATGGCCGAGGTGATTCGCGATCTGCGCCGGCGCGACCGGATCGACAGCACCCGAGCCGCCGCCCCTCTGCGCCCAGCCGATGATGCCATCATCCTCGATAGCACCAACCTGACGGCCGATCAGGTGGTAGAGCGCATCGTGGCGTTGGTCGGCGCTCGCGACAGCACGGCATGAACCCTGGCGGCCTCGTATCCGATGTGAGCGCCGGCAGTCTGGCTGATGAGATCGGCTTGGAGCCTGGCGACCGGATACTTTCGGCCAATGGCCAGCCCCTCCGCGACGTGATCGATTTTCAGTTCTATGCCGGCGACGAGTTGGTCGTGCTCGAGGTTCTGCGTGACGGCATCGTCCATAGGCTCGAGATTGAGCGCGACCTGGACGAATCCTGGGGCATCTCGTTCGCCGAGCCCACCTTTGACGGCATGCGCCAGTGCTCCAATCACTGCCCCTTTTGCTTTGTTCAGCAGATGCCTCCCGGACTGCGCCCGTCGCTCTATCTCAAGGATGACGACTATCGCTACTCGTTTCTCTATGGCAACTATGTGACGCTCACCAATCTGGACGAATCCGACTGGGATCGCCTGGCCGAACAGCGCCTCTCGCCCCTATACGTCTCGATTCATGCCGCCGATCCCTCGGTTCGTCGCCGGATGCTGGGCAACCGACGAGCGCCCGATGTGCGCCAGCAGATCAAGCGGCTGGGCGAGATCGGCATCCAGGTCCACGCCCAGGTCGTCGTCTGCCCGGGCATGAACGATGGCGACATCTTGGCGGAGACGGTCCGCGAGACGGCCTCGCTGCACCCAATCGTCCAGAGCCTCGCCATCGTTCCCGTGGGCCTGACGCGCTTCCACCGCTCCAGCATCCGCCCCCTCACCGCGGCTAACGCTCGGGCGGTACTTGATCTGGCTGACCAGTTCTGGGCCCATCCGCCTGCCGATATCGAGGACACCTGGCTCTACCCCTCGGACGAGATCCTTCTGCTCGCGCAACGTCCCATCCCTCCTGCTGCGTTCTACCAGGAGGAGGCCCAATACGAGAACGGTATCGGGATGGTGCGGTCGCTGCTGGACGACTGGGCTGCCCTGGCGCGCAAGGGCCCACCCCCGGGCACTCACTGCCATGAGATGTTGTGGGTCTGCGGGACGCTCATCGCTCCGGTCCTCTCCGAGATCGCCCGCTCGTTCGCATCGCTGACAGGCTGCCGCGTTCAGGTGCTGCCGGTCGTCAACCGTTCGCTAGGCGACACGGTTACGGTATCGGGGCTGCTGTTCGGGAGCGACGTTCTGGCAGCCCTGGAGCAGACGGTCGCGGCCGATCTGGTCGTTCTGCCACGCGGCATGTTCGAGCAGACCGGCACCCGAACGCTGGACGACATGACCGTTGAGCAGCTCTCCGGCACCCTCGGCCGCCCCATCCTCATCGCCGATACGCTATCAGATCTCGTCACCCAGATTCAGAGATGAGGGCAGCAGACCCATCGGCCTCGGCGGCACCGTCGCTATGGACAGAGGCTCCGCCGAGTCTATAATGAGCCTGCTTCGCAAGAGTCCAAGGGAGGACAGGGATGGCAGAAATCCGGCTAGAGAACGTGACGGTCACCTTTGATCCCCAACGAGGACCCAAGTTCCTCTCGTCCAAAGGTGTCCGCAACTATATGAGCGAGTTTGCGGATCAGGATTTCGTATCACGGGTGCGCGAGACCGAGCGAGAGCACGACACGCTGCGAGGCGATGGAACCGTCGTTGCCCTGGACGGCATCGATCTCACCGTCCCCGATGGCAAGACGATCTCCGTAGTGGGGCCTTCCGGCTGCGGCAAGAGCACCCTGCTGCGGGTGGTCGCGGGTTTGCACGAGCCCGACGAGGGCGCCATCTACTTTGACGGCCAGGATATGGCGGACATCAAGCCCAAGGACCGCGGCATCGGCATGGTGTTTCAGAGCTATGCCCTCTACCCCCACATGAAGGGCGAGGGGAACCTAGGGTTCTTTTTCAAAGTCCGTAACCGGCCCGACGAGGAGATGCGCGAGCGGATCCGCATCACGTCCGAGATCATGGGCATCGGATTCGAGCAGTTGCTTTCGCGCAAGCCGGGAACTCTTTCCGGCGGCCAGCAGCAGCGCGTGGCCATCGGCCGCTGCATCGTCCGTGATCCCAGCATCTTTTTGTTCGACGAGCCCCTCTCCAACCTGGATGCCAAGCTCCGCGCTAGCACCCGCGTAGAGATTCGCCGACTATTGCAGCGCTTTGCCATCACGGCCATCTATGTGACCCACGACCAGGTCGAGGCCATCACGCTGGCCGACACGATCGTGGTGATGAAGGACGGCAAGATCCAGCAGCAGGGCACCTACGACGAGATCACCAGGGCGCCCAACACGGCCTTTGTGGCCAGCTTTCTGGGCATGCCTCCCATGAACCTGCTGCGTGATTGGGTCGTGACGCCCGAGGGCACCCTGCAGAGCGCCTACGGCACCATCCCAGTACCATCAGCCTATCGTGGCCAGGTCCAACCCGACCAAAAGGTCATCCTCGGCTTTCACGCCGACGACGCCAGCATCGTGCCCCAGGGCGACGCGGGCGACTGGACTGGCCCGAAGCTAGACGCTGAGGTTCTCAACACCGAGCCAAACTTTGCCCGGCACTATCAGATCGTCAACGTCCAGGCCGCTGAACTGATCTTTGGCGTGCAGGCGCCGATGGATCTGCGGGCGAACACCGGCTGGATGGTCGAGGTGCTGATCCCCGAAGACACCGCCTACCTCTTTGACCAGGAGTCCGACCAGAGGATCATGCCGGCCTAGCGGCACGTCTCGCTCCAGTAGCAGAACGGGGAGGCGACCGATCGCCTCCCCGTCGTCCTTGCCGGCTTTGTCTGCTCACGCCGGGGCCAGTGTGGCCGCATCCTCGTCTGCCGCCACCATCACGCCGTGTTGATCGTCGACGCGCCAGAGCAGATAGCCGCCGATAGCGAACAGCGTGACCAACGCCAGGATCGCATAGCGGCTGGAGCCCATGGCCGCCCCCACCAGGCCAAACACCGACGGCCCGATGATGCCCGAGAACTTGCTGCTGATGTCGTAAAAGCCATAGAACTCGGCCGAGCGGCTCTTGGGGCTCATGGCGCCAAAGAGCGAGCGGCTGAGAGCTTGGCTGCCACCCTGCACCGTGGCCACCAGGAACGCCAGTACCCAGAACTGCCACGTGTTCGTCACAAAGTAGCCCATGACAGAGATAGCGCCATAGATGGCCAGCGCCAGCAGGATGGAACGCTTAGTGCCCAGTTTCTTGGCCAGCCAGCCAAAGAGAAAGGCAAAGGGCGCCGCCACAAACTGCACCATCAGGATGGCGCCGATCAGATGCTCGCTGGGGATCCCCAGCTCGGCGCCATAGACAGCCGCCATCGTGATAATGGTGCCGACGCCGTCGTTATAGAGCCAGTAGGCGATCAGGAACTTGAGCAGCTCGCGGTACTGGCGGATATGCGCAAAGGTGTGCTTGAGCCGCGCAAAGGCGGCCTGCAGGTAACCCCGAGACTCGTGAGCCTGCCTCGACGCCGGCGGCTCGGGCACGTGGCGGAACAGCGGGATCGAAAAGAGCGCCCACCAGATCGCCACGCTAACGAACGCGACGCGCGAAGCCATCTCGGTGTCGGCCATGCCAAAGGTGCCGGGGAATAGGATCCAGGCCAGGTTCACCGCCAGGAGCAGCCCGCCGCCGATGTACCCCCAGGCATAGCCGGCGGAGGATACCTGATCGATCTCCTCGGGCTTGGCCACATGCGGCAGCAGCGCATCGTAGAACACATTGGCCCCAGAGAAGCCGATGCGCCCAAACACATACAGCACCGAAGCCAACAGCCAGTCGCCGGTGCTCACCAGGTACAGCAGCGCAGTGGCCAGCACGCCCACCGATGCAAAGGCGCCCAGCATCCGCTTCTTCTTGCCCGCGTGGTCAGCGATGGCCCCCAAGACGGGCGCGGCAAAGGCCACCAGCGCCATGGCTATGCTGTTGGTATAGCCCCAGTAGCTGGTGGCCCGAGCTGGCGGCAGCCCCGCTCCCGCCACGCTGCTGTAAAAGGTCGGCAGCACCACCGCCATGATGGTGGTGGCAAAGGCCGAATTGGCCCAGTCATAGAGACACCAGGCCCGTACGACGCGCCGGTAGGTACGCTCCACTACGTCGCTCATCGGTTGACTCCTCGAACGTGTGCGGTCAAGCCACCAACGTCACCGGTCTGATGATCCGTAGCGTCGTGCGGGACGGCCGTCGTCTACTTGAAGGGTACGTGCAGCGGACGGCCCATCGCCGCCAGGGCGGCGTCATGAAGCACTTCCCCCAACGTCGGATGCGGGTGAATAGTGCTCTCGATCTCCTCTAGAGTAGCCTCCAGCGACATGGCCATGGTCCCCTCAAGGATCAGATCGCTGGCATGGGGTCCGATGACGTGCACACCCAGGACGGCGCCGGTCTCCTCGTCAGCCACTATCTTGACCCCACCATCCTTGTCACCGATAGCGGCCGCTTTGCCGTTGGGCCGGAACCCAAACGAACCAATGACAACCTGATAGCCCGCCTCGCGAGCCTCGGTCTCGGTCATGCCAACGCTGGCGGCCTCGGGCGCGGAAAAGATGCAGGAGGGCACGGCGCGATAGTCCATGGCGGCCGTATGCCCGAGGGCATCCTCGGCGGCTACCACGCCTTGATGCATAGCCACGTGGGCCAGCATCGCGCCGTCGGCAGCTACGTCTCCAATGGCATAAACGTGCGGCACCGCCGTACGCATGCGCGTGTCGACCGCGATACCTTTCCGGGTAGCTTTCAGGCCCAGCACCTCCAGGCCGATCCCTTCCACATTGGGCGCGCGCCCGATGGCCGATAGCACCAGCTCGGCCCCCACCTGCTCCTCGCCGTCGCTGTCCTGCAGCGTCACCACGCAACCGTCATCGCCTTGCTCCACGCGAGCCACGCGGGTTCCCGTCCGCACGTCGACGCCTCGCCGCTTGAGGCTGCGGGCCAGCTCGTCGCCGATGAACTCGTCCATCAGCGGCGCCAGGCGCGGCAACATCTCCACGATCGTCACCTGCACGCCAAAGCTCTGGAACAGCGAGCCGTACTCGACGCCGATGGCACCGCCGCCGATCACGCACATGCTGGCTGGCAGCTCCGGCAAGGTCATGGCGCCCCAGTGGTCGATGACCCGCGGCCCGTCCAGCCCAGGGATGGGCACCTGCATGTTGCGCGAGCCCGTAGCGATGATGATATTCTTGGCGACGACGGTCTCTTCTCCGTCCTCCATGGTCACACGCAACGTATCCGGCCGTAGGAATCGGGCCGAACCCATGATCACCTGAACGCCGGCCCGATCCAGAAGCATCGAGACGCCCTTGGTCATCTGGCGCACCACAGCGTCCTTGTGCGACATGACGCCATCCCAATCCAACGCCGCGTCGCTGATGCGCACTCCGAACCGCTTGGCGTTCTTGGTCAGGTCATACACCTCGGCGCTGTGCAACATCGCCTTGGTGGGGATGCAGCCCTCGTTCAGGCAGACCCCTCCCACGGCCTTTTTCTCAACGCACACCACCGTGGCGCCTAGTTGCGCCGCACGAAGCGCCGCCACATAGCCGCCAGGGCCGCTTCCGATAATGGCCAGATCACACTGTACGCTCATGATGTCTCCTTATCAGGGTCTAGCAGATCCTGGCCACAGCGCATGCTTCCCGCTACCGCCAGGGTCTCCATAACGGACGCCACATCAACAATCCACGGACCGTCCTGTCGCAGCGTGTAGGATGCCTCCTGCCCCGCGCCGAGGACGATCTCACGCTCGCCATCGAGGGCGAGCACCAGCGGTCGCTCGGCGTGGGCCGGAATCGTCTGGCCCACCGCGAGCAACCGCCCTCCCGTAATACCCACGCTTTCGATCAGTCCAGGAGCCACGGCAGCCAGCACCTGGCAAGCCCCCGCCCCCAGCGTCAGCTCCAATCCAGCCGGATCATCGCGGCCGATGGGACGAACCGCGGCCGCGATGGCCGAGATGCCGATGCTCGAGGCATCGGCCCGCGTCACCACCAGCTGTCGCAAATCGACGACGCTCCAGATGGCCCGCGCGCCCACGAACTGCCCGGCCAAGGCCGCCACGTCCACCAGCGCCCGGTCGCGCGGCTCGCCATCCACCCGGACCTCGATCCACTTGTGCTGATAGGCCGCCCGTTCGCGGGGAACCTTGCCAGCGGCGATGGCGCCGGCAGCCAAGCCGGCCACCGTGCCTTCCACGAACACCGGCAAGACATTGTTCGTGCCGGTAGAGATGGGCAGCAGCGGCACGTCGCCAGAGCCGGCCGACACGACTCGTGAGGTCCCGTCTCCACCCAAGACGATGATGCAAGCGCAGCCGGCCTCGCGCATCAGCCTGGCGGCGCGGGTCGAGTCGCTGCTCTGGTCTGTGACGGCCATATCCAGCAGCTCGATCTCGAGACGATCGGCGCCCATGCGCCCCAGGCCCACTTGGGCGCGCTCGGCCATATGGTAGGTATCAGGCATGGCCAGCACTCGCCGCACGCCCATGGCCGCCAAGCCGGCCATGGCCCGCCGAACGATGCCCACCTTGCCCTGGTTATCGACGGTGGTGGCGTGGGCCACGAGCCGCCTCACGTCCTTGCCCGAGGCCGGATTGGCGATCAAGCCGACCGGCGCAGCCGACGGACTAGACACTGTCGCCCTCCATGAAACGCGTCACCTGCTCGTGCGAGGGAAGCGATGGCTGCGCGCCCATGACCGTCGTGGCCAGCGTGCCGGCCGCCACCGCATAGCGCAGTGCAGAACGGCATTCGTCGCCCCTGGTGATGGCGCTCGCCCAGGCACCCACAAAGGCATCGCCCGCGGCCGTTGTGTCCACCACGGTGACCTCGCGCGTCGGGCACAGCCAGGGGCCATCATCATCCAACAGGAGCGCGCCTTGAGCGCCCAAGGTCACAATGACGCAGCTCGGCCCCAAGGCACGAAGCGTTGCCGCCGCCTGGCGCGCCGAATCCACATCACCAACGTCGACGCCCGACAGAATGCCCGCCTCGGTCTCGTTCACAATGAGATCGTCCACCTGCGACAGCAGGTCCTCTGGCAAGGCGCGTCCAGGAGCGGCATTGAGCACCACGCGCCCCCCGGCCTGCCGTACCATGGCGGCGGCCTGCTGAACCGGCGCCAGCGGCACCTCAAGCTGGGCAACCATGCAGGTCGCCGCGCCGAGCAACGCAGCGGAACGCGCCGCATCGCCCTCGTTAACGCGCCCATTGGCGCCGGGCACCACCACGATGGCGTTCTCGCCGCCGGATTCCACCACGATAAGCGCCGTGCCGGTGGGGGCGTCCTCGTCAACCCGCACCTCTGACGTGTCCACTCCGGCCTGCTCCAGCCCGGCCCGCAGCCGCTGGCCAAAGCCATCCTGTCCCACCCGCCCGATCATGGCAGTGCGGGCCCCCAAGCGGGCGCAGGCGACGGCTTGGTTGGCGCCCTTTCCGCCCGGGTAGGTGGCAAAGCCGTCGCCGGTGAGCGTCTCGCCTGGCCGCGGGAATCGGGGTGCACGCACCACCAGGTCCATGTTCAGGCTACCGAGGACCACCACACCCGTCATCACAACCACACCTCTCAAGCTAGGACAGCCACATCATCAGCGTGACGGCCAGGCTACCGGCAGCCAGAATCGTCAAGAGAGGCCAGAACCGCCAGTCTAGCCTGCGGTAAAGGCTCTCGGTGTAGGCATGCCGCAGCCCCAGCACCGCTACCATCCATACCACCACTAACGCCAACTGCCATGACCAGCTCACGGCCGGCGCGAACTGGGTCACCAGCAGCGCGCTGCCCGCGAACCACCAGGCGTATCTCGACGTCTCCAGCAGAGCCAGCAAGCCGCCCCTATGCAAGAGCTGGAAATGCCAGCCGGCTCGCCTGTCGCCTTCGCCCGACGGAAAGGGATCCACCGACACGGCCAGGGAACCCACCACCAACGCCAACGGCTGATACAGGACCAGCCATCCAGCGATGGGGGCCAGACTCTGCCGAGACAGAACCGCCGGGCCGGTTAGCGCCAGAGCCAGCACCACGGTGGCGCCCAGGCCATCCCGCCACAACCTGCTGCGCAGGGGCCCGCAAGGCAGTCTTTCAGGGGCCGCGCCGGCCAAGGCCAGTCTCGCGCCAACCAGCAAGGCCAACGGCCAGATCGGCTCTACCGCGGGCACGCCCAGAACCAAGCCGCCCGCCACAACCAAGACGACGCCTGCCACCAGCGCGAGGACGCGCGAGCCTCCCACCGTGGTAGCAGAGGGCTTGGCAAGGGCGCGGAGCCACGAGGTAAGCGGCCACAGAAGCCGATACCGCTGAGGGCCGCGCAACGAAAGCCGACCCAGCAGCGCGAGGTCGAACCTCATGACATAGGGCAACAGAGGCAAGGTGATTACCGAGATGGTCGCGATCCGGAAAAGAGTCGCCGCCATGCCTGAGGGCCCACCCCTTTCGCGGTTTCGTTTGGCCAGCGTAGGCTGCATCTTAGGGTCGCTGACGCCGGGTGTCAACCGGCGAGGTTGTCAGCCCTTCCGGCGCATGCTAGACTCGCCGCGGCAGGTCGGTCACCCGCAAGGATGCTGGAGGTAGCTATGGACACCGTCTTTGGCCCGTTCCTCGGTTTGGGCAACATCCCGCTGCTCTCCTCGGCCCAGACGCGTTCGATCTCGGCCGAGAATCCCGATGGCTCGGTGGCAGGGGGCGCCCACGAGACGCCGGAGCAGAACCACCCCGCGTCACGCCTGGGCAAGGGCTGGAAGGTACGCCCCTGCATTACCCTAGAGCCCGGCGTCACCACGACACTGGCCGATATCGCGGGGCCGGGCGTGATCCAACATATCTGGATTACCGTCGACCCCAAGGCCTACCGCTCCTGTGTGCTAAGGGTGTACTGGGACGACGAGGACACGCCCTCTATCGAGGTTCCCCTGGGCGACTTTTTTGCCAACCCGATGGGCCTGCGCTTTAACGTCACCTCGCTGCCCATCGCAGTGAATCCTACTGGCGGGTTCAACAGCTATTGGCCCATGCCGTTCCGCAAGCGCGCCCGGATCACCATCGAGAACGGGTACTGGGATGCCATCGGCGGCTTTTTCTACCAGATCACCTATGCGTTGCAGGAGGTTCCGGCCCAGGCCGCCTACCTGCATGCGCAGTGGCGCCGCGCCATGACCACCCGTGAGTATCCCGAGCACGTCATCCTCAATGGCATCGTTGGTCAGGGACATTATGTGGGGACCGTCCTAGGCTGGAACCAGTTCTCCGATGGCTGGTGGGGCGAGGGCGAGATAAAGTTCCGTATCGATGGCGACGGCGAATACCCGACCATCTGCGGCACGGGCACGGAGGACTATTTCGGCGGGGCCTGGTGCTTTGGC
>ENA-UOXR01003770-UOXR01003770.1-bioreactor-metagenome-genome-assembly--contig:-NODE-3770-length-12533-cov-4.314393_pt1 | contig 12533 bp, 10 predicted proteins | sample MGYA00238164_ERZ764825 | MGnify/ENA primary metagenome ERZ764825 (study PRJEB28920, sample SAMN05720171) | bioreactor metagenome | isolation source: Anaerobic biogas reactor | place: USA:Washington...
ATCAGATCCGCCACCCGCCGCCACACACTCAGCGCAGCACAGACCGGCACCCCCACCCACCGATCCACCAGACGCATGGTTGAGACTCTCACTCGGCCTGATCTCCGATCTTGGGTACTCTACCAAATCGCCATCCTCTCCGCCACCATACCGCTATCAGCCCCGCACAAAGCCCCACCGAAACTACCGACACCCACCAACCGGCATCATAGGCAAAAGGCCTGTACTCCAACCGCAAGCGGTGATGTCCTCTTGTCAATGGTACGGCCCGCAGCGCGTAGTTCGCCGGCACCACGTTGTACTCCTCACTGCCGCTCGATTCCAGGCTCCAGGCCCGCCAACCCTCGGCGTATGCGCCGGAGATCAGAAGTATCGCTCCCTCCATGGTCCGTATCTCAACCTCGAGAAAATCCGGACCCGACCGGAGCGCCTTCGCCCACCCCGGCGCGTCCGGCTGTCTGATCTCAGTCCCGGGCTCAGACTCCAATACCACCACTTTCGTCGGATCGAACGAAGGATCGCTCATGACAGCGAAGATGGCGTCACGGTCTTGCTCAATTCTGTAGTCGTGGACCAACGTAAGCGTTTCCATCGGGTCCGCGACCTCCGCCACCTGCAGCCGCCCCTTCTGGGGCGTTGCCACAACCTTCAGCCGAAGCATGCGGTAGAGCGGGTGCAGCTGTCTCAGTCGCACAAACCGGCTCGGATCCTTCCGCGTTGCCTCGTCCGGATTCTGCCCTTGGGTGAACGCCATAAACTCTACATACCGACGGAGAACGCAGGAATCATACCCCCATATATCATCCAGCCCGACTGACATACCGGCATTGTAGAACGGTATGTTCAGTATGCGGCCACCGCCCGCCTTCACGGCGACACCCCTGAGCTGATCCAATCCGAGTGCACGCTCATCGAAACTAGCTCGCGTCATCCGACTGAATGCGAACACCTCCGCAACCGCAAGTACTGCCAGCAGACAAGCCCACGCACGACGGCGATTGGACAACCGGAACGCGGCGGCAACAACCAGACTGATCGCGGCGGCGATCAGTGTCCCGATGGCCGCGAACCGAAGGGCCTCGCCTTCAAAACCCGTGTTCATCCCCACCCGGGCCTTCATGGCCCTTGCGATCCATGAAGAGTCTCGCAGCGTCTCCGCGGCAACCACCCAGAGAATCGCTCCGCCCAACGCAAGAACCACAGCCACGGTGACGATGCCGATCACAATGCGCCTGGCGGAATGCCTGGCCAGTGGCAGCGCATCCAGCCCCATGCCCGCCAGCATCGCCCAGAATGCTGATGCGAAAAACAGATACTTCGTGCTTCCGCGAAACGAATCGTATCCGGGGACCACATGGTAGAGTATCCAGAACAACGGCGTGTAGGCACCCAAAGCGAGAATAAGAATGATGACCACCATCGCGCCGCAATACCTGCGGGTCTTCCGATCGGTGCCCGCTATTCCCGCTGTCCCCAAAACCAGTGTCGTGATCCCCACGAATGGGGTCACCTCCCACAGATACTCCCTGGCCCAACATCGAACATGATCGATGTCCCCAAAGAAGAGAGGGACAATATATCCGATGAGATTCTCAGGCGGCAGAGAACACGATGAACTGAAGGCATAGTCCAAGCCGTGGCTGCGGGTAGTCTCTGGCGTGGCGCCCATCGCGGTCATCCATTGGATGGCCGATATCCCCGCCGCCATCGCCGCCATGCCCACCATGCTGACAACGATGGCCAAGCGGTTCTGTCGCCGGATGAGGTTGAGGCCGGCATAGATGGCGACGACGATACCTGTATAAAAAACGTATTGAGGAAACCCAGCCAGTACCTGCATCGCCAGAGCTCCTCCCCCAACCAGAATCCACTTGAGGTCGGGACGTTCGAGAAGCCCATCCACAGCCAGCAGAACCAGCGGGACCCAACACCCGGCACAGATCATCGTCAGATGTCCTGCACGGAGATGCATGAATGCATCGCCGCAGAACATGAACACTCCACCCGCCGTCAGCGATGCCCAGAACCCCAGCCCACGGCGCCGAGCCCACAGCAGCATGAACAACCCCGCCAGGTAGACGTGGACCGCAGCGCAGACATTCACGGCAATCCCGACCGGCAGAAGCAGGAACACAATGTTCGGCGGATAGAACAACGCTGACTGAAACCCAGCTACGAACGGCAATCCGCAGAAGACGTGCGGATTCCAGAGCGCGACATTCCCTTTCGCCAATTCTCCAAAGCCGAACGTCCGCCAATGAATGTACTGCTGAAAGAGGTCCGTGCCGTACTGCGATATGATGCGGTGTCCCCAGGGAAGGAGCAGATCGGCAAACATCAGCACATCCAGCCCAAGAAGGACCGTTGCCCCAAGAACCCAGGAAACACGCGGCGACTGCTCCGGTATCGCGGCATGCTTCCGCTTCACTGCCATCGATGTTCCCAGCCTATTACTTCTGGACTTTGACCACCTGTTCGGCAGTCGGCGGTCGACCGGTCTTCATCATTTCCGCGAACAGGTCGAACAGGTAGCTCGCGTCGTGCGGACCGGGCGAGGCCTCCGGATGGTACTGAACGGCCAGCACCGGCAGTTCCTTGTGCATGAAACCCTCAACGGTATCGTCGTTGAGGTTCACGTGCGTGACGGTGACGTTGAGTTTTTCGAGGTCCTCACCGCGGACCGCGAAACCGTGGTTCTGGCTGGTGATCTCAACCCGGCCGGTGTAGACGTTCCGGACCGGCTGATTGCCGCCGCGATGGCCGAACTTGAGCTTGTAGGTCTTGGCGCCAAGGGCCAAGCCCAGAAGCTGATGCCCCAGGCAGATGCCGAACATGGGCACCTTGCCCATCAGCTCGCGCAGCGTCCGGATGGTATAGGTCACCGGCTCCGGGTCGCCCGGACCGTTGGAAATGAAGACGCCGGTCGGATCGTGGCTCATGATCTGGTCGGCTGAGGCATCGGCCGGAACAACGGTCAGTTCACAGCCGCTGTCGACCAGATTCCGAAAGATGTTGTGCTTGGCCCCGCAGTCAATGGCCACCACCCGGCAATCCCGGGTCCGCGCGCGCGGCGCCTGGGCAAACTTCGATTCGAACGCCGCTGACCACGCATAGCTCCGATCCGGCTTGACCACCTGAACCAGGTCCTGGCCCTTCATCTGCGGCGAAGCCAGCACCCGCTCGACCAGTTCGGCGTTCGAGACGTCCTCGGTCGTCAGATAGCCACGCATGGCCCCCTGAATCCGCAGCTTGCGGGTAATGGCCCGCGTATCCACTCCCGAAAGTCCGATAATGTTGTGCTTCCGGAGGTACTGATCGACGTCGTCGCTCGCCCGGAAGTTGCTGACCACCGGCGAAAGCTCCTTGACCACGAAGCCCCGGACCCACGGCCGGGCCGACTCGACGTCTTCGAGATTCACCCCGTAGTTCCCGATCAGCGGGTACGTCATCACCACGATCTGTCCGGCGTACGACGGATCGGTCAGAATCTCCTGGTAGCCCGTCATCGAAGTGTTGAAAACCACCTCGCCCTCACCGGCCCCGACCGCTCCAAACGCCCAGCCGACGAAGATCGTCCCGTCCTCCAAGGCCAGCCGCCCGATTTTTCGCTCGTTTTTCGTGTTCATGTCGCTCATCAATTAAAGGCGCGCCCCGTTTTAGACGATATTACAACCAACGAGGCTGTGGGTCGCCGCCCGACGGTTCGGGCGGTTCAGCCTGGCTTGGAGGGTCCGAGTACCGGCGAACTCGGATCCTCTTTTTTTGTCTCGACGGACCCTCCACCACGCTGGCAGCCATCCGGATTTCACGTTCCTGGAAGAATAGCAGTCCCGCCCGCGGAAATCAACGGTCTGACCGGAAATCCCGGCATCTCAATGGGCAAACGCCGCCCCTATCCGGCGAACCACTCCTTGGGCAGATGCAGCCGGTGGGCGTCGAGCATTTCATCGATGAGCCGCCGTGCCTGGTAAACTGATTTGACCGACCCTTCCAGAACCAGGGCCTGGAGAAGCTTGGCCCGGCTTCGCTCCGTGGCGGCCTCAACGGCCAGTTCGACTAGATCGAAATGCCGTTGGAGAGCGGCTTTGATGCCGGTGGGAATGCGGCCCAGAGGCAGCGGTCGAACGCCCTCGCGGGAAATGCCGGCCACGCATTCGATCACTGCCTCCGGAGGCAGGTTCTCGACCGCATTGCCGTTGGGAACGTTGACGAAAAACTCCCCTGGTCGATCTGCCCGAACCGCCCGTACGATGCGGACCATCTGCTCCTTGTAGCGCAGGGGGCGGCTGAACACGCCGGTATCCAGCGGCTCTCGCCCCGCAGCCTGTTCGACCATATGGGCGTATTCCCGATCGCCCGGCTCGATGTACTGCTTCTCAAGACTGAAGCGGTCGACGCCGAGACGGGTAACGTAGGCCTCGCCGCCGTGCAGTTGAGGGAAGAACTCAGCCGTGTGGCGGTCGTGGACGGCGGGAAACGCCCCGAAGACGTTGAACAGGTCATTGACGAATGGATGCTCCCAGTTCCGTCCGTCGGCTTCGGCAGCGGCGCGGTCGCGGGCAAGGGCGTCGCGGATGGTCCGCCAGGCGTCGCGGCCGTCGATGGTGAAATCATAAAACCACGTCAGATGGTTAATGCCGATGGCCTTGTACGCGACGCGCGTCCAGTCCACCTCGGCACAACAGGCCGGCAGACCGGCGGGCGATTGGGGATCTTTCGCCCCAGCCCACAGGGCAAGTTCCCACGCCACGCCGGGCGCGCCGTGACACATCCCCAACGGCGTCAAACCCGTATCCCGGTAGATGGCGCGGGTGATCTTGGCAACGGGATTGGCGTAGTTGAAGAACAACGCCCGAGGACACAGCTCGGCGATGTCGCGGGCAATATCGAGCATGGCCGGCACCATCCGGAGCGTCCGGAATATCCCGCCCGGACCGTCCGTATCGCCGGCGGACTGGAAAATGCCGTACTTGCGGGGTATCGCAACATCATTGAGCCACGCCTGCCGGCCCCCGACCGCGATGGTTGTGACCACCACGTCCGCATCGGCCAGCAACTCGCGCCGATCGACCGAAACGCGGAGGCGAATCGGCGCTTTGGCATGATCGATCAAGCGCTGCAGCAGCTTGGCTGTGACATCCAGGGCGTCCGGATTGATATCCACCAAGCCAAGGTCCCACGGCTCGCCGCTCTCGATCAGGTCGGCCAGCAGCCCGCGAGTGAAAGACACGCTGCCGGCTCCGATGATAACAATCTTGGCCATTGGTCAACTCCTATATCCCTTACGATTGAACTGAGGCAGATACTGGGCATGAGCGGTCAGAAGGTCTTCGGCAAGCGATCGAGCGCTATCGACCGAAATGGCTGCTCCGTCCAGTAGAAGGGCTTGGGTGAAGAGCCCCGCGTCGCCGGTCAGGGCGGCGTCGACGATGGTTTCGATCACCTGGAACTTGGAGACAAGCGTCGCCGACACGCCCGCCGGAAGCGGAGCCAACGTCAGCGGCCGTAACCCCGCAGCGGTGGCGACGGCGGGCGATTCCACCACCGCCTCCTCCGGCAGGTTCGGCACCTGACCACGGTTCGCCAGGTTGGCCGAGAACACCCGCGGCGTATCCGACTCGATGGCCTCGATGATCTCGATGACCTGTTCGTGTTCGCCGGAACTCCGCCGGAAATACCACTCCGGCAGCGGGGCCTTGCCCTCAGCCTGTTCCTGCATCTCCGCATAGGCCTTGTCGCCGTGGGCGATGGTGCCTTCGAAGCTGAACGCGTCGACACCGAGGGTCTTGCCGAAGTACCGGCCGCCCGGAAACAGGTGCGGGAAGAACTCGGTGATATGGCGATCGAGCACAGCCGGAAAAGCCCCGAAGAGCTCAAAGAGCTGCCACGTAAACGGATGATCGACGGCCTCCGCAAGCTCCTTGCCGCCCGTCTTCTCAGCCAGCACGCGGTGGACAAGCGGCCACGCGTCGCGCCCGCGGTGGCGAAACTCGGTGAACCAGGTCAGATGGTTGATGCCGGCTGCGCAGCTCGTTACCTCGTCGCGAGGAATGCCGGCGAAGTCAGCCAGGTACTGCCCGACGTGAAGCACGCCGTGACACAGGCCGATAACTTCGGCACCCGTGGCCTTGCGAACGCCGCGACAAACCGCCGACATCGGATTGGAGTAGTTGGCGAAGACCGCATCGGGGCACAGATCGAGCACGTCGCGGGCGATCTCCACCATGGCCGGGATCATCCGCAAGGCCCGCGAAAGCCCGCCCGGCATGATCGTATCGCCCACCGGCTGATAGATGCCGTGTTGGCGTGGGATAAACACATCCTGCTCCCACGCCCGACGCCCGCCGACCGCAATGGTGCAGATCACCGCCGTCGCCCCGGAAAGCACCTGCCGACGGTCGGTCGAGGCAAGCAGCTTGATCGGGGCGTTCTTCGCCTCGATCATCCGGGCCGAAAGCCGCTCCACACAGCAGAGGGCGGCGGCGTCGATATCGACAAGAGCAAGAGTGGTCTCCCGACCGGACTGGATGACATCGGCCACGAGCCCGCGGGCAAATGATGCGCTTCCGGCGCCGATCAGAACAACATGACGCATCATGGTTAGCTCCTACTTGAGCAGATGTTTCTGGGCAGATAGGACAATGCGATCCAACTCGGCTGCGGTCGCCGCATCAACCACCGGCTCACAAGGCCTGCGCAGCAGTTCCGTCTTCTCCTCCGCGATACGCTCGGCCATGCTCGATCCCCCCTGCCGCCGCCAGTTGTCGAAGAAATGGCGGTCGAGCAGCCGAGGAAAGTGCAGTTGCGTGCGAAAACGCTCCGCGGTGTGGTCCTCAGCCAGGAAACTGCCGCCGGGCCCCACACGCTCGATCAATTCCACGGCGAAGGCGTCCTCGGAAACCTCGATACCGCCAACCACATGCTCCAGATACCCGATGATCTCGTTCTGAAGGATCAGCATGTCGAACGAAGAGGCCTGATCGACGCCGCAGATGCCCAGGTGGCCGAAGATGTCAGCCCCCGCGAGCATGCCCGCCATCAGCGTCGCGGCGATCTCCATGCCCGCCTGGGCGTCGGGAACCTTGCTGTCGGTCAGGCCCACGTTGACGTAGACGGGCAGGCCGTAGAACCGGGCGAGTTCCGTCATGGCAATCGCCATCAGGGCCTGCTCCGGTCCGGCGAAGATCATCTGCGTGGTGGCCATGTCGAACGCATGTGGAATGCCGCCGTAGCAGATGGCCGCGCCGGGTTGGATGGCCTGCACGGCGCAGATCGCAGCCAGTACCTCAGCGTTCTCTTGGACCACCGTGCCTGCAAGCGTCACCGGCGCGCTGACGCCGGCTTGGGCCATCGGGCCGATCGACACCGGCAGGTTCAACCGACGGGTCTGGTAGATCACGTCAAGCCCGTCGCGAGGGAACGACAACGGGCTGATCGGCTCAAGGAACGCATAGGTCCGGCGCTCGTTACGCGCGGCATCCTCACCCCCTGCCGCGGCGATCAGCAGTTCATTGACGTACCCGGCCGACGGGCCGTCGTAATACCAGAAGGTGATTGGCTTGCGCGAGTACTTCAGCATCGTCGCCGCGACGTGGACGCAGCGGACCTTGGCCGGAATATCCTGCGGGTCCGCCATCGACCCGGCGATGTTGATCCACTCCAGGCGGTTCGCCATGTGTACGCCCGCAACCACATCGTCCAGCCGGGCCGGCCGTCGAATGCCGTTCTCCAGCCAGTGAGCCTCGCCGGCAATCGAATTGTAATTCCGGCTCCCAACGCCGAACCGAGCCGCCGGCTGCCCATCCTGCGAAAAGAGCTCATACGTCCGAGCGGTTCCAGCCAATGACTCGTCAACCAACCGTCGCGGCAGATGGACCCGCTGACCGTCCCGATCAACCTTCGCCCCGGCCTCGGCCAGCCGGTCCGCCACCTGCCCGTGCGGCATCCGCACCCCCGTCGTCTCCAGGATACGGCACGAACGGTCATGGATCTCTTCGAGCGTCCGCCGATCAAACATCGTCAGCCGCGGCGAAAACCGCACGTTCTTGGTTGTATTCTTGTCCATCATCTTGTCCTTCCGCTTTTCCTCACTTGTGGTTATTCTAGCTTAAAGCGATGCCACACCTTAGCATAACCAGCGGTAAAGGCGTCCACGAAACTTGTATATTTGGCCAGGCCATACACCATGAGCATATCTGCGGACATACGGACCATCGATACCGCGGTCGGACCAGGGCACTCGATCCGCTGCGCGTACTACGAGCATGAACGGCGGCCTGTGGAAACGTGGGATGTCCACGCCGGGCTGGAGATCGGCGTCGTGCTGGAGGGGCAGATGATCCGCCACTGGCCCGGACTGACGCGGCGGCTGGGAGCGGGCCAACTGTGGCTCTGCGACGCGATGGAGGCTCACGGTTTCTCGGTCCCGAGGGGCCAGGCCAAGGTGGTGGTGGCGGTGGTCTGGCCGGGCGCGGTGGCGATCTCCTCTCTGGCTGGCCCGTTCGATTTCCTCGGTCTGTTCAAGATTCCTCCCGATCGCCGGCCGCGGGTCGCGTCGCCATCCGCTCGTCACTTGGTTTTGTCCGCTGGAAGAGAGTTCGTCAAAACGCTCCGGCACGAGACGTTCCGTGAGCAGGAACTCCTGCTTCGTGTGCAGTTGCTGCTCCTGGAGGTCTCCCGGCACTCGGATCAACCGGCAACCGCGCACCGGGACAGACGGCCGGAAGGCCTGGAGCGAATCCTGCCCGCACTCAAGCTTCTGGAGGACGGACGCGAGAAACTGGTCACTGTCGATCACGCCGCCCAGGCGTGCCACGTCAGCCGCTCGCTGTTCACCCACCTGTTCCGCGCCGCCATGGGCACGGGCTTCGCCGACTACGCCCGGCGGCGACGACTCGCCCAGGTCGCGGTCGAGCTTCGTTCCGGACGCACGAAGCTCTCAGCCCTGGCGCCGCGCTACGGCTACGTGGACGCCGCCCACCTGAGTCGGACATTTCGACGCTACTTCCACATGACCCCGCGCGACTACCGCGACCGGGCAGGATCGGAAAACCGGGCCGCCGCGATTGACACCCATCGTCAACGTCGATAGACTGACCAGCGAACCGGCAGGAGCGCAGATGAAGCTTTCAGTGGTCATACCCGTATACAACGAGGCCGGCACGGTCGAGGAAATCGTGCGCCGCGTCGAAGCGGTGGACCTGGAAAAGGAGATCGTTCTCGTCGACGACTGCTCGACCGACGGCACCCGCGGGATCCTGAGCCGGCTGGCGACCAATGAGCATGTCCGAGCGTTGTATCACGAAAGGAACCAGGGCAAGGGCGCAGCGTTGCGGACGGGCTTTGCCGCGGTGACGGGCGACATCGTGGTGGTCCAGGACGCCGATCTCGAGTACGACCCGCAGGAGTATTCCCGCCTGATCAAGCCGATCGTCGACGGCAAAGCCGATGTGGTCTACGGCTCGCGGTTCGCCGGCGGCGAGTCCCACCGCGTCCTGTACTTCTGGCACTACGTGGGCAACCGCTTCCTGACCTTCGTCTCAAATTGCTTCACCAACCTGAACCTCTCCGACATGGAAACCTGCTACAAGGTGTTCCGGCGGGAGGTGATCCAGTCGATCCGCATCGAGGAGAACCGCTTCGGCTTTGAGCCGGAAATCACAGCCAAGGTCGCCGCCAAACGCTGCCGCGTCTACGAAGTCGGCATCTCCTACGCCGGCCGGACCTACGAAGAAGGCAAAAAAATCGGCTGGAAAGACGGCGTCCGCGCCATCTGGTGCATCGTCAAGTACAACCTCAAGGCCAGACGTACATGGTAGATCACCCGTCAGTCGGTGGGTGTAACCCCAACCGCTTTAAATACCTCCTGATCTCGACCATCCTTGGCCGGTTCATCTTGAGACGTGCAACCGTTGCCCGGCCGACGGCGCTGCGAGGCTCGATCGTCAGAGAGTCGAACGACCAGCGGAAATGATCGTCCCACCGATCCTGACGAGGGTTGAAAAACGGAACCTCCCGTCCGCTGGTTGGGTCCACCGCTGTGACGCTCGATCCCTTCGAGGCATTGCAGCGTGGACAGGCCCAGGCAAGGTTGCCCGCTTCGCTGCTTCCCCCTTTATTCACCGGGATCACGTGATCGCAAGCAAAGGAGGCAACCTGGGTCCGTTCGTCCGTCCGGCAGTATTCACACTTGCCGGACGCACGATGTCTCACCAGATCACGAAGATGGTCAGGTATGTGAGGAGAACTCAACCCGCATGCCCGCGGTCGCGTCAGTCCACGTGGCGTTAAGGTTCAGATCGTCCAGGTAGTCCAGCATCTCGTCGAGGTCCGCCTGCTCCTGATCCGAGAGCAACCCGCTCTTGCTCTTGACAATCAGCTCATCCAGGTGTCTCTGAATCAGAGCGGGAACCTTCGGAACAGCCAACTGCTCCCCCCCCGGCGCCGCCAATTCACTTGCCGACGGACCTCGCGTATGTTTCCTCGACTTTCTCGACATCATCAAACTCCCGCCTCATCACCTTGCCCTACTCCAAATTGTAACCGACGTTCATTCGCCTGGCAATGCTGCCGACAGAACAGACAGCCCTTATTAATGTATTATAAATACAAAACGACATCTACCGCGAAACGCGGGCGGAGGCGCCTTTGGCGGCCTTCGCGGCTTCTTCGCGGGTGGCCCAATTCATATCGCCCGGGAACGTGTGGGCCAGGGCCGAATAGGCGCCCGCGAACTCCGCGATCTCCTGGCCGTCTTGTCTGCCCTCGAGGAACGAGGCGATGACCGCTGAGGCGAAGCTGTCGCCGCCGCCGAGACGGTCGACAATCTCCAGGTTCTCGTAGGCCTTGGAGGTGTACAGCCGCGTCCCGTCGTAGAGGATCACCCGCCAGTCGTTGAGCAGGCCGGTCTTGGCGTCGCGAAGGGTCGTGCCAATCCACTGGATATTCGGGAACTTCTTTTTGACTTCAACGGCGACCGGCTCGTAGCTGGCCGGGTCGAGCTTCGCGTAGTTCTGGTCAATTCCAGCGGCCTTGACACCAAGCGCCTTCTCGAAATCCTCCTCGTTGCCGATCATCACTGAGATGTACGGCGCGATCTGCGAATTGACTTCGATGGCCCGCTTCGACGGCCAGAGCTTGGAACGGAAGTTCAGGTCATAGCTGGTGGTCACGCCCATCTCAGCCGCCATGCGGAAGACCTTGACGGTGGTCTCGGCCACCGTCTCCGAGAGGGCCGGCGTGATCCCGGTCCCGTGCAGCCAGCGGGTCTGGGACAAAAGGCTCTTCCAGTCGACCATGTCGAAGCTCATGCCGCTGATCGCCGAATAGGCCCGATCGTAGACCACGTTGCTCGCCCGCGGCCCGGCCCCATGTTCCAGGAAATACAAGCCGTTGCGAACCTTGCCGATCCCGTCGAACTCGGTCCAGACCACCTGCGAGGTGTCCACGCCGTGGGTGCGGGCCTCGCCGGCGATGAACCGGCCGACCCAATTGTCGACCAGGCGCGAAGCCCACGCGGTCCTATGGCCCAGCCGGGCCACGTTGACCGCGACGTTCCACTCAGCCCCCGCCGCGGTAACCTCCAGATGCCTCGCCTGCTCGAGTCGCATCCGATCCGGAGCCGCCAACCGCACCATGCACTCGCCGAACGTCACCAGATCGAAACCCATCGCGACCTCCTTCGCTCCAATGGCAAAGCGGCACGGCCGGTGAGCCAGCCGTGCCGCCGTTCGTTACGGTCAGGAATATCCCGAGAGCGCCGGGACTAGACTTCCTTCGCCTTGATCCACTTCATCATGCGGCGAAGCTGCTTGCCCACCCGCTCGATCAGCGAATCGTAGTCCTTCTTGTAGAGGGCGTTGAACGTCGGACGGCCCGCCATGTTCTCCAGGATCCACTCCTTGGCGAACTCGCCGTTCTGGATCTCGCCGAGAATCTTCTTCATCTCCTGGCGGGTCTGCTCGTTGATGATCCGCGGCCCGCGGGTCAGGTCGCCGTACTCCGCGGTGTTCGAGACGCTGTACCGCATGTAGTTGACGCCGCCCTGATAGAACAGGTCAACGATGAGCTTCAGCTCGTGCATGCACTCGAAGTACGCGATCTCCGGCTGGTAGCCCGCCTCGACCAGAGTGTCGAACCCGGCCTTGACCAGAGCGGTCACGCCGCCGCACAAGACCACCTGCTCGCCGAACAGGTCGGTCTCGGTCTCCTCGGCGAACGTCGTCTCCAGGACGCCCGCGCGGGCGCCGCCGATGCCGGCCGCCCAGGCCAGACCGATCTGCTTGGCCTTGCCCGAATGGTCCTGCTGGATCGCGATCAGGCACGGCACGCCGCCGCCCTTCTCGAACTCAGACCGGACCAGGTGGCCCGGACCCTTCGGAGCGATCATGATCACGTCGATGTTCTCCGGCGGAACGATCTGCCCGAAGTGGATGTTGAACCCGTGACAGAAGCCCAGCACCTGGTTCTCTCGCAGATTCGGCCGGATCTCGCTCTGGAAGACGCGGGCCTGGACCTCATCGGGCAGCGTGATG
>ENA-UOXR01003771-UOXR01003771.1-bioreactor-metagenome-genome-assembly--contig:-NODE-3771-length-12528-cov-5.452177_pt1 | contig 12528 bp, 3 predicted proteins | sample MGYA00238164_ERZ764825 | MGnify/ENA primary metagenome ERZ764825 (study PRJEB28920, sample SAMN05720171) | bioreactor metagenome | isolation source: Anaerobic biogas reactor | place: USA:Washington...
GTCGCCTTTCGCCCCAGCCGGGACAGGCGATCCTCGACGGCGGCACCGGCATGGGGTTCTACCTCAAGGCGCTGGAGACGGTAACGCCGGGGCTGCGCCTGGCCGGCGTCGACTTGGACCCGCAGCCCCTGGGCTATGCCCATGGGCATTTGGGGGGGCGGGCTACGTTGGCGCGGGCGCGGCTGGAGCGGCTTCCCTTTGCTGATGCGACCTTTGATCGCGTGATCCTGTCCGAGGTGCTGGAGCACCTGGACGACGACGACGCCGGCCTGGCCGAGGTGCGGCGAGTGCTCCGGCCCGGCGGACTCCTCGCCATCACGGTGCCGCCGGCGGACTTTTCCGGGTGGTTTGATCCCCTCAACCGTGCCTTGACCAGCCTACGGCTCCCTCCGGTCAAGCGCGGCCCCTTGGGTGGCATCTGGGCCAACCACGTGCGTCTCTACGAGGAACACGCGTTGGCGAGCCTCGTTCAGGCAGGCGGCTTTCGCATCCTGGAGCAGGCTTTGCTCACCCACTATACTTTTCCCGGCACCCAGTTCCTCGTGTATACCGTGGGCAAAACCTTGATGCAGCGCGGCCTCTTACCCGAGGCCTTGGCCCGCTCGACTGACCGCTTCCGTGGCGACGAGAACCCCCGTAGCCCCTGGAACCCCATGACCTGGGCGTTGACGTTGATGGACTGGGTGGACGGCTGGAACGAGAACCCGCGGCTCATGCGGCGGGCGCGCACCTTTGTGAACCTGGCTGTGCTGGCGGTCAAGGATTAGGCTACCATGGCGCCGAGACGGTCGCGAGGGACCTTATGGCTGCTGCTGGCCGCGCTCCTCTTGGGGGCGGCGGGGCAGTTCGCCTGGCGCCAGGGCGAGCCGGCGTTAGCTCGTGGGGCGGCCCTCTGGGGCGCGGCGCTGATCCTCTATGGGGTGTCGCTCTGGGTTGGCGGGGAGAGACCAGCCTGGCCTACACGCTTGCTGGGGCAGACTCGGGATCTGGTAGGGCGTTCGTGGCTCCGGATCGTGGCGCTGGTGGCGGCGTTGGCGGCCAGCGTGCTAGTGGGGGGTGCGGCGCTTCGCCGGGCCCCGGGCGAGCCGTGCTGGGATCTCTTGGCGTATTGGGCACTGGTGGTCACCTTGGCGCTGGCGGCGATGGTTCTCTGGCGCGACGTCCCCGGCCGTCTGGCCGCTACCTGGCGCAGGGCGTGCCGGCCGACGCCAGAGCTCTTGGCGGTCCTTGGCCTGACCGTCGTCGCCGGCTTCCTCCGGTTCTGGTCGCTAGAGACCATCCCCGCGGCGCTCTCGGGCGATGAGGCGTCGATGGGGCTGGAGGCGGCTGGCGTCCTGGCGGGCACGTTGACCAACCCCTTTGCCACCGGATGGCTTTCGCACCCCACGCTTTACTTTTTTCTACAAGCTCCTTTTGTGCACTGGTTTGGCCGCACCGTGGCGGCTCTGAGGATCAGCTCGGCCCTGGCTTCCACCGTAACCGTACCGATGCTCTATCTGATGGCGCGCCGCTGGTTCGGGCGGCGGGTAGCGCTAATGGCGACGGTGTTCCTGGTGGGCTATCACGTGGCCATCCACTTTGGGCGGCTGGGCATGAACAACACCTGGGATCCAGCGCTAGCGCTGGGAGCGCTCTATGCCATCGACCGAGGGATTGAGCGGCACAGCGCGGCGTGGGCGCTGCTGGGTGGGATCTGCGTCGGCTTGGGAGCCTACTTTTACATGGGCGCACGCTTGGTGCCGCTCCTGGTGGCCGCCTACTTATTGCTGTCATGGCGCGGCCGGACGCGCTACTGGGAGCGAGCGGTTCCCGTGGCGACGCTGGCTGTGGCGGGCGCAGCGATGGTGGCGATGCCCCTGCTCATGTTCTGGCGCGCCCATCCGGCCGACATGGTCGCGCGCTGGAAGATGCTCGCCATCGGCCCATCGGGCTGGCTAGCCGACGAGGCGGTCCGGCGAGGGGTGAGCGAGGCGGTGGTTTTTCTGGGGCAGTTGCGCAAGGCCGCCCTGGGCTGGGTGCTGTATACCGATCCCACCTTTCACTATGGGGCCACCATCCCGCTGCTGGGGACGGGTAGCGCCGTCGCTTTTGTCTTTGGCTTGGTGACGGCCGCGCGACGATGGCGCAACAGCGGCGCGGCGCTACTGCTGGTGTGGATCGGCGCGGTGGTGCTATTTGGCGGCGCCCTGCTGGAGAACCCGCCCTCCAGCCCACGCTATGTCATCGCCATCCCGGCGGCGGCGATGCTGGTGGCGCTGGGGTTGGACGACTTGGCTCGGCGCTTGGGTTCGCTAGTCGATCTGCCAACGCCCGCTTCGGCGGCGGTGGCGTTCTTGGTCGCGGTAGGCCTGGCGGTGGCCTCTGGCCGGTACTATTTCCAGACCTATACCCCTTTAGGGATCTATGGCGGGCACAACACCCAGGTGGCACAGGGCATCGCGCGGCATCTGCAGACGCTGCCGTCTCCGGTGGCCTGCTACATGGCGGGCGCGCCCAGGATGTATTATGGGTTCGCGACCATTCCCTACCTCAATCCGGCGGTGGAGGGAGTCGATCTGCTGGAGCCTTTGAAGGAGGCCGCTCAAGTGCCCGAGACCGCCGGGCCGGCCGTGTTTGTCCTACTACCTGAACGGTTAACGGAACTGGACGTGATCCAGGAGCGTTACCCTGAAGGCAGGCTGACGCGGCATCACAGCGCGGCTGGCGAGCTGCTGTTTGCCAGTTACTGGGTGGAGGGCTAGCCGTGTCCGTGAGTGCAGAGAGCACCACGCCCCGTTGGCGGCTGGCTTGGCTGCCTCTGGCGGCGGCGTTGGTCGCTGCCCTGGGCCAGCGGCTGCTGGACGCGGGGCGTTGGCAGTGGCTGGGGCTGGCGTTCCTGGTCCTCGCCGCGGTGATTTTCGGCTGGAGCGCGGCCCAGGGGCCGGAGCGCACGGCGAGCGGCGCCATAGCCGCGGACTCGACCAAGCCGAGGTCGTGGTGGTTAGTGATGGCTGCCTTTGGGGCGGGCCTGATCGGCGTGCCGGCCTTTGCTGCCAACCGCGTCACGACCCTGGCGGGGGTCTGTTGGCTCTTGGGACTGGCGCTCCTGGTGTGGGCGGCCTGGCCCGACGCACCATCATGGCGCTGGCGCATCGATCCCGCCGGCCTGCGGCTTTCGTGGGCCGGGCTGGCACTCTTGGCGGTGGTGGTGCTGGGGGCGGCCTTTCGGTTCTACCACCTTGCAGAGCTGCCGGCCGAGATGGGTTGCGATCTGCCCCACATCCATGGGAACATCCAGCAGATCCTGGCCGGAGAGTATCCGGTGTTCTTTCCGTCGTGGCCCGGGCGCGAGGGGATCTTTTTCTACCTGGCGGCGCTGCCGGCGCGACTCTTTGGGTTGAGCCATACCAGCATCAAGGCCGCCAGCGCCCTGGTAGGGCTGGCTACGCTGCCGTCGGTCTATCTGCTGGGGTGCGAGATACACAGCCGCGAGGCGGGGCTCTATGCGGCCGGCCTTACGGCGGTGGCGCATTGGCACGTGATCCTGACTCGCATAGGCTATCGTCTGAGCGTCATGCCGCTCCTGGTGGCGCTGGGGCTGTGGGCTTGGCTACGAGCGGTGCGCACGGGCGGTCGCGTCTACTATGGGATTTGCGGGCTGGCCCTGGGCCTGGGGCTGCACAGCTATAACGCCTTCATGGTGGCGCCGGTTTGGCTGCTGCTGCTGGCCGGGGCTGCCTGGGCCGCCGGATGGGGCTCGACCATGCGACGCCATCTAGCCGGGCTGGCGTTCCTGGTGGTGGTGATGGCCTATGTGGCGCTGCCGTTGGCGACCTATGCAGCGGCGAACCCCGGGACCTATCTCTTCCGCGTCGCCACCCGTCTGACCAGCCAGGAGGTGCCGGTGCCCGCGCGTCCGCTATGGGTGCTGGCGGGGAACGCCTGGCGCGCGGCGGCAATGTTCAACCTGCGCGGAGATGCTATCGCCACTAGCAACGTGCCCGAGTTGCGGCAGTTGGGATACCTGCCGGCCGTGCTGTTTCCGCTGGGGATCGCGTGGGCAGTGCGGCGCTGGCGGGATCCGGGCGCGGCGTCGCTGCTGGTGACCCTCCCGACGATGCTGGCGCCGACGGCACTGTCGCTGGCTTTTCCGCAAGAGGTCCCCAATGCTGGGCGGGCCGTGGGCGCTCTGGTTCCGGCCATGCTGGTGGCCGCCATCGCGCTAGCGGAGCTGCGCAACCACTTTGGCGCGCTCTTGGGGCGCCTGGCGCCGGGCTGGAGGGCAGCCACGATGGCGCCGGCCTTGCTGGTGGTGGCGCTGCTGGTGGCCGAGGCCGGCGCTTCCTGGCAGGTGTATTTCGAGGACTATCGGGCCAGTCTGCCGGCGGCGAACCATTCCATCTCCCGTCAGATGGCGGCGGCCATCGATGCCTTTGCTCACGAGGGAAACGTGTATACTGTGGTCTGGCCGCACCACTATGACGGGAACGCGGTGCGGGCGCAGCTGACCAGGGAAGCGTTGCCGCCGTCGCACGAGCTGCCAGCGCTGGTGGCGGGCCAGCCACCGCTGGATGATCAGCCCGGCAAGCGCATGGTCATCCTGGCGCCGGAGGATGCGGCGTCGTTGGCGCTGCTGGAGAGTAGCTTTTCCCGGGGCATGGCCTGGCGCTATGTGGACGCGTACGGCCGAGCAACCTTTGTAGCCTTCTATGGAGAACAGTAGCTTGGATAGCACAGGCCAACCGGTCGATGGAACCATACCGATCCCCGACGCGGCGACCGACTGGGGTGCCCTTTGGCGGACGGTGCGGGGGACCTATCAGGAGCTGATGCATCCTTCCAGGCGGACGCTGGTGGTCTGGTTAGCGCTGCTCTTGGTGCTGGCCTTGGGGGCTGGGCTGCGTTTCGTCGGCCTAGACTGGGACGAGGGGCAGCATCTCCATCCGGACGAGCGCTTTCTCACCATGGTCGAGAATAGCCTCTGGTGGCCATCGAGCATGGCCGAATACCTCGAGTCCAGCATCAACCCGCTGAACCCCTACAATACCCCCCACGGCACCTATGTCTATGGGCTGTTCCCGTTGGTGCTGGCCAAGTTCCTGGGTGGGCTCACGGGGCTCACCGGCTATCACGGCGTCTACCTGGTGGGGCGCGTCATGGCCGGCGCCATGGATCTGATCAGCGTGCTGATCGTCTTTCTTATCGGTCGTAGGCTGTATGACGATCGCGTCGGGTTGGCAGGAGCGTTCCTCCTGGCGGTGAGCGCGCTGAATATCCAGCAGTCGCACTTTTTCACCGTCGATACCACCATGGCCATGTTCCTAACGTTGGCACTCTATTTCGCCGTGCGGGTAGCTCAGGGCGAGGGGTGGGGAAGCGTCGTCGGGCTGGGGGTGGCCTTTGGGCTGGCCATCTCGGCCAAGATTAGCGCGCTGACCTTTGGGCTGGTGATTGCGGCGGCCTTTCTCGTGCGCATGAGCGGCGTCGCCCAAGGTGGCCGGCCAGGCGGCGTCGTGTCACAGAGGCGGCTGGGAGGGCTGCGCTTGTCGCTGCGACTGGAGGCCGATAACGACGAGGCCAGCCGTCTGCTGCCCTGGGTGTCGCAACTGGGCTGGGCCATGGCGGCGGGCGTGACGCTCTTGGTGGTAGCGTTTGCCGTGTTTCGCCTGGTGCAGCCTCAGGCGTTCCTCGGTCCGGGCGTCTTTGGGCTGCGGCTCAATCCCCGCTGGCTAGATGACATGCGGTATATCCAAAAACTGGTGTCGGGTGAGATCGACTATCCACCCAGTCACCAGTGGACCGGGCGGGCGCCGGTGTGGTACATGCTCAAGAACATGGTGCTCTGGGGGCAGGGGTTGCCCTTGGGGTTGGCGGCGTGGGCCGGCTGGGGCTGGATGGGCTGGGAGATCTGGAAGCATCGTCGATGGACCCATCTGCTGCCCTGGGTGTGGGTTACATTTACCTTTGGCTACCAAAGCGTCCAGTTCGTCAAGACCATCCGCTACCTGCTGCCGATCTATCCGGCGATGGCGCTGATGGCCGGCTATGTGGTGGTGCGGCTGTGCGATAGCTTTCGCCGGCGCCGCCGCGCGGGGCTGCCAGGCTGGCGCGGCTGGGCAGCCCTGGGCGGAGCGGTCCTTCCGCTGGCGGGGGCGTTGCTCTGGGGCACGGCGGTGGCGGGCATTTACACTCGGCCGGTCACGCGCGTGGAGGCGTCGCGCTGGATCTATACGTACCTACCGCCGGGCTCGGCCATCTCTAACGAGCTGTGGGACGATGCGCTGCCGCTGAGCGTCGACGGCCACGCTGCCGGGCTCGAGTACCGCATGGTCCAGATGGACCTCTACTGGGAGGACGTCCCCGAAAAACGCGAACAGCTCTATTCCTGGCTGGCAGAGGTCGAATATATCGCTCTGTCGAGCAACCGACTCTACGGCTCGATTCCGCGTCTACCCAACCGCTACCCCATGACTACCCGGTACTATGAGGCGCTATTTGCCGGCGAGCTCGGCTTTGAAAAGGTCGGCGAGTTCACTTCACATCCAAGGGTGCTTGGCATCCCCATCAACGATGATAACGCCGACGAGTCCTGGACGGTCTATGATCACCCCAAGGTGACCATCTTTCGCAAGCGCGCCGATTTCGACCTCGAGCGCATCCGGGCGCTGTTTGACGACATCGAGCTCGAGCGGGTGGTAAGGGCCAAGCCCAAGGACGCTGTTCGCGCCCCCAACCAGCTCATGCTGGATGACGCGACCTGGGCCGAGCAACAGGCCTCGGGCACCTGGCGCGAGATGTTCGTGCCGGGGAGCTGGTCCAACCGCTGGCCGGTGTTGGCCTGGTTGCTGGCGGTGTACGCCCTTGGTTTCGGCGCCTTTCCCCTGGCGTTTGGCCTGCTGCGTGGCCTTGCCGACCGAGGGTATCTGCTCAGCAAGGCGTTTGGCCTGCTCCTGTTTGGCTATCTGGCCTGGATTCTCCCTAGCCTGCGAATCGCCCCCAACACCACCGGTGTGATGTGGGCCTGTGCTGGCCTGGTGCTGGGTGGGGGCGCGTTGGCGGCCTACCGCCAGCGCCATTCTCTGTCGGCGTTCGTTGCGTTGCGATGGCGCTGGCTGGTGCGCAGCGAGGTGCTGTTCCTGGCGCTCTTTGGGCTGTTCCTAGCGATCCGTTACGCCAACCCGGACTTGTGGCATCCGGTGATGGGTGGCGAAAAACCCATGGACCTGGCATACCTTAACGCCATCCTGCGCAGCCGTTGGTTCCCGCCGTATGATCCCTGGTTTGCCGGCGGCTATATAAACTACTACTACCTGGGTCTGGCCCAGATGGCGTCGCTGATCAAGTGGACGGGCATTGTGCCGTCCACCGCCTACAACGTGGCCGTGCCGACGCTTTTTGCGCTGACGGGCACTGGCGCCTGTGCCGTGGTGCACGGCCTGCTGGCGGACGCGGACGATCACGGCTGGTGGTCGCGGGCCTGGGGCTATGGCTTGGCGGGAACCGTGGCTGTGGTCCTGCTGGGCAACCTCGGCCAGGTCAAGCTGCTATGGGACGGCTGGAAGGCGATGGGAGCCGACGTCACGGTGGGGGGCGGCTTGGCCAGCGGGTTGATGGGGCTGTGGCGCTGGCTTTTCCAGGGGCAGCCGCTGCTGTTCCGCCCCGAGTGGTGGTACTGGAACGCCTCTCGTATCATGGGCCATGGCGAGATCAACGAGTTTCCCTTCTTTACCTTTTTGTACGCTGATCTTCATGCCCATATGACGGCTCTGCCCCATGCTCTACTGGCTTTGGGCCTGATGGTGGGCGTGGTGCAGAGGCGTCGGCCAGCGTCCCCTCCGGCTGTAGCCGAACGTCGGCGCTGGCGGCGCTGGCTCCAGCGGCTGCCCTGGGTGCGCCTCGGCGAGTGTGCGGCGCTTGGGCTGGTGCTGGGCTATCTGTGGGGGAGCAACACCTGGGACCTGCCGACCTATGCGGGGTTGGCCGGGTTGGCTTACCTGGGAGCCGAGTGGGCCCGGCGAAGGCGGCTCGACTTGCCCGCTCTAGGGCGATCGCTCTGGTGGCTGGGGCTCACCCTGGTTGCGAGCTATCTGCTCATGTGGCCCTATCACGCCAACTATGGCGCTGGCTATACCAGCGTGCGGCTGTGGGACGGCGCGCGAACCAGCCTGCGCGACTATGGCTGGATCCATGGCCTGTTCCTCTATGTCCTAGCTAGCTATCTGGTCAGCCTCGCACGGCGGCGCACGACGCGGCAGCCGCACGTTCGAGCGATGCGGGCCTACCTACGGCGCCCCAACCGCTTTCGCCGACTCTACCGCGCGTTGGTCTGGCGCCAAACCGCTCGGTTCCAGCTAGGCTGGGCGCTGCTGGTGGCCCTCACGATTGTGTCCTTGGCGGGGCTCATCGGGGGCCTGGGGGCGGTGGCGTTGGGCTTGCCGATGCTTGGCCTGGCTGCGCTCCTGTCGCTGGATCGCGCCCTGGTAACGCGCGACCGAGTGGCTGTGGCATTGGTCGCCGTGGGTGCGGCATTGACAGTGGGCATCGAGTTTGTGGTGCTCCAGGGCGACATCGGCCGGATGAACACGGTGTTCAAGTTCTCGCTGCAGGCCTGGGTGCTGTGGGGAATAGCTTCGGCGGTGGGGCTAGCGGCCTTGGTGAACAGCCGACAGCGCTGGTCGGATCGGGTGCGGGGATGGTGGACGGCCGGGTTGCTGCTGCTGGTGGCGGGCGCGGCGCTCTATGCGCCGACCGCGACGCTGGGCAAGGTCCGCGACCGCTGGCACGCCGACCAACCGTCCGGGCTCGATGGCAGCGCCTACATGGCGACGGCAGTCTATGGAGACCGCGACACGCAGTTCACCCTGGCCTATGATCAGCGGGCCATCGCTTGGCTGCAAGAGAACGTCAGTGGGTCGCCGGTGGTTGCCGAGGGGAACACGCCGCTCTACCGCTGGGGTGGGCGCGTCTCGGTCTACACGGGCCTGCCGACCATCGTGGGGTGGGACTGGCACCAGAAGCAGCAGCGCGCGTCCGCGGGCGGCATCGTCGTTGATTGGCGGCTGCAGGATGTTCAGACCCTCTACGGCAGCCTAGACCCAGCCGAAAAGCGCGCGGTCATCGAGCGGCACCAGGTAGCGTATATCTACGTGGGCGAGCTCGAGCGGGCCTATTATGACACAGCGGGGCTGAACGCGCTGGATACCATGGTGGGGAGCGACCTGGACGTCGTCTATCAGGATGGGCCGGTGACGATCTATGCCGTGCGGGGGGTGGCGCGCCCGCCGACGGTAGCCGGCGTCTGGGCTGCCGTGTGGGAGGCGTGGGAGCGCTGGCGGCCACGGTGGGTGCCCTCTCGGGTGGTGGCCCAAGGTCCCGCCACCGTGCCCGAGTCCAGCTCACTGATGCTTGACGGGCCGGTGGATGAGCTCCCGGTGGTGTCAGACCGGGCCTGGAACAGGATCGCCAACGACAGCACGCCGTTGGCGATCTTGGTGTGGTGGCTCGTGCTCTCGGCGCTGGGTTTGGCGGCGTGGCCGCTGACGGCGGCGATCTTTGGGCGGTGGGGCGATGCCGGCCATGCCTGGGCGCGGCTCTTGGGGTGGCTGCTGGGGGGATACCTGGTCTGGATCGGCGCCAGCTTGCGCCTGTGGGCAAACCTGGCGTGGGTGGCCTGGCTCTCGGTGGCTCTCGTGGCGCTGGTCGGCTGGCTGGTGGTCGGGCGCGGGCGCCGTGCCATCGCCGTGGCCTGGCGCGAGCATCGACGCAGAATCGTGGGCCAAGAGATCCTGTTCGCCGCGGCCTTTGGCGGTATGGTGGTGGTGCGCCTGCTTAACCCCGACCTGTGGCACCCCTACTTTGGCGGCGAAAAGATGATGGAGCTGGCCTATCTCAACGCCATCGGCCGATCCGCCCACATGCCCCCTTTTGACCCCTACTTTGCGGGGGGACATCTCAACTATTACTACTATGGGCACTATTTGGTGAGCTACCTGCTCAAGCTGACGGGACTGGCGCCAGAGGTAGGGTTCAACCTGGCGATTCCCGCGCTGTTTGCCATGGCTTGCGTGGGGAGCTGGTCCATCGGGCGGCGGCTGGGGCGTTCGACGTCGGCCGGGTTGGCGGCCGTGGGGTTGGTGGCCTGCATCGGCAACCTGACAGCTCCCATGCAGCTGCTCGAGTCGTTGGGGTGGGCCGGTGGCGCCAGCTTTGTCGGGGCCGAGTTCGGCCTGCGGGATCTCCCGGCGGTGTTGCGGGGGCTGGGTAGCCTGGTGCGGGGAGACGCGGGCCTGATGCCGTTTGACTATTGGACGCGGGCCACGCGGGTGATACCCTATGCCATCAACGAGTTTCCTTTCTTCTCGTTCCTCTTTGCCGACCTGCATGCCCATGTGATCGCGCTGCCGATGTCTTTGCTCGCGCTCGCTTTGCTGCTGGATCTGGTGGGCCACGGCGAGAGCGCGGTGGGTGGGCTGCTGCCATCGTTGGGCGGCTTGGCTCTGGCGCTAGGTAGCCTATCCGCCACCAACGTGTGGGACCTGATCCCCTATGCCCTACTGACGGCAGCCATGTTGGTGGCGCAAGGGTGGCGGGCGCGGCGATGGCCAGGCGTTGGGCGCAACCTGCTGCTGGGTTTGGGCGTGGCGCTCGGGGGGTATGCCTTGTTCTGGCCCTTTGTGCGGGCCTATGTGCCCATCGAGGCTGGCTTGCGCGTGCTCGGCAGCGGCGACCGCACGCCGCAGCTCGCCGCCTGGGTGGTCTGGGGCCCCCAGCTGTTTCTGGCTACGTCGCTCTTGGCGTGGTGGGCGCGTCCCTGGGTGAGGCGATTGCCTGGCGGCTGGTGGCTGGTGGTGGTTATGTGTTTTCTGGCGGCAGTTGGCGGCGCCTGGCTGGGCCTCGGCGCCATCGGGCTGTACCTGCCTGTGCTGGTTGGGGCCGCCTGGATGGCCTGTCTCCCGCGGCTGTCGAGCCGCTCGCGGCTGCAACGTTGCTTGCTGGTGCTGGCGTTAGGCATGATGGCCGGCGTGGAGCTGGTCTATGTAGCCGACTTTCTAGATGCCACCGAGTGGCGGCGAATGAACACGGTGTTCAAATTCTCCTTCCAAGCCTGGGTGCTGCTTGGCATAGCTCTGGGCGCTAGCCTGCCGGCCCTGTGGCGCCGCATGCGGCGGGCTGGTGGGTGGGGCGTGGCCTGGCGGACGGCAACGGCGATCCTGCTGGGCGCTGCCGCTGCCTATGTGCCGCTGGCCACGCGGGCGCGGGTGAACGAACGTTTTGCTGACGCCGGTCCGCGTTGGACGCTCGACGGCTCTGCCTTTATGGAGACGGCGGTCTATTATTGGCCCGATGCGGATCATCCCATCGCGCTGACGCACGATCTGGACGTGATCCGCTGGCTGTGGGACAATGCCGCCGGTACGCCGGTGTTAGCCGAGGCGCCCCTGGGCTACTATCGCGAAGCCGGCGGGCGCATCGCGTCGTTTACGGGGCTGCCGAACCTGCTGGGAATGCACCAGTACGAGCAACGGCCGTGGGGCGCCGTCATGACGCGTGAGCGCGATGCGGAGCTCTTGTATACCACCGGCGATCCAGTGGCCGTGGCTGGCGTGCTCGATCGCCACCGGGTGGGGTACGTGTATGTGGGCCAGCTCGAACGGGCCGCTTACCAGGCCACTGGGATGGCGGGGCTAGATGGGTTGGTCGAGCATGGCGTGCTGGTGGCCGCTTACCGCAATGAGGGGGGCGTTCTGTACCGCGTGGATGTGACGCGACTCGAGGCGACGTTGGACGAGCAAGGGAGAGCGACCGGCTGATGATAGCGGTGCTGCGTTGGTGGTTGGCGCTGACGGCGTTGGGTGTGGTGGCCTATCCGCTGACCTGGCGGCTCTGTCAGCCTCTGCCTGACCGCGGCCTGACGGTCGCGCGGCCTCTAGGCCTGCTCGCGGTCTCGTATGGCACCTGGCTATTGGTGATATTGGGATGGATGGAGCACCGTCTCTCGAGCATTCTCTTGGTTACGTTGCTGGTGGCGGTGGGTTCAACCATGGTGTGGCGGCGCGACGGGCCTGAGATCAGAGCCTGGCTGCGCGGGCGCTGGCGTCTGGCGCTGGGGCTAGAGCTGCTGTTTCTGCTGGCACTGGCGCTGTTCGCGCTGTTTCGGGCCTACAATCCCGAGATAGCCGCCACCGAAAAGCCGATGGAGTTTGCGTTTCTTAACGGCGTCCTCCGCAGCCGCAGCTTTCCGCCGGCCGATCCCTGGTTGGCCGGATACGGCATCAGCTACTATTACCTGGGGTACGTCATGATGGCGCTGCTGACCCGACTGTCGGGCGTGGCGTCGGCGGTGGGGTTCAACCTGATGGGGGCGACCCTGTTTGCCCTGACGGTGAGCGGCGCCTTTGGCCTGGGGTATGACCTGATGGCCGCTCGGACGCCCCGGACTGGCCGGGCCGAGGATGGGGGTCGTGCGGCCGTCACCGCCGGCGGGCTTACCGCCGTCATGGTGGCCGCAATGGGCAACCTGGAGGGTCTTTTCGAGCTGATTCGCGCGCG
>ENA-UOXR01003777-UOXR01003777.1-bioreactor-metagenome-genome-assembly--contig:-NODE-3777-length-12504-cov-5.714274_pt1 | contig 12504 bp, 8 predicted proteins | sample MGYA00238164_ERZ764825 | MGnify/ENA primary metagenome ERZ764825 (study PRJEB28920, sample SAMN05720171) | bioreactor metagenome | isolation source: Anaerobic biogas reactor | place: USA:Washington...
ATGAACCCCCAAGCATTGATACCGATGGTGGTCGAGACGACTGGCCGCGCCGAGCGGGCCTATGACATCTACTCGCTGCTGCTCAAGGAGCGCATCGTCTTTCTGGGGCAGCCGATCGATGACCATGTGGCCAACCTGGTGGTGGCGCAGATGCTCTACCTGGCCCGCGAGGATCCCGAGCAAGAGATCCACTTGTACATCCACTCGCCGGGCGGCAGCGTCTATGCCGGGTTGGCGATCTATGACACCATGCAGATGGTTTCCTGTCCGATCGAGACGATCGCGGTGGGCAGCACGGCCTCCATGGGCACGATTCTGCTCGCGGCGGGCACGCCGGGCAAGCGCTTTGCTCTGCCCAACGCCACCATTCACATCCACCAGCCGCTGGGCGGCGCCCGTGGGCAGGCCTCGGATTTGCAGATCCAGGCCGAGGAGATCCTACGTCTTCGCCGACGGCTGAACGACATCCTGGTCCATCATACTGGGCAGCCGCTGGAGCGCATCGAGCGGGACACCGACCGTGACTTTTTCATGGATTCGGAGGCGGCTCGTCACTATGGCTTGGTCGATGAAGTCCTCAAGCCCAAGAGCAAAGGCCAGGAAGAGGACGCGGAATGACCGAACAGGCGAGATCGCCACGCTGTTCGTTCTGTAGCCGACCCGAGAACGCAGTACAGAGGTTGATCGCCGGTCCTGACGGCGTCCACATCTGCGACAACTGCGTGTCGCTATGTGAGCAGATCCTCGAAGCCGACAATAGGCCGGAGGCCAGCTCGGAGCCGATCCATGTGCCGCCTCCGCGCGAGCTCTATGCGGCGCTGGATCAGTATGTCATCGGCCAGGATCGCGCCAAGAAGGTTCTCTCCGTGGCCGTGTACAACCACTACAAGCGGATCAAGGCCGGCGCGAGCGACGATGACGATGGCGTCGAGGTGCAAAAGAGCAACATCCTGCTGATCGGCCCCACGGGTTGCGGCAAGACGCTCCTCGCGCAGACCTTGGCTCGCGTGCTGGACGTGCCATTCTGCATCAGCGATGCCACCGCCCTGACAGAGGCTGGCTATGTGGGCGAGGATGTCGAGAACATCCTGCTACGGCTCATCCAGGCGGCCGACAATGACATCGCGCGGGCGTCGCGCGGCATCATCTATATCGACGAGATCGACAAGATTGCCCGCAAGTCCGGCGGCAACGCGTCCATCACCAGAGACGTCTCGGGCGAGGGGGTCCAGCAGGCTCTGCTCAAGATCCTCGAAGGTACCGTGGCGAACGTGCCGCCCCAGGGCGGGCGCAAGCACCCCCACCAAGAGTTCCTGCAGATGGATACTTCCAACATCCTGTTCATCTGTGGTGGGGCCTTCCAAGGGCTGGATGATATCGTCCGGCAACGGATCCGGACCAAGGGTGAGCTTGGATTTGCGGCGAGCGGGCGGGCGCGAGACGAACGGAGCCAGTCCGAGCTGTTGCGCATGGTGAACTCGGACGACCTGCTCAAGTTCGGGTTGATCCCCGAGTTTGTGGGGCGGCTACCTGTCGTGGTCAACGTCGACGAGCTGGACGCCGAGGCGTTGGTGCGGATCCTGCGCGAGCCCAAGAATGCGTTGGTGCGCCAGTACGCCAAGCTGTTCGCGCTGGATGGCGTTGAGCTCGAGTTCAGCGAAGAGGCGCTGCAGGTGGCGGCCGAAGAGGCCATCCAGTACAGGATGGGGGCTCGCGGCCTGAGGACGATTATCGAAGAGACCTTGCTCGACGTCATGTACGACCTGCCGTCTCAGCCGGATGTCTCTCACTATGTGGTGACCGAAGACGCGGTGCGGAACCGCCGCCAAGCCGCTCCAAAGCCGGTGGGCGCGGCCGCCTAGGGCGCGCATGCAGCGTGCCAATTGTAGAGCAATGTCCGACGCCGAGGAGCGATCCTCGGCGTCGCTGGTTTTGGGACGTGTTGCGGCGATCGATGCGCTGGTGAGCCTCGCCGGCGTGGCTCTGACCGCGCTGGTCGCCGGCATCTACTAGCTACGAGCCACGATGCCCAGCAGGCCCGGCTGCGCTCCCGCTGCGTCGCCGGTGAGCGACGGATGCACAGCGACGTCGTGGAACCCTGCACGGTGCAGCAACCGGCGGTAGTCCTCATCGGTATAGGCGTGCATGCTCGAGGCATAGCGCGTCACCGCGCCGGTCTGGCCATCCACCACATAGTAACGCTCGGTGGCGATGGCCTGGTCGGCGTGCCAGTGGGGCTCGTACAGCATCAGGTGGGGGCGCTCGGAAAACAGCCCTCCTGAGCTGCTGTACCAGGTCGATGGGCGGGTGCCGATCTCATGGACGGCCTGGAAGGTGTGCGGCTCGAGCAGGAGTGTGCCTCCTGGCGCGAGGGCGGCGTGGGCGCGAGCTAGCAGATCCGCGGCCTCGGTTTCGCGAAAGACGTTGAACTCGCCATAGATCTGCATGACCAGATCGAATTTGGCCGTGCCAAAGAGAGTCGTGCGGAGGTCCCCGTGGACATAACGACAGTCGAGGGCGGCAGAGTCGGCCTGCTGCCGGGCGTGGGCGATCGAGGCGGGGCCGAAATCGATACCGACGCAACGATGCCCCAGAGCGGCCAGCCGCTGGGTATAGAGCCCCGGCCCGCATCCCAGATCGAGGACGCGGCTGGGGTGGCCCAGCAAGAGGTGCTGGTGGATCCAGCCCACCTGCTGGTCGATGATGCTCGCGCGGCGGCTGGCGGCATCATGCTCCTGGCTCAGGTGTTCGGCCAGCATGCGCTGCGAAAAGCTCGCATCGTCCCAAGGGATCTTTTCGCCCTCGGCCCAGGGCTCGGGGATAGGTTGACGGCGGATCAGATCGAGCAGGTTCATGGCATCTGGTCCTTGGCACTGGGTAATGCTGGTGCGGCGGTCCATTCATCCAAGAGCAGGCGAGAGAGGGTGCTCGCGGGCAGAGGCCGCAGAGCACTCGCGCGCGTCGGTGCCGACCGCTCATCACCCTCGGCCGATGGTACCATGGTGGGCGCCGACGTCAAGGGCCGTCTGTAGCCCTCTGCTGAACGCTGGCCGGAGCACGCTGGTGGCTGCACCCACCTACGGCGTGGTCGCTTGGGTGGCATCGCGTCCCTCGTCGGCCAGATGTTTGACACTCCCCACTCGATACCCTAGAATCGTTTTCTGGTCGGTCTGCGTTTGAGAGAGAAGGCCCATGCTCACTAGTTCGGAGATTCGCGCCAAGTTCCTGGCGTTTTTCGGGTCTCATGGCCATGAACGCGTTCCCAGCGCCTCACTGGTTCCTGGCAACGATCCCACGCTGCTCTTTACCAACGCGGGGATGGTGCCGTTCAAGGACGTCTTCTTGGGGCTAGAGCAGCGCGCCTATCGCCGTGCCACGTCCTCGCAGAAATGCATGCGGGTGAGCGGCAAGCATAACGACCTCGAGTCGGTGGGGCCGTCGCCGCGGCATCACACGTTCTTTGAGATGCTGGGCAACTTTTCCTTTGGTGACTATTTCAAGGCCGAGGCCATCGAGTTCGCATGGTCGTTCTTGCTAGGTGATCTAGGCATGGACCCGGATCGACTCTGGCCGACCATCTTTGAGGATGATGATGAGGCCTTTGGGCTCTGGCGACGCATCACGGGGATCTCGGCAGAGCGAATCACGCGATTGGGCGCCAAAGAGAACTTTTGGTCCATGGGCGACACGGGTCCCTGCGGTCCCTGCTCCGAGATCATGTATGATCGCGGCCCCGCGGCCTGCAGTTGCGGCCGCGCCGATTGCAGCCCCGCCCACGAGTGCGACCGCTGGCTCGAGTTCTGGAACCTGGTCTTTATGCAGTACGACCGTAACGCCGCGGGCGAGATGCGACCACTGCCCCGGCCGAGCATCGATACCGGCATGGGCCTCGAGCGGATCACCGCCATTCTCCAAGGCGCCGACAACAACTATGACACGGATCTGTTTGTGCCCATCATGGAGCGTACGCGTGCCTTGCTGGGGCACAGCCCGGAGCGGATGCGCGAGCAGTACGTGGCCTATCGGGTGATCGCCGACCACAGCCGAGCGGTGGCATTCTTGGTGGGTGACGGCGTGTTGCCCTCGAACGAGGGGCGCGGATACGTGACCCGGATGGTGCTGCGACGGGCGGCGCGCTATGGCCAGCGGCTGGGCTTTGACGAGCCGTTCCTGGCCGAGACGGTGGCCACGGTGATCGACCAGATGGGCGACCACTATGGCGAACTGCGGCAGCGGGCGGACTTTATTCAGGATGTGGTGCGCCAGGAGGAAGGGCGCTTCCTCTCGCAGCTAGAGGTCGGGCTGAGCCGTCTGGAAGAGCTGATGGACGGGGCGCGTTCGCAGGGCAGCACGGTGGTGCCCGGCGACGAGGCGTTCCGCCTGTACGACACGTTCGGGTTTCCGCTGGAGCTGACGCGCGACGCGGCGGCCGAGGCCGGGTTCTCGGTGGACGAAGCTGGATTCCGCGCAGCCATGGCTGAACAACGGGCCAGGGCGCGGGCGGCGCAGCAGTTCGCCGACGACGACCGGGGCGAGCTGTACCGGCGGCTGGCGCTACCGGCGACCGAGTTTGTGGGCTATGAGCAGCTAGACTGTCAAGCCAAGATCGTGGCCCTGGTGGGTGGCAGCGCCTCTCGCGAACGCGCCGTCGAGGGCGACCAGGTCGAGGTGGTGTTGGATCGCACACCGTTCTATGGCGAGTCGGGCGGGCAGGTGGGCGACCACGGCTGGCTGACGGGCCCCAACGGACGCCTGCTGGTGGAGCGTGCGGAGCATCCGGTGACTGGGCTGACGGCCCACCGCGGACAGGTGGTTGAGGGCTCGCTGGCCGTGGGTGACGCCGTCGAGGCACAGGTGGACGCCGAGCGTCGCGCCGCCACAGCCCGAAACCATACGGCCACGCACCTGCTGCACCGGGCGTTGCGGGAGGTGTTGGGGGAGCACGCTGCCCAGTCGGGTTCGTTGGTCTCGCCCGAGCGCCTGCGCTTTGACTTTGGCCACCTATCGGCCATGACACCGGAGCAGATCGACCAGGTGGAGCAGATCGTCAACCGCGAGATTCGTGCCAATCGCCCAGTAGCGACCCGGGTGACGGGGTACCGCGAGGCGTTGGAGGCGGGAGCGGTGGCGCTCTTTGGCGAAAAGTACACCGACCGCGTGCGCATGGTGGCGGTGGAGGGGTTCACGACCGAGCTGTGCGGCGGCACCCATGTGGTGCGGTCCGGCGATATTGGCTTCTTTTTGATCGTCAGCGAGGCTAGCATCGGTTCGGGATTGCGGCGCATCGAGGCCCTCACCGGGCAAGGCGCCGAGAGCTATGCGCGGGAACGGATGCGGGCGCTGGATGAGATCCGGGGCATGCTGGGCGGAGCGCCAGGCGAGGAGCCGACACGTTTGCGAGCCCTGCAGGATACCCAGCGCGAGCTTGCCAGGCGGATTCAAGAGCTCGAGCGCGCACTGGCGGCGAGCAACGTGGACGCCTTGCTAGACGAGGTGCAGCGGGTGGGCGATGCCCCTCTGCTAGCTGCGGTGGTTGATGCGGCCAGCGTCGACGCACTACGCGAGATGGTGGACCGCTTTCGTGACAAGCTGGGCAGTGCCGTGGTCGCACTGGGTGCTGCCGTTGATGACAAGCCACTCTTGATCGTGGGCGTGACCGAGGACTTGGTCAAGCGCGGGCTGCACGCTGGCAAGCTGGCGGGCACGGCTGCGCGCGCCATGGGCGGTGGAGGCGGCGGGCGCCCCAACATGGCCCAGGCCGGTGGTCGGGACGTGAACGGGTTGGGGGCTGCCGTTGCGGCCATCGCCGACCTGGTGGCAGAGGCGTTGGGCTGACCTATAGCCGTGCGGAGCCGATGATCATGCGCTTGCTCAAACCTAGTCCCCCCTCGCACCGTGGGCGCGGGTACCATAGCCTGATCACCCTGGAGCGCCATCTCGTGCGCGCTGCGGTGGTCGAGCTGTCCGACGGATCGGCCCAGTTACTGGGAGTGGCCACCGCCCCGGTCCATGACCTCGGCCCGACCGGCCAGCCCGACGTCGACCGATGGGCGGCTGGCTGTGAGCGGGCTCTGGGCGAGGCCGAAGAGATGTCGCGGCGGGCCGCTGGTCGCAAAGTGGTGCCCGATGAGGTAACTGTCTCGCTGCCATCGCCTTTGGCCCAGTCGGTGGCGGTCTCGGCGGATCGTCGGCGAAACGCACGGGAGCGGATCTCGGACTCGGAGCTGACCTCGGTGGTGCGGCGAGCGCTGCGCCAGGCCCAGGATCTTTTGGATGGTGACGGCCCCAAGGTGGACCGTGACATCGTGTGGGGCGGTGTGGCCGAGTCGCTAGTGGACGGCAAGGTTGTGGTCGACCCAGTGGGGCTCCACGGCAGTGTGCTCGAGGTGCGCGCCTGTTTTAGCACGGCGCCCCATGTGTGGGTGCGGGCGTTGGAGGTGTTGGCCGAGCGGCTCGAGCTGGGCTTGCGCAGCGTTATCCCCGAAGAGATTGCCCTGGCCTCGGCCGTGCCCGACGCCCGGGCGCTGCTGGTTGCTCTGGGCGAGACCCACAGCCTGGTGTCCGAGGTGGTGCACGGCCGCCCGCAGTGGACGGTGGCAGTGCCCTATGGCGAACGGCAGATTCTGGCGGTGGTGGCCGAGGGCGTCGACTTCAAGGAGCGCCAGGTAGAGGCGCTGATGCGCGTCTACCGTTCGGGTCACCTAAGGGCGGACGTGGAAGAGCGGGTGGCGCTGGCCTTTTGGCGGGGCTTGCGTCGCTGGATGGCTGCCCTGTCCGAGGCGGTGCAGCGCAGCTACCCCAGCGAGGGCTATCCCCATCGGGCGTGGTTCTATGACCTCACGCGGCGGATGCCTGAGGCGGAAAAGGCCCTGGGGACACCGTCCTGGGAGCGGGCCCTGCCCTTTGGGCGCTGCCCCGAGGTCAAGGCGGTGGCGCCGGGAGTGATCGCCAACGTACTGGATTGCACGGCTCAGGCCATCGGCGATGGCTACTGCCTGGCCCGCGCCTTGGCCCGGCACGCCGCGCGGGTGTATCGCGACGAGGCCAACCTGGACCGTATGCTGATGGAGGCCATCCGGCCTGGGGCAGGCGGCGTGGTCGGCCGCTTGCTGAGATGAGGGGGGCGCGTGAAGGCTACTGAGGTCATCTACCTCAATCGTAGAGATAGTGTCGAGACCGTTCGCGAGTTGCTGGCAAGCGCTACGCCCGGAGCCCAGGTGTGGCTGGTGGCGCCGTGGGGTATGCGGCTGGCGAATGACCTTCTGCGGCTCAAGCTGATTGCGCGGGTGGCTCGCCATGCAGGGCTGGACCTACGGCTGGTATCGGCGCACGCCAATACGCGCGTGCTGGCGCGTGAGGCGGGCATTCCAACCTATGCCTGGGTGCCCCTGGGCTTGCGCAAGTATCGCCGAAAGCGGCGGGATGATGCACAAGGGCTGGCAGCACGGGTGTTGCCGGTGGAAAGCCCCCCAGTGCGCGGACGCCGCCGCCCGAAGCATCTGGGGCTGGGCCAGGCGCTGATCGCCTTGGCGGGAACACTGCTGGTGATGGGTCTGGCTGCGGGAGCGCTGTTGCTGTTTATCCCAGAGGCGCAGGTTTCGTTGCATCCCGTGGTGCTGGACGAGGCGGTCACGTTTCGCGTGACGGCCAACCCGCGCCTGGTGACAACTGACTATGGCCGAGCCATCGTTCCGGCGCGGCGGGTGCAGGTGATCGTCACGGGGCGAACGCAGGTGCCGGCGTCGGGGAGTGTGGAGCAGCCGGGCGATCGGGCGGCGGGCGAGGTGGTGCTGATCAACCGCACGCAAGAGTCCGTGACCATCCCAAAAGGCACGGTGGTGCGGTCGGCCTCTGGCCGGGTGGCGCGGTTCTTTACCGTCTCGGATGTGGTTCTGCCGGCCAGGCTGTACGCGCACCAACGGGTGGGCATCGTCGCTATGGAGCCGGGCCTCTCGAGCAACGTGGGCGCCCTGACCATCACGGTGGTGGAGGGAGAGCTGGCCAACCGCGTGGAGGTGATCAACGACTCGCCCACGTCGGGTGGCACGGTGCAGCTAGCGCCAGTGGTGATGGCCGACGACTTTAACCGGCTGCGCGATGAGCTGGTTGACCAGCTCGAGGTGCAAGCCTACGAGGAGCTCAAGGCGATCGTCGAGGAAGGCGAGTTCATTCCCCCCCAGACGATCGAGGTGCTGGTGATGTCCCAAAAGTGGGATCAGACGATCGGTCAGCAAAGCGAGGTCGTGTCGGGCGAGATGCGAGTGGTTGCCAATGGGTTGGTTATTGATGGCAACGCCCTGAACGATCTGGCCGGCCGCATGGTGGAGGCGCAGGCTGAAGAGGACTATCGCCTCATCAAGGATAGCCTGCTGGTGATTCGCTCGCCAGAGGCCGAGTACACGGGCGATGTGTTCGCCTTTGAGGTGGTGGCTCGAGGCAGCCTGGGCCCGGCCGTGACCGAAGAACAGGTGCAGACCTGGCTGCGCGGCAAGGATCCCGAGGAGGCGATCGAGCTGCTAGCTGATCGGATCGAGCTGGTGGATGAGCCGCTGATCCGGGTGGTGCCGGGTTGGTGGCACAGGTTGCCGTTGCTTTCTGGGCGCGTCGAGGTGCTGATGACGGTGGCGGGTTGATGCGCTATCTGGCTCTGGACGTGGGCGATGCGCGGATCGGTGTGGCGGTGAGCGATGCTGGCGCCATACTGGCGCGTCCATTGGAGGTCATTACCCGCAGCCGGGGCGCAGCCAGTTTTGAGCGGATCCAGGCGCTAGTGGACGAATACGGTGTGAGCACCATCGTGGTGGGGTGGCCATTTCTTCCCAATGGTTCCGAGGGCGAGCAGGTGCGCTCGACCGCGGCTTATCTAGATGGCCTGCGCCGGCATGTGACCGTCCCGATCCTCCGGTACGACGAACGCGATACCACCAACCAGGCTGCTGACCTGGCGCGCGCCTCGGCCAGATCGCGTCGTCGCCGGGCCAAGCAACTGGATGCCATGGCGGCGGCTGTGATTCTGCAGAGCTTTTTGGACGAGATGGCAGAGGAACAAGCCTCATGAACGCGGTGGGAACCCGAGTCTTTAGGATTGCGCTGCGTCTGACCACCCTCGTTGTGGGCATCTCGGCGGTGTGCCTGGTGCTGGGCGGCGCGGGCATCTACTTGTGGTCCAGTGCGGCCAGCGATGCGGCCCCGGTGACCATCTCGTTGACGGCGGACAAGCTGGAAAAGGCGTTCTGGGACGTGTATCTGCTGCCCAAGCGTGATCTGGTGACGACGCCGGCGGCCCCCCACGATGATACGTCAACCACGTTCGTAATTGAGCAGGGCGAGACGCTCTGGTCGGTGTCGTTACGGCTAGAATCGGCGGGGCTCATTGCCGACTCGACGGTGTTCCGACGGGTGGTGCAGGCAGAAGGCCTGGACCGCCAGATCGAGGCTGGCGCCTACACGCTGCGCCCCAGCATGACGATGCACGAGATCATGCAGGAGCTTCAGGTGGGGCGCGTGCCAGACGTCCTGGTCACCATTCCGGAGGGTTGGCGGCTGGAGCAGGTGGCCCGCAAGCTCTATCAGGAAGGCGTAATCCGTTCTGAACAGGCTTTTATCGACGAGGCGCGACGGCCTCGCAGCGGCTATGCGGCCCTGCATGGCATGCCGGCGTCTCCGCGCGCCGGCGTGGAAGGATACCTCTATCCAGAGACGTATCGGTTCGATACGGGCAGCCTACCAGGCGACGTGGTGGACCGGATGGTGTCGGTGCTGGCGTCCGAGATTAGCTCGGCGATGGTGGACCAGGCAATCCGGGCGGATCTCACCATGTACCAGGTGATCACGCTGGCGTCCATCGTTGAGCGCGAGGCCATCGTGGATCACGAGCGCGAGCTGATCGCCAGCGTGTACCTTAACCGCATCAAGGAGGGCATGCCGCTGCAGGCCGACCCGACGGTTCAGTATGGCAAGGGCTGCCAGGAAGGCTCTGACGGTGAGCTGGTCTGCTGGGAGCCACTCACCCAGGAAGAGTATGTCAGCGCCGTTTCGGACTATAACACGTACCTGCATGACGGGTTCCCGCCGGGTCCGATCTGCAGCCCGCGTATCGCGTCCATTTTGGCCGTGCTAGAGCCGGCCGACACCGACTACCTGTTCTTCCGTACCAAGAATGATGGTTCGGGCGAGCACGTGTTCGCGCGGACCTATGAGGAGCATCTGCGCTATGGCGAGATCTATGGCGGCATCGGGCCGTCGGGTGAGTGAGCGCAATGCCTGAGGAGGCTACGTCTTGTTGATCGACCTGCACGTGCACACGCGACGCTACTCGGCCTGCGGCCATGCTGACCCAGAAGAGATGGCGGCGGCCGCGGAGGCAAACGGCCTGGATGCCATGGTCATCACCGAGCATCACGTTCGCTGGTCAGAGGACGAGCTTGTTGATCTGCAGGGTGCCTTTCCCCGGGTGAGGCTCTTTGCCGGGGTCGAGATCACCACCGAGCGTTCGGGTGACTTGCTAGTCATCGGGGCGAGTGGGCGAGACTGGTTTCGCCCCAGGATGCCGGCCGAGGATGTGGTAGCCGAGGCGCATGCCCGCGGTGGCGTCGTCATCGCGGCGCATCCGTTCCGGCCTGGCTACCCAGGATACGGGCTGGACTGGCTGGATCTAGACGCCATCGAGGTGCATAGCAAGCACATGCACTATGGGGCTCATGAGGCGGCCGTGGACCTCGCCCAGCGGCGCGGCCTGCGCATGGTAGCCACCTCGGACGCGCACACCACCGATATGGTGGGCCTCTATGCCCTGCGCCTGGAGGCCCCGGCCTCCTCAGAGGAAGAGCTGGCCGACATGATCCGAGCCGGCGCCTATAGCATGGAGGCCGACCCGTCGCGTCTGGAGGCCCTGAACCGTGAGCGCCAATCGCTGTGGCATGAGGCGGCAGCGATGATTCGGGCCGGAGCGGATGATGACGAGGTGGTCGCCCGCGTGCCAGGCGTCAGCTATACCGAGGCGCGCCACTTGCGAGCCGGACAGCGCGTGGGCTGGCCTGAGGTGGCCGCGTTCGAGCCTGCCGGCCCCTTTCGGAGGGGTTGATCCGCCTAGGGAGTCATTGGGTGGCTTCTTGACACGATGCCAAGCCGCTGGACCACGTGTGGGTCCGGCGGCTTCACTTGACAATCATTATCGGCTATATATAGTATCTGATGGTCAGCGTGGCGCCATCAACGCCATGCTGTGACGTTGGGCTGCCCCAACGCCGGACAAGCCGGCGTGAGGGGGGCGCTCATGGCCGGTTCGGGTCCGGGTGTGCTTTCGCTCTGTGAACGCCCGTGCGGATCCCGCACCGCAACTCGTCAGCCAGCTACTGTGCCGCCAGCCGGGGTGGCGACCGAGTCGACTGCCTGTTGCCGATGTGGAGACGCACGAGGAGGCGCGTATGAAAGAGCGTATTTGGCATGCTCTGAAGGTGGACGAGACCTTTGAGGCGCTTGGGAGCGGCCCAAAGGGACTGACCGGTGATGAGGCGCGTGTTCGCCTTGCCAGCCACGGACCCAATGTCATCGCCGATGAAGGTGGCCCCAGCCCCTGGGCCATCATCAAGGCACAGATCCTCAACCCTCTTGTTGCGATTCTGGCAGTCGCAGCCATCGTCTCCCTCGCCATCGGGCACCACGCGGACGCCATCGTGATTGGCGTAGTGGTGCTGGTCAACACCGTCATCGGCTTCTCTCAAGAGTACAAGGCCGAGCACGCCATCGAGCAGCTCAGGTCGAGGGCGGCGCCCAAGGCCCGGGTGCTGCGCCGGCCGGGGCAGTCTGATGAGGCGGTGGAGGTTGAGGTCGAGACGGCTAACCTGGTGCCCGGCGACTTGCTCGCGCTAGAAGCCGGCGACAAGGTGCCGGCCGACGCCCGGCTGACCTTTGCCAGCAACCTCGAAGTGGACGAGTCGATGCTGACGGGCGAGTCCACGACGGTCACCAAGCAGCTCGACCCGGTGTCGGCAAAGGCGGGCGTGGGCGATCGCTCCAACCTGGTGTATGCCGGCACCGCGGTGACGCGCGGCCGGGCGCGGGCGGTGGTGTATGGCACCGGCGCCAACACCGAGGTCGGCAAGATCGCCACCTTGCTGCAAGAGACCGAAAAGGCGCATGGCCCCCTGCAAGAGCAGCTCGCATCGCTGGGCAAGACGCTGGGCATCCTGGCCATCGCCTGGAGCGCGCTGACGTTTGGGGTTGGCGTGCTGCGCGGGTTTGGCGTCCCCAATATGCTTGGAATCGCCCTGGCATCCGCGGTATCGGCTATCCCCGAGGGCCTGCCGGCCGTGATGACCGTGACCCTGGCAGTGGGTGTGAACCGGATGGCCAAGCGCAACGCCATTATCCGTCGCTTGATGGCGGTGGACACGCTGGGCGCCGCTACAGTGATCTGCACCGACAAGACCGGCACGCTAACCACCAACGAGATGACGGTCCAGGCCCTTTGCTTCTGTGGGCGAGAGGTGGAGGTCTCGGGGG
>ENA-UOXR01003784-UOXR01003784.1-bioreactor-metagenome-genome-assembly--contig:-NODE-3784-length-12481-cov-7.589892_pt1 | contig 12481 bp, 7 predicted proteins | sample MGYA00238164_ERZ764825 | MGnify/ENA primary metagenome ERZ764825 (study PRJEB28920, sample SAMN05720171) | bioreactor metagenome | isolation source: Anaerobic biogas reactor | place: USA:Washington...
TTGGGCCAAGCTGAAGATCTGAAACCCGCCGCTATCAGTCAAAATCGGGCCGTCCCAGCCCATGAATCGATGCAGACCACCGAGATCACGGATGACATCTTCTCCGGGCCGCAACGCCAAGTGGTAGGTATTGGCCAACAGCATCTGCGTCGCCGTCTCGCTGATCGCCCGCGCCGTCAGACCCTTGACCGTTGCGGCCGTGCCTACCGGCATGAAAGCCGGCGTGTCGACCGCGCCATGGGGAGTGACGAGCAAGCCGCGTCGTGCGCCGCACCGGGGGTCGGCATGCAGCAGTTGAAAGGAGAAGTTGGAGGTCACGGGTTGCGAGTCACAGGTTGCAGGAGGCGTCGCGAGATGCGGAAGGCGAAATCCGGGATGCGACGCAAACGACGGGCATCCGCGTCCTGCCTCACTCGCCGCGGAGCTTGAGGTTGTACTGGGTCAGCTTTTCTTTGACCTCGTTCAAGCTGGTGACGCCGAAGTTCTTACATTCCAGAAGATCGTCGCCCGTCTTCCGAACCAACTCGCCGATCGATGTTAATCCCAATCGCACCATACACTTGCGTGCTCGCACAGAGAGGTTCAAGTCGGAGATCGGCCGGTTCAACAAGGCCTGCTCCTCGTCGGACAGGTGCGACAGGTCGACGGGCTGCTCCTGTTCCGGTCGCTCGTGGGCGAATTGGCCCAATTGCAATCCCTTGGAGGTGAGCATGTCGCGGATTTCGACCAGAGAGGTCTCGCCAAAGTTTTTGCTCGACAACAACTCGGCTTCCGTGGTCCGGGCCAAGTCGCCCAGCGTGCGAACGCCCATCCGTTGCAGGCAGTTGCGGCTGCGAACCGATAGCTCGAAATCGGACACGGGCACGCTGAGTATCTGTGTCAGCCGGTCTTGCCGCTTGAGGGCCTCCTCGTCGTAGAACATGTCCCTCGAAGCCGACGCGTCCTTCAGATACAGGTGAGCCCGCGGATGGCCGGGAAACTGCTCCAGAATCCGCAGATAGCACTGCTGAGCAAGGTCGTATTTCTGGAAGTCCTCGTACAAGACACCCAGATTCAACAAGGCGCCAATGTAGGTCGGATAGCATTCCGCAGCGCGCTGGTACAACTGCAACGCCTCTTCGTCATTGCCTCGGCGGTCGTTCTCTACGGCCAGACCGAACAAGGCGCCCGAATGCCTGCGATCCGTGTCGACCGCCCGTTCGAACAAGGCGACCACTTCCTGGGGATTACCGCCGATCGCGGCCACCGTCGCACCGCGCTGATACAAGTAATCCGCGGTCTGCTCGACGGGACCAAACATCTGATCCAGAATCGCCAATGCTTGCTGGGCGTTGCCGGCGCTGCGATAGGCTTCGGCGATGGCCAGGGCGCAAGCGTCGGCGTCGTAACCCGCCGTCCGAGCGGATTCGTAACAGGTGATTGCCTCCTGGTACTTGCCCAGTTCCGCCTTGGTCTTGCCCAAATAGAAGTGGGCTACGGCACCGCCGTCAGCCTTGGCCAACGTCTGTTCGGCCTGACCGTAACGGCCCAACAGGTAGCAGCACACGCCCAGTCGCACCGCGCTGGCCGGCGTCTGCTCGCCCCGTGCCGACAACTCGTTCACCGCGTCGCGCAGCACCGCATACCGCGAGGCATCCTCGGCGATCGCTCGAATGATGCCCTGGATCTCTTGAGGCCCAAAGGAGCTGTTGGACAGAACCACCTCGCGAACGTCAACCGTCGTTACTTGCGCACCTGCCGTCATACCGGCTCTCCGAAAATATTTCAAGCAGAGAAAGAGCCAGCGGCGGGAGTCGAACCCGCAACCCCCGCATTACGAATGCGGTGCTCTGCCGATTGAAGCTACGCTGGCACAGATGAAGGCCACGCGGCAAGTTTAAGGAATACTGGCCCTATTCGCAATAGGACGGCGGGAAACGGAATCCGAAGCAACTTGAAAAAAACGTGCCCCAGGCCTGGTTGCACGCGCCCTCGAATGACTCAGAACCCGGCAGATCGCATTTCCACGAAAAAACGCGGGCCAGAAACAGCCCGCGTTTGAAGTCTCTTCCCGACGATTTCAAAACACTCCGGCGAAACCCCAACTAGCGCTGATAAGTGCTGGGATACGTGTTTGATCCGCCCGTCGCCGTTTGCGCTGGCGAGGATCCTCCGTCCGGATTCTGGGCGTTGCCACCAATCGGGCTCGGAGCGGACAGGGAACTGCCGCCAGCTGCTTGCCCTGCGCCCGCAAACGACGCCGGCTGAACCGCTTCGCCAGACGGAACGCTCAAGTTGTCACTGGTTCCAAACTGGGTGTTTCTGCCAGTGCTGCCCGGCCGATACCCGCCAGCCGCGACCACCGGTGACAGCGAATCCTGGCCTGACGCCTGAGGAGCCGCAGGCTGTGCGTTGCCGTACAGACTTCCGCCGTAAGTGCTTCCGCTGTAAGCACCTGTGCTTCCCGCGTAGCCGGTCGTCCCACGGTTGGCACCGGAAGCGTCGTAGGCGGGTGCGGCGTTGGTCGCGGGCGTTTGCCCGTACGCTGCTGCGCCGCCGTAGCTGCTGCCAGCCGTGCCGGCATAGGGAGTCGCAGAAGTGGCGGCAGGTTGTCCCCACGGCTGGCTGGCCGCACTTGGCGTGGCCACTCGACCGCTCTGATTGTACGAGCCATAGGCATCACCGCCAGAACCAGCGGGATAGCCGCCTGATTCGGCGGGATAGCTGGCCGGAGCAGAAGGCCTAGCGTAAGCACTGGTTCCGCCGGCAGCAGGAGTTGGAGCGCCGCGATAATCGGGCGAATAGAATCCCTGGGACGATCCCGTGCCGCCATAGGCTTGGTTCGCCGATCCAACGCCGCGATTGGCACCGGCTGCGGTGCCATAACTTGCTGCTGAATAGTAGTTTGCGCCTCCTGGCTGAGAGCCGTATGCGGCCGCTCCGGGCGTCGTGCCGCCGGCAGGCGTCCCGCGGTACTGGTTGTTGGCGTACGTCGACGTCCCGCCTGTGCCCGGAACATAGCTGGGGGCCGTGTTGGGGGAAGTCAAGGTCGATGGAGGAGCTGGCAGTCCCGTGGTCGGCTTGGACGCCAAGGCCGTGTTGTCCGGCTTCTTCTTGCCCCAGCTGAACCAAGTGCTTTCGGGCATCTTGAAGCCGCTGCTGGTGGAGCATCCCGGCACAGAAACGGCACTGATCAAGAGAACGACCGCTGAACCGAGCGTCGTTCGCCAAAGGGTTTTTCGCATGGCTTATGCGTCCTTACAGTAGGCCCACGAAAGAAGTGACCGCACCGGAAGTCAGCTCGGTGCCGATACCGCCCGCGCAACACCACAGATGACAGCTTTTGCTTCCCAAGAGAAAAGGCTGATCCGCCGAACACCTGTCAGTCGTGATCGTACGACAATTCCGTCAACCCATTATTCGGCAGGAGAAAGACCGATAAATCAGGGAAAACCGGGAAATCTTCTCCAGCCGGCAGACTCGATACAACCGCGCTGCGTTCTCGGCGGACTTCAAGGGGGCGAATAGTAGGTTTGCAGTATCGGCAAGTCAATGTCAGAATTCGTTGCATGATGTTGTCCGTTTCCATCCCAGGCTGGTAATGCAGCGAACCTGGAAGGGTGGCCATCCAGATGGCATACGACCGCAATTGTTCTGCTCCGGACAAGCGGGATGAGCCTGCCGTACCGACGAATCCGGCGGAGTCCCCTGTCTCGCCGCCCAGTGGCCGCTGGGCCGGCCGTTTGGCAATCTCGATCGCCTTGGCGATCACGCTGGGGCCCGTGCTGTATTTTGGCTTGCCGGCCGAGGTGGCCCGCTGGCATGTGGCTGCCGCGACCGAGATGTGGCTGGACGGAAAGAAGCCGGAAGCACTGGCCAGACTGGAGCGGGCTCTCCAGTGGGCGGAGGACAGCGCCGCGACCTATGCCTGCCGGGCCGACTGGATGCTGGAGGATGAGCAGTTCGACAGGGCCCTGGCGGATTACGACATGGCCCTGACGTTGGAGCCCACCAACCTGTGGGCTTTGATTCAGCGAAGCGAGGTCCTGCAGCACTTGGGAAGACACGCCGAAGCGATTCGGGACTGGAAAAAACTGGTGGATCGCCAAGCCTCGGCGTCGGCCGATCAGCGGGCCGTCTTTCTGAACGGCCTAGCTTACGCGCAATCGCTGGACACCGCGAAAGACCCCGAATTGGACGAGGCTCTGGGGAACGCCAGCCAGGCGCTCAATCTGGCCGGGCAGGACGCGGCCATTCTGGACACTCGCGGCTACATCCAATACCGGCGCGGCGATCTGAAGGCCGCCGAGGCCGATCTGAATCTGGCCGTCACGGGCATGGAATTGCAACACAAGCAATTCGAGCAGACGCGTCAGTACACGGATCAGCGTGAATTCGCGCGGCAACTCAAGAAATCCCGCAAGAGCCTCGCGGTGATTCGCTATCATCGGGCCTTGGTCTACGATGCGCTGGGCATGACAAAGGAAGCGGACGCAGATCGTCAGCGAGTGCGCGAACTGGGCTTCGACCCCGCACCGCATCTGTTCTGAAACAAGACGTGCGGGACGCAAAGCGGGGAGAAGCCCGACTTTTCCGAACAACCGCTCCGGACTCGGCGGTCCTGTCAAGCTGGAGCCGACCGCCCCTGCGGGACGATCCAAGTGGACGTGGCAACTGCGGAACTCGCCCTTTCCAGCCGCTGTTCGGCTATAATGAACGAAGTGAATGACGGCCAACCCAGCAGGCGTTTGCCGGGAAACGAAAACCGAGCCCCATGTCCCCCAGCAACTCCACCGCTTCATCACTGCGAACCCCCCTCGCGCCGGGCGACAGCGCGGGCTACGATCGTTTTGTCGATCAACAGGTCGAAAGGACTGCCACACAGCTGAAATGGTTCGATCTGTGCGGTTCGTTGATGGTGTTGGGAGCCGGGGTCCTGAGCTTTCTGCTGATTGTGACGGTGCTGGACCACTGGGTCGTGTCTCTGGGCGGCGGGGGGCGGTGGACAGCGTTGGTGCTCCTGGCCGCCGGCTCCGGCTGCTACCTGGTCCTCGTGGTGCTGCCGTTGTTGTGGGGCCGGGTGAATCCGCTGTTCGCGGCCCGGACGATCGAGAGAAGCGAGCCGAGGCTGAAGAACAGCCTGATCAATTTCCTGCTGTTTCGTGCGGATCGGGCCGGCGTACGTTCCGTGGTCTATCAAGCCCTCGAACAGCGGGCGGCGACCGACCTGAAACACGTCCCCATCGATACCGCGGTGGATCGGTCGCGGCTGATCCGCATCGGGTACTTGCTGGCCGGCGTGCTGGCCATGTGCGCCGCGTACACGATTCTGGCCCCCAAGAGTCCGTTCCAAAGCATCTCGCGGATCTTGGCGCCGTGGGCCGACATCGCCAGACCGAGCCGCGTAAGGATCGAGGACGTGCAGCCGGGAAACGTGGAGGTGTTCCAGGGCGAGCAGATCGTGGTCACCGCCGACTGCTACGACTTGCGTCCCGGCGAGCCGGTAACGATCCGTTCCTCTGCTCTTGACAATCCGTTGGGCGTGCAGACGGGGACCATGCAGGCCGGGGCCGGACACCTGCGCCACGAGTGCCGATGGCCTGCCGAGGAACAAGGTTTCCAGCGGGATCTGACGTACTGGATCGAGGCGGGCGACGCGCGGACTGCGGCCTATCAGGTGCGCGTGGTTCCGGCTCCGGTGATTCTCGTGGAGAGCATCGAGTACGACTATCCGGCGTACACCCGGCTGCCCAAGCGGGTCATCGAGCGGCAAGGGGACATCAAGGCGCCGGAAGGCACTTGCGTCACGGTGCGGGCCCGCGCGAACCAGCCGATTGCCGCCGCCGTCCTGGAATTCGACCCGCCGCCGAAAGCCGCCGGGCAGGCGGTTGTCGCGTCCAGCCGGAGCCAGGCTCAGGGAGCCTTGGCCTCGTCGCCCCACTGGATCGAAATGCAGTTCCGCGGCCAGGAGGCCTGGTGTTCGTTCTCCTGCGCGTTGGACGACCCGCGTCTGGAGCCGAAGCACCGCTCGTACCAGTTGCGGTTCTCGACGGCCGGAGGCCAGCGCAATCCGAAGCCGGTGCTGCATCGCATCGACGTGCTTCGCGATCTGCCTCCGGAGATCGAGATCCTGACGCCGTCGCCAGACCGGGTGGAGGTCGCGGAAGACGGCTGGCAAAAGATCGAAATCCGCGCGGTCGATCCGGACTACGGGCTGGCGGCGATCCGCCTGCACGCCGCCGCCGGCGGGCGGCCGGTGCTGGCTCGGGATCTGCTTCAGGACCCGGCGGGCCGCCCAGGCCAGGAAGTCGTGACCTTGGATTTCGCTCCGCGAGCCGTCGGCCTGCGAGCCGGCTCGCAGGCCACGTGCTGGGCGGTCGCTGAGGACAACCGCGCGGCGGCGACTGGTTCGCCGGAGCCGAACGTCGCCAAGTCGCGGGAGATCACGCTGGTTGTCACCAAGCCCGCCGCAACTACAGCGCCGGACGAAGCCGACGGCCAGCCGCCAGCGGCCGCGGCGGCCAAGCCGGCGGACAACGCGCAGTCCGGCAACCAAGCCGCTCAGCCGGAAGCGACGCCGCCGGACGGGACTTCGCCGTCGGAGGCCCCCAGCGAACCCACCCCCGACACCGGCAATCAGCCGCCGGGAAAGGAATCCAAGCAGTCGCCCGGCGGTTCCGCGGGTGAATCCGGCACGGGCCCTCCAGCGGGCGACACCAGCCAGACGCCGCAAGCTGGCGGCGGTGCGGGCGAGGATTCGCCCTCCGGCCAAGGCGGCTCGGAAAACCAGGCCTCCAGCGGCAACATGCCCGGCGGCGGAGACTCGGCCAGCAGCGGCGGCTCCGGCAGCCAAGGCGGCGGCGCCTCGCCGGGCCAGCCGGACGGCACGGGGACTCCGAGCGCCAGCGGTCGCGGAGCCGACTCGAACGCCGACGCCGACAGCGGAGCCGATCAGCCGGGCGAGTCGCTTCACGACGGCGAGGCTTTCGAGAAGGCCCTGGATCACATGCAGCAGGCGGCTGACCGCTCCGGGCAGGACGCATCCGAGTCGGCGGGCAGTCCTTCGCAGACGCCGGATCAAGGCGCGCAGGAGACGCCCTCGGACGCGACTCGCAAGGACCCTGCCCAGCAAGGCGGCTCGCCAACCGGCGGCCAGCAGTCGAAATCCCAGTCGGGCGGCCGGCCCCAGGCGGCGACAGACGCCGGGCAGACGGGCCCGGGCACTGAATCCAAGTCGCCCAAACCAGACGAGGCCCCGTCGGGCGCCGGCGGCCAGCAAGACGCCACGCCCAAACAAGCTGCGGGACAACCGCAGCCGGACAGGAATCAAGGCGCTGGCCAGAACCAGCAAGCATCCTCCGGTTCCGGCGGCGAACAGCAGGGCGCGATGCAACAAGAGAACCAGTCCCAGAAGAGCCCGTCGGGCGGCGGGCAAAAACCGGAGCCGGGCCAGAGCGACGGCGGCCAATCGCGATCGGGAAAACCCAATGAGAGCCGCGGCGGTTCGGGCGGCGGTCAGAATCCGGAGGGGACAAGCCAGAAACAGGCCTCGTCCGGCGGTCAGCCGCAGCCTGGCGAAGAGCCGCAAACACCCAGCATGAGCCGCAAGCCGTCGGGGGCTCAGGGCGACGCGGGTGGCGACCGAAGCGGCGGCGGCAAGAAGGGCGGCGGCCAGGGCGGAAACCAACCCGGCCAGGAGAATCCGGGGAATTCGAGCTCCGCTGACCAAGGGGCCGGCAAGTCTCAGGAGTCCGGCAGCGGCGACCTCGCGCAACGCCCCGGCGACCGGCAGCCGGCGGACGGACAAACGGGCCAGTCGGGCACCAAGCCCGGCAGCGGCAGCCAGGCGAAGCCGACCGCGGACGGAACGGCCGGTTCGGGAGAACAAGGCGCGTCGCCCCAGACCGGTCCCTCCACGTCGCCTCCTCAAACGCCTTCCGGCAACGCGCCCTCCCAGGGCGGCCAGGGCCTGCCGATGGGCGGCGGCGATCCCCAGTCCGCCGGCTTGCGGGGCAGCGGTTCCAGCGGCGAAGTCCCGGACGGCGACCAGCCCAATCTGGAACATGCCAGGAAAGCCACCGACCTGGTCCTGGAGTACCTGCGGGACCAGCAAGCGAATCCCGATGAGGAATTGCTGAAGAAACTGGGCTGGACTAAGGAAGATCTGCAGGACTTCGTCCGCCGCTGGTCCGAACTGAAACGGACGGCGCGCGAGGACCAGCGAGCCGGGCAGGAACTGGACGAAGCCTTGCACAGCCTGGGCCTGCGGCCCGCCGCACGCGATCCGCGGCGCACCGACACGCGGCAAGACCCGCGCCGCGCCGCACGCAACGTGGGCGGTCAAAGCCAGCCGCCGGCAGCCTACAGCGAGCAGTTCGACGCCTATCGCAAAGGCACCGCCCGAACGGCCCGCGACTCGTCTGGCAGCAAACCCTGACGCCGTCTGACGTCCAGCAACTGGGATTCCCGCAAGTAAGCGGGACGGCGTTCGCCGCCGGCGAGATCGAAAACGGGCGGTTGCCGCTCCGGCCCGCACCGGGCGCCAGCCGGAACCTCGCGGCTGGCAGAGCCCGGCTAGGGCGCCTCGCGCAGCCGCAGCGGCCCCAGGAACGTCACGCTGCCGTAGCTGCTGACGGGCCGGCGGTCGACCACGCGGAAGCGGATCGCCAGCTTGGGGGCGGACTTGGCTGCTTCGGTCACGTCGATCGAAAGCCACTCCCGGCCGGCGCGTGCCAGCGTGATGTCCTCTTCCCACGCCAGCCGGTCGTTGATCCAAAGTTCCAGGTAGCGGTAGTGGGGATACTGCGGGTCGATCTTCGTGTCGTTGACGAACAAGTCCAGCTGCAGCCGGCGCTGGAAGGCGGGGCTCGGCAACTCGCAGCGGACCTCGGCATACTGGCCGACCTCGGACGCCGTTCGCCGCGGGAACGCGATCGCCGTCAGCTTCTGCTCCCGCCAGTCGAGCAATCCCAGGCACCACGTCCCGCGCCAGCGGGGCGGCTGGCTGAGCCACTGGCTGGCCGGCAGTTCGCCCAGCGCGGGGCCGCCGGGCGGCGGGGCAGCGAGCTTGTCCAGCCACGCGGCGTAGCCGTCGTCGTCCAGCCGCTCGTCCACCAGGCAGCGGCTAAAGCCATCCCGCACCAAGGCCTGGAACGCGGTCTTCATCTGGTTCTGCCGATGCGCCACGCGTTGCGGCCAGTCCTTGTCTTCCACGATCTGCCTGTTCCAGTAGGCCACGTATTCGTCGACGCCCTGGAGCCCGCGCAAAGCCTCCGCGACCGCGGCCAGCTGCGTCTTGACTTGCTCCCGAACCGCGGCGACCTCCTTCTCGACTTCGGCCAGCCCGCGGTCTGCGTACAGTTCGATCATTTTTTCCTCGATCCCCGTTCCCAGCGTGTACTCCGGGTAATCGAGTTGCGCCATCTTGCGGGCGTAAGCCAACGTCGCCTGCATGGGCTCCAGGTAGACGGAGTTCAAACGCGCCGGGTCGAGCAGTGTTTCGGCCGGGGCCCGGTCCTGGAGCACCGCGCACAACGGCTCCAGCCGGTCGAGCAGTTCCAGCGCCCGCGGCCGGTCGCGAAGCTGCTTCAGCCGCGGCGGCCAGCCTTTGTTGGGCGTGTAATGCCGGATCGGCATCTCGAACAGGCTTTTCAGTTCGCTCAGCGCATCGTCGAACTCCGCCGCCTTGTCCGCCTGGGCGGGACCGTACACGTCAGCGTACACGGCGCGCCGGGTGCGGGCCCAGTCGTGCCCGGCCGGATTCCAGGCCCAGATGCCCATCGCCCCGACTTCGTATTCCTCAGGCCAGCCGTCATACAGGGCCCACAGCATCGCGGTGTCGGTGTACTGGTCCGCGTCGCGGAGTTGTTCGTAATCGGGGCGGCCCCAGCCTTCGCTCAGCGGCTGCATGTCCAAATAGGCCGGCTTGCCGTCGCCACGCACCGACTGGATCGCGAAGGCGTTGTGCAAGAACCCGCCGCGGATCGAAAACAGGTTGTGCCACCAGGCCGGCGGCAGCTGCAGGCCCAACCGGCGCGTCGCCTCCAGGTCTTCCCGGCACGGCGGCCGCGTCAGGAACCATTGGGCGGCCGCGTATTCGGGGATCGCGGCCGTGAGCCGGTTGAACTCCGTGTCGATGATGTTGTACGAGCCGACCGGCTGCGTAATTGCCGTGCGGCGGCCCGTCATCCCGCGCTCCGCGCCCAACTTCAGCGCGCGACGGACGATTTGCGGGGCGTCTTCGCCCGCGCCGCTGTCGTCCAGGGAGATCCACATCCCGTCGACTCCCAGGTCGATCAGTTCGGCAAAGGTGCCCAGCGCCGCCTCGTAGCGGTCCGATTTGACGCCGCAGGACACCGTGCCGTACACGAACATGCCGCGCCGATGCGCTTCGTCCAGCACCTGCCTGGTGGCCGGCACGTCGATCTTGAACCCCGGCGGAAAGCCCATCGCGGCGTAGCCGTCCGGCGTGTCCGCATCGCGCACGTCGGTAAAGTTCAGCCGATAGCGCGTGTAGCAGTCGAACACGCCCGGAATCAGATGCACCCGCATCCGCCAATGCGGTCGGCCCCGCCAGCGAAGGCTGGGCCAATCGCGAATCGAAACCACGGGCCAGACCACCCGATCGGCCTCGGTCCGCATCAAATCGAACAGCGCGTTCTGGCCGTAGATCACGCCCGGCGGATTGCCGCCGGCGACGAGCACGACTTGCCGGCCCTGGTCTTCCAGGCACTCGATCACAAAACCGTCTTCCCTCGTAGGCGGCACACTCCGTGGGCCGGAATCCGCCCGCGGAGCGTGCGGACTACGGTGGTCGACCTCGATCTTCTGCTCGCGGCACAGCCGGTCGAGCCAGGAGTTCGTGCTTGGCTGGCCGAGCAGAAAAACCTGTCGCACGGATTCCGGCAAGGCCGCTTCTGCAACGATGGGAACCCGCCGCTTGAATCGCCGCTCGATGTGCGTCTGCAACCGCTCGGCGGCGTACCGTTCCGGTGTGCTGGCTTGGGCACCGAGCACGATCGCCGCCTGATCGGGCTCGAACAATTGCCACGTGCGGCCGTGGTCGCGGTACGACTTCGGGACGGGCACCAGCGGACAAAACGGCTCCGATCCGGCATTCGACCAACAGGGCACGGCCATCGCAAACATCAGCACAAGCGTAAAGAACGCGCGGCTTCTCAAGTGGCGTCGCATGAGGCGGTCCTTTCGTCAGTCATCGTTGAATCGCGATAAGAAGGGCAAGTATTTCAAGACGCACAACCAGACTCGTGCAGGCGGACCTATGTCGGCGATTCGCGTTCGTAGCGCGTTCTGTCTGCCGCTATTGTAAGGAATGCTCTCGGGTTCACCTCGGCAATCCCGCGAAACGGATGGAGTACGAGCAAGTCCGTATCCCCGCTAACGATGTGGGTCGCCCGGCCGCTTACCGCTAGTTCCAGGAACTTGTTGTCTTTGGGGTCACGGCAAGCCGTTACGACATTGACCACATCGACCATTTCCGCTTCCCGAAGCAACGCCGCCAGGAAGGTCAGACGTCGTTCCTCCGACAGATACACGTCGAACTTTGGGCAGCGAAGCACGTCATCCAACTCGCCAATCGTCGCTCCGACACGAGCAGTCGCCCCCGTGCAGCCGCGTCGAACGCCTGCCGCGGCACAGAGCGTGGAAGCAGCAGGGCGCTGACGACTACGCCCGTGTCGATGACGCATCGCAGGTCACTCGTCACGGAGTAGAGACTCCAGGATTTCGGGCGTTAGACCTTTCGCCGCGGCCTCGGCACCGACCTCGTCCATAATTCCCCGCAAGGACCGCGCAGGACGCTGAACCAGTTCGCGCAGGCGAAGGCTAAGCAGCAGTTCAACCTTGCGACGGTCTTCCGGCGGCGCCGCATGAAAGCTGCGGGCAGCATCGGCGTCAACGTTGATCGAAATCGTCTGTACCGTCATAGGCCCCCCCGCAACTCAGCGCCGTACGAAACATCTGACTTTGTCGCCGGTTCTGCAAAGGCACTTAACTATTCTAGCATGGTCAGCCGGCTTTCAACACCGACCGGTCACAAGCACTTGACCCGCGGCCAGTACTTGGCCACGTACTGGGCGTTGAACTCGTCACCCCCGGGCGCGTTGGCGCTGCGCCACACGGGCGGCTCGATGCCGCGGGCCACGCAGCGCTTGACGGTCTCGATCTCCAGGCGGTGAGCGATGAAGAAATCGATGACGTTCGAGTTGGGCGCGATTGGCGTGTCGAAACCGGGCACGCGGACCACGCAGTCGCCGACCTCGTTGTAATCGTCGATGCACACGTCGGCCAACTCGAAGAGGTTCTTCTTGCTCGGATGCCGGATGAAGTGATCGGGCGGCATCTGCTCCTGCCAGCGCGACGAACTGACGGCGATGATCTTCACCCCGTGTTCCTTGGCCTCCAGCGCGGCGTCGATCGTGGCCGGATTGATGCCGATGTTGTGGAAGATGATCAGCACGTCGTCCGGCTCCAGGCGGTAGTA
>ENA-UOXR01003791-UOXR01003791.1-bioreactor-metagenome-genome-assembly--contig:-NODE-3791-length-12472-cov-3.895788_pt1 | contig 12472 bp, 9 predicted proteins | sample MGYA00238164_ERZ764825 | MGnify/ENA primary metagenome ERZ764825 (study PRJEB28920, sample SAMN05720171) | bioreactor metagenome | isolation source: Anaerobic biogas reactor | place: USA:Washington...
AGCTTGCACCCTTCCTCGGCGATGGAAAAATCGCACGCCATGGCCAGGCTGAGCCCACCGCCGGCCACCGCGCCCTCCATCCACGCAATCACCGGTTTCTCCATCTTGCGGACCAGCGCGGTAAGTTTGTTGAGATTGCGCAGATTCCGTCTGGCATCCGACCCGGGCTCTTCCCCCCGGCGGTAACAGTCCGCCCTCTGCTTCATCCCTTTGAGATCGCCGCCGGCACTGAAATTTCCGCCCGCCCCGCGGATAACGACCGCTCGCACCGCCGGATCATACCACAGATCCTCCAGTCCTTCGGCCAGTGCGGCGGCAAGGGGCTGGGAAAGCGCATTCATCTTTGCCGGGTCGTTTAACACAAGCGTTCCCACGCCTTCTTTCTTTTCCGCCAAGACATACTGCTGCGACATTTTTATTCCACCTTTCACGCAAATACAGCCCTTAATACACTCTTTTTTGTATCATAAAGTGAATCTCGGAAAAAGGAACTATAGACTAATACAAATTTTGATGTTAAAATATTAGTACATATAGATAATTTGGCTAACATGGAGGTTTGAGAATGGAGATCTCACTGGAGCTTCTGCTGGAGTCCCTTCAATCGCTGGATTGGCTGGAAGCATCCTGTCCCAAGGTAATCGTTTCCTGTGAAGGCACACCCATTTCCGAAATTGCACTTCTTCCGGCAGCCGGTGCCATTCTTTCAAAAAATACATTATGGTGTGGTTTTCTCGCCAACATACTGACTATGGACCGTGCGCTGCGGGAGGGGCGGTCTTTCCTTGCCCTTGGCTCCGAAGCGGAGTTTGACGCCATTTCCCGGAAGGAGGACTGCAACTGCCTGTGTTTCTCACAGCAGCTGGGTCTGCCGACGGTCTTCAACGCAGCCGCCTCCATTCTCCGGCGCTTCAGAGAATGGGAATACGGCGTGGATGTGGCCATCGCCAACCGGGAGAGCATTCAAAAGCTGGTGGACATCACCGAACCTCTGATGCAAAACCCCCTCGTGATCTTTGACAATTCATTTGAGATCCAGGCCTATTCACGGAAGCACCGCATTGACCGGCCGCAGCTGGAAAAGGTGCTGCAGTCAGGCCGCTTCTCCGGGGAAGATCTTGACATCATAGCCAAAATGAATTATCTGCGCGAGTCTGAGCAGTATGCCACTCTGACCCTCTTCTATCCGCCCAACTGGATGAACTGTCAGTTTGCCCTCCGTGTCTTTATGGAGGGGCAGAAATCGGTTATCACCATGGTGCAGTACTTTTTGGAGTCTCCGCCCACGCCCGCGCAGCTGGAACTGCTGCGCATGTTTGAGGCTAAGCTTGAGATCTATAAAGAGCGGGTCCTGAAAACCGGCCAGCGATCAAAAAATTACGTATACGAACCGTTTTTGATTGATCTGGTGGACGGACATATCAGCACAAAAGAGGAGATCAGCGACCGGATCCGTGCGATTAATTTTCCCTTTGAGGGAAAATACCGGCTGTATTATCTTCGGTTTGAAAAATTTACTTCGGCGCAGGCCAGCTATACCAGAAATAATTGTAAATCCATCTTCCCTGCCTGTAAAACCGTTGTTTATCATAACGCGCTTATTCTGCTCAACCGGGAAGATCACAAAGCTTATAGACCCGAGTCCGAGCAGTATCAGACGGAAAACCTGAACAAACTGTTGGAAATCTGCGGCGCCTGCTGCGGCGTCAGCAATGTCGTACCTGATCTGATCCATATCCGGACGGCATTTCTGCAGGCGCAGGCCGCGCTTCATGCCAGAGATCTGGTGGCGCCCGAGCATAAGCTGTGGTATTTTGAAGATGCCTATTTCTGGGATATGCTGGACCTCTATGCCAATCAGAGCGGAATCGGCGCCAGTCTGCTCTATCACCGCAAGCTGGACGCCGTCATTGAAAACGATCATGCGACCGGCAACGACAACCTGCATTTGCTCGATGTCTATCTCAACTGTGACCGCAACATTACCAACACCGCAAAGGTGATGAATCTTCACCGCAACAGTATCATCTACCGGCTGGACCGGATCGAGCAGATGCTGGGCGGTTCGCTGAGCGATCCCGATCTCAGATTCAGCCTGCTGGTCTCTCTGAAGATTCTGCGCTATCTGGAAGCGAAGCAATAACGGTATGATTCTTCCCATGGATGCCTGCAGACGTCAGTTTGCAAGGCATCCTTTATTGTGGTCAAAATGAACACCACCGCCGCTTTCAAATGGAGTCTTTTCCGTATCATATCATGAAGAAATGCCCTGGCGGGCGCGATAGAATATAGCTGTAAATGCTATACACGGCTTTGGTGCCGGAAGAAACGGAGGATATCAAGCATGCTGAAGACCAGAATGACCGAGCTGTTTGGGATCGAGCGTCCCATCATGCAGGGCGGGATGCAGCACCTGGGCACGCCGGAGCTCGCGGCTGCCGTCTCTAATGCCGGTGGCTTGGGAACCATAAATGTCACCATCTACCCCACGCCCGAGGAGCTGCGCGCAGCCATTCGCCGTACCAGGGAATTAACGGACAAGCCTTTTTGCGTCAACGTTTCCATCATTCCCAGCCTCTCGCTGGGCGAAGCCACCTACAAACAGCTTGAGGTAATTTTCGAGGAGAATGTGAAGGTAGTGGAAACTGCCGGCGCCAGCCCCGCCGCCTTTGCCGACACGATTAAAAAGTCCAGCGTGATATGGAACCACAAAGCCGCATCGGTGAAGCACGCGAAAAAGGCGGAGGATCTGGGCGCCGATATTGTCACCATTGCGGGCTTTGAGGTCGCCGGTCATCCCTCCCCCGACGGAGTGGGCACCATGGTGCTGGCCAACAAGGCTTCCCGGGAGCTGAGTGTACCCGTGCTGGCCGCCGGCGGCATTGCGGACGGGCGCGGCCTCGTCGCCGCGCTTTCTCTGGGCGCGGCAGGCGTTACCATGGGCACCCGCTTTGTAGCCTCAAGGGAATGCGTTATCCACTCCAACCACAAGGAGTGGATCGTAAAAGCCGCTGAAAACGACACCACCCTCTGCCAGAAAACCATTCGCAACATGGTGCGGGTAGCCAACAACAGCGCCGCGAAAAAGTGCCTGGAGCTGGAAGCCAGGGGCGCCGGCCTTGAGGAACTCATGACGGTGATCGCCGGTAAAATCGGAAAGACCTGTTTTGAAAACGGAGACGTGGAGGGGGGCATGTTTGCGATCGGCCCCGCCGCAGGGCTGATTCACAACGCTCCCAGCGTTCGGGAGATTATGGACGGGATCATGGCTGAGGCCGAGGCCGTTCTGGCCAGAGTGAACGGATACAAAAGTCGCTAATAAAGGAGGAATCGAAATGGGAATGCTTGACGGTATCCGCGTGCTGGATTTTACCATGAATGCCGCCGGTCCCGCTGCCGGCGCCCTCATGTCCGATTACGGCGCAGATGTGATCAAAATCGAACGTCCCGTCGTGGGGGACGAGTGCCGTAATTTTCCTCCCATCGTAGATGGAAACAGCCTTTGCCAGTGCTGGTTCAACAGGGGCAAAGCATCGGTTACCGTAGACCTTACCGACCCGGAGGGCACAGAATTTATCAAACGGCTGATCCCCGATACCAACATCATCATTGAAAGCTATCGCCCCGGAGTGATGAAGCGTTTCGGGCTGGACTACGAAACCGTGTGCAGCATCCGTCCCGATATTATCTATGTCTCGGTTTCCGCGTTCGGGCAGAAAGGCCCTTATTCCACGCGGCCGGGCTATGACCTCATCGCGCAGGCCATGTCGGGCGTCATGAGCATCACCGGCGAGGCGGGCGGCCCGCCCATGAAGAGCGGGCTTACGCTGGGCGATCTGTTCGGCGGCATGAACGCCTTCGCGTCCGCTATGACCGCGCTCTATCACTGGAAGGCAACCGGCGTCGGGCAGCACGTTGATATTTCCCTTGTGCATGGGCTCATCTGGATGAACGGCTCCGTAGAGCGGTGCAACGTGGGGCAGTGCGCCAAGAGGCAGGGAAATCACCACCCCACGCTCTCCCCTTACGGTCTGTTCAACGGCAAAAACGGACAGAGCATTATCATCGCCGCTGTGAATAAGAAGATTTGGGAGAGCCTGTGCGACGTGATGGGCAGACCTGAGCTCAAGCACGACCCGAAATTTGAAGTGCTCAACAACCGCAACGAAAATCAACAGGAGCTGATCGGTTATATTGAGGCCTGGCTGGGGCAGTACGACGATATCAACGTGCCTCTTAAGCTGCTGGAGCAGGCCGGCGTTCCCAGCTGCAAGGTTTACGACAACAACGACGTATTCAGCGACCCCCATTACAGAGGAAACAACTGGCTTGTGAAGGCCCCCGTCATGCCCGGCATCACCAGCATGGATACGTTTGTTGCGCGGGGCCCGAATGCCGGTTTTTCCAGAGAGCCCGGCACATTCCGCCGGGCGGCGGCGCTGGGCGAGCACAACTACGAGGTCATGGAGCGGTACGGCTTTCCCAAAGAGGAAATAGACCGTCTGCAGGCCAAGTGGGCCAAAAAATAAGGAAAAGGAGCCCGTTTATGCGTGGAATCATCCAGATGACCGACCAGCAGCGAGATCTGGTCGCTATGATCCGTGACTTTATGAATAAGGAAATAAAGCCTCATATCCGCGAATTTGAAGAGCAGGGGCATTATCCCGACCGGCTGGTTCAGGCAGGCAAGGATATGGGCCTCACTGTCATGCAGGTGCCCGAAGCCTATGGAGGTCTGGGGTTGGATACCACCACCACCGCCATGATGCTGGAAGAGGGCGCCAAGGTGGAGAGCACCTATATGGGGATGTTCAACATCACCAACATGGGGGCCAAGATCGTCATGAAGGTGGGCACCGAGGAACAGAAAAAATACTACGCCGGCCTGCTGGCCGACGGCGCCATGGCTTCCTTCTGCCTGACCGAGCCGGGCACGGGCTCGGATGCCGCGTCGGTGCGTACCACCGCCACCAGAAAGGGCGATCAGTATATCATCAGCGGCAACAAGATGTTCATTACCAACGGCGGCTTTGCCGATGTCTACCTGGTCGTGGCCACGGTGGATCCCGGCAAGGGCTACAAGGGCCTGGCCACCTTTATCGTGGAGCGCAACCGTCCCGGCGTCAGCGTGGGCAAAAAGGAAGACAAGCTCGGTATGCGCCTGTCCAACACCACCGAAGTCATTTTTGAGGATGTGGCCATTCCGGCGGAGAACCTGGTGGGCACGGAGGAAGGCGGCTTTGTCAACGCCATGAAGGTTCTTGAGGTCTCCCGTCCCCTGGTGGCCGCCTGCTCTCTCGGCAGCGCCCGCGCCTGTGTGGACATGGCCGTCAAATACTCCAAGGAAAGAATCCAGTTCGGCAAGCCCATCTGCAAGTTCCAGGCCATACAGCTCATGCTGGCCGACATGGAGATGCGCACCAACGCCGCCCGTGCGCTGGTATACAACGCCACCCGTCTCATCGACGAGGGCAAACCCTGCGCCATGGAGGCGGCAATGGCCAAGTGCTATGCCTCCGACGCCTATCAGAAAAACGCCACCGACGCGGTGCAGATTTTCGGCGGCTACGGCACAATGAAGGAATATCTCATTGAAAAGCTCTACCGCGACTCCAAAATTTCTCAGATCGTGGAGGGTACCAACCAGATTCAGCGATTTGTCATCGCAAAAGAAATGACGAAATACTAAGGAGGACTATACAATGAACATGAAAAAAGTTGCAATCGTGGGTGGCGGTACCATGGGGCGCCAGATCGCGCTGAATGCGGCCATTCACGGCTTCGACACCACGGTGAACGACAGCTTTCCCGGCGTGCTGGAAGCGGTAAAGGCCTGGAGCGACAAATATCTGGACGGCCGCGTGGAAAAGGGCAAGATGAGCGCCGAGCAGGCGGCCGCCGCCAAGGCCCGCTTCCACATGGAAGGCGATCTGGCCAAAGCGGTAGCCGATGTGGATCTGGTCATTGAGGCCGTAATCGAAAATCTGGATCTCAAGCTTGAGATCTTCGGCAAGCTGGATCAATTCTGCAGGCCGGAGGCCATTCTGGCCAGCAACTCCAGCACCTTCTTCCCCTCCCAGTACAATGTGGCCACCAAGCGTCCCCATAAGGTCATCGGCATGCACTACTTCAACCCCGCCCTGCACATGCAGCTTCTGGAAGTGGTCATGTCGGATCAGGTTTCCGGCGACACCCTCGCCGCCGTCAAGGAATACGGAAAGGCGACCGGCAAGCAGGTTATCGTAGCCGCGAAGGAAATCCCCGGGTTTATCGTCAACAATATTTTCGGCGGCGTGACCAACGCGGCGTGGGAGCTTCTGGAAGGCGGCTACGCAAGCTTCGAAGATATCGATACCGCCGCCGAGAAGGGCCTCGGCCATCCCATGGGTCCCTTCCGTACCATGGACGCCTCCGGTCTGGACACCATTTTGAGCATCCGCAAGAGCCGCCACGCGCTCAATCCCGGCAAGTATCCCGCTCCCAACAAAACCCTGATGGATAAGGTCGCCAAAGGCGAGGTGGGCGTAAAGGCCGGCAAGGGCTTCTACGACTATACCAAGAAATAATCCCCGCCCCCGCACACCTTCTCTTTTTTGCTCTCTTCCCTCTCTTCTTCCTTCTCTTCCCGCCGGGCTTGCCCTGAAAGCCCGACACCTGCGCCAAAGAGTGCCCGGTGATGTTCACCGGGCACTCTTTGCGAGACTGTCGGGAAAAGGCTGACAGCCTTTTCCCGACAAATGGTATTACATGTACCGTCCGCCGTTGATGTGGATGCACTGGCCGGTGATAAAAGCGGCCAGATCGGATACCAGAAACAGCACCGCGTTTGCAATCTCTTCGGGCTCGCCGACGCGGCGAAGCGGAATCCTGGAAATGGCTCCCTCCTTGACCTCGGGCGGCATGGTCTGGATCATGAGGGTGTTGATCATTCCGGGGGCCACGGCGTTGACGCGGATGCCGTTGCGCGCGCCTTCCAGCGCCAGCGTCTTGGTGAGGCCCACAACGCCCGCCTTGGTCGCCGTGTAGTTGGCCTGTCCGATATTGCCCATGAAGCCGGCCATAGAGGAGAAATTGACAATGGCGCCGCCGTTTTTGCCCATGAGTTGCATGGCGCTCTTGGCACACAGGAACGTTCCCAGAAGGTTTACGTCCAGAACCTGCCTAAACTGTGCGGCGGTCATTTTCTTGGTCATGGCGTCGCGGGTAATGCCTGCGTTGTTAATCAGGATGTCCAGCTTTCCGAATTTTTGCCCGATAGCCGCAAACGCGCCGAGCACCGAGTCTTCGTCGGCCACGTTGGCAGAAATGGCCAGGCACTCGGCGCCCGCCTCGCGCACCGCCTTGCAGACAGCATGATTCTCTTCCAGCTTTAAATCAAGTGCCGCGATATTTGCGCCGCATTTGGCCAGCTCGACGGCGACGCAGTAACCGATGCCCTGTCCCGCTCCGGTCACGAGGGCTGTCTTTCCCTTTAAATTAATCTCTTTCATGTTTTTTCTCCTTTCAGGTGGAAACGACCGGAACTGTTAGGAACCGGTCGCTTCCAGTATTTTTATTCAGCTTGCTTAGAACGTAATCCCTACGCTGATGAGAATTGAGCAGAACACGGCGGTTGCGATGGTGATGACCACCGAGAGCATAAAGTTGTTGATGTAGGCATCCTTATAGCTCAGCTTGGTCATATAGAACATATTGGCCAGAGCGGAGCTGTGGGGCAGGGTATCCAGACCGATGGAGGAGATAGAGGTCAGTCTGTGCAGGGCCGGCAGAGGAATACCGAAGCCCATGAATTTGTCGCCCAGCATATCCAGGGCAAGCTTGAGGCCGGTGGAGGAGGAGGCGGCAAAGCCGGCGGCCACGTTGACCGAGACGATGACCTGCAGGGTAGCGGGGCCGGGCAGATTGTCCAGGGCGCCCAGAATATAGCTAAAGCCGCTGACGGAAGCCACCACGCCGCCGAAGCCTGCAGCCGAGGCGAGGGCCACCAGCGCCTGGTTGGCGTTGGTCACCGCCACCATGGAGGCGCTCTTGACGAACTTGAGCTGCTTTTTGGGGTTGAAGATGACATAGGAGGTAACGGTTCCCGCCAGCAGAGCGACAACGGCGGGCGCCTTCACGATGTTCAGGACAATAAAGAGCACGATGGAGGGAAGCAGGCACTTCAGCAGGGGCAGGTCCACTTCCTGTACGTCCCGGCTGGAGTCCCAGGACTGGAGCAGGGCGGTGCCGGAGGGCTCAAATCCCTCGCCGGCGCGCTCGGCCTTTTTGACCTGATGGTTGATCCACAGAACGGCAAGCACAAGGCAGAAGACGGTGCAGAGCATGCCCAGCACGGGAGCGGCGGTGGCCGGCGTGCCGTAATAGTTCATGGGAACAAGGTTACACAGCTGGGGCGAACCGGGAATCATGCCCTGTGTAAAGGTGGAGGTACCGAGGCTGCCGCAGGTATACAGCTTCCAGGGCACGTCCAGCTCGGTGAACAGCGCTTTGGCAATATAGAGCACGGTAAAGGTCACCACGAAGACGCTGATGCCGCCCAGGGTAAACACGGTCTGGATGGCGGCCAGGACCAGCACGGCAGCCAGCTTCTCATGGCCGGGGAATTTGCGGGCCAGCTTGGCCAGCTTGAAGGCGATGGCCTGAACGGCGCCCACGTCGCCCAGGGACTTTGCAAACAGGGCGCTGAAGAAGAACAGCAGGAAATACGCTTTGTAGGTGCCCGCAAATTTGGTGATCCACGGATCGGTCAGGGCGGTCATCAGGTTAACCTTGGAAAACACAGCCACAATCCAAATTGCAAGGATACTGACCAGAGTAACGTGATATCCCTTGAAGATGCCCAAAATGAAAAATGCGGTGGCAATCAGAATGCCAATCAGACTCAATACTTCCGGACTCATTTTGTTTCCTCCCCATTATTAGTATATCAGATTTTGCAGCAGCAATCAGACCTTGATCAAACGATTCTCCAGCATTTTATTGATTTCCGCCTCCGAATACCCCAGATCAGTCAGAATGCTCCTGGTATCGGCGCCCAGAGCCGGGGACAGCTTATATTCCGGCAGGCCCAGATTCTCCGACAGCACCGAGGGGCGCGGCAGCCATGCCTTTGTGCCGTTTCCAAAGGTGACTTCCTCCACAAAGTGGTTGACTCTGGCCTGCTCGTTTTTGGTGATTTCCTTATAGTGGATCAGCCGGTCGTGCACAATATCGGCTTCGGTCAGCAGCTTGTCCCATTCGGCCGACGTCTTGCCGGCAAAGCGTTCTTCGAAAATCTTAACCAGCGCCGCCTTGTTTTCCGGAATCATCATGGTCTTTTCTTCGGTAAAGCGGGGATCGTCGGCCAGCTCGGGCACGCCCAGCACGGTACACAGGCTGCGGAAATAGCGGGTGTATTCCAGCACCGAAATCATCATCCATTCCCCGTCGGCACAGGCATAGGAAATGGCGGTGGGCTTGCTCTCATAGCGCTTCTTGGGATAGGCATATCCATACTTTTCCTGGGTGATGGTGTTCATAATGCCCATGCCCCACACAGCGCTTCCATAGAGCGAGGTGGAGACCTTGTCTCCCTTTCCTGTCTTTTCCCGGGCCAGCAGAGCGGCGCTGATAGCGCCGAAGAGCAGGGTGCCGCAGAGAATGTCGGCCACGCCGGCCGGGGTGTAGATGGGATAGGATCCCGGGTTGTCCACGCGCATGTCTGCCATAAAGCCGCCCGAAGCCCAGAACGCGACGGTGTCAAAGCCGGGTTTCCCGCTGTCCGGCCCCACCTCTCCAAAGCCGGTGATCAGAGCGTAGATAAGCTGGGGGTACTTTGCCTTCAGGGTCTCATAATCCAGTCCCATCTTTTTCAGTGGGGAAAGCCGGTTGTTGGTGACAAAAACGTCCGCCTGGGCCAGGAGCTTGTGCAAGACTTCCATGCCCTTTTCCTGTTTCAGGTCGAGAACCAGGCTTTTCTTGTTGGCGTTGGGGATGTCGAACAGAGGATTCTCGTCGGGGGCAATGGGTGTGCCGAGATTGACGCCGTATTTACGCCAGATATCGCCGGACGGAGCCTCGACCTTAATGACGTCGGCGCCCCAGTCACCCAGAACGCGCGCGCAGGTGGGCGCGGCCAGATAAGTGGCCAGTTCGATTACCTTGATTCCTTGCAGGGGTTTGCTAGATGACATTGTTTAACCTCCTTTCTGTTTCCTGTCTATTTACTTGCGCTCGTACAGAACGACCATGCCCTGGCCGCCGCCGCAGCACATAGTGACGATGCCCCACTGATAGTCTTTCTTCTTCATCTCGTAGAGCAGCTTGGTGGCGAGCACCGCGCCGGTGCCGCCCAGCGGGTGTCCCAGAGCGATGGCGCCGCCGTTGGGGTTGACTCTTTCCATGTCCATGTTCAGGTCGCGGATGCAGGGGATGGACTGGCCGGCAAAGGCCTCGTTGAGCTCAATCAGATCGATGTCCTTCATGGTCAGACCGGTCATTTTGAACAGCTTGTCGCACGCGGGCACCGGGCCGTAGCCCATGATGGTGGGGTCGCATCCGCCGGCCGCAAAGCCGCGCACATAGGCCAGAATCTCCAGGCCTTTGGCCTTGGCGGTCTCCTCGGACATCAGCACCAGCGCGCCTGCGCCGTCGGAGCGGGGGCAGGAGTTGCCGGCCGTGGTCACGCCGCCGGCATAGAGGACGGGAAGCTTGGCCATGCTCTCGGGGGTAGCGTCATACCGGACGCACTCGTCGGTGTCCACAATGACGCTGCCCTTCTTGGTCTTGATTTCCACGGGAACGATCTCATCCTTGAACACACCGGATTTGATAGCTTTGGCGGCCCGCTGATGGGACTGAAGGGAGAAGGCGTCGCACTCTTCGCGGGTAACGCCGTGCATTTTAGCCAGCTTATCCGCCGTCTGAGGCATAACCAGGGGTTCGTACATGTGCACGGGGGCGTAATATCTGGTGACAAATTTGGGGGGCACGGGATCATACGCTCTGGTGATCCGATGCAGCTGGTGGGGGGTGAGGGACATCAGCTCCATGCCGCCGGCGACAAAGATGTCGCCCATGCCGCACTCAATGGCCATAGCCGCGTTGGCGATGGCCTGAGAGCCGGAGCCGCACTGGCGGTCCATGTTATAGGCGGTGGTCTCCTCGGGACAGCCGGCCAGGAAGCCGGCCATACGGGCGATGTTGCCCCGGATGCCGGCCACGTTGCCCATCAGGATGTCTTCCACTTCGGCGGGCTCAATGCCGGCGCGGGCGATGGCGCCCTTGATGGCCTCGGCGCCCAGCTGCGCCTCGGAAATCGGAGTCCACTGCCCTCCGTACTTGCCGACAGCGGTTCTGGCCGCGGATACTACAACTACTTTCTTCATCATAATTCCTTACCTCTCCTTTACAGGCGCATACGCGCCGCGGTAATTTGCCCGGTTCTCCGGGCCGATGGTTCCGGATGATTGAATTTTATCAAAATGTATTGGGTCTGAAACCGTAGGGTGCTACGAAAACAGGCCGCTGCTCCGGGACAATTCATGGACAAAGCAACCAGTGCTCTTTTGGGCGGCACGCCTTCCGTCCGGGCTGCGCGGTCCGTCTGCCGCCTGTGCCCTCCGGGCAAGGCTCTCGGCAAAAGAACCGGAACCGGCAGGCGCTTAGGCTCTCTTCCAAAATAAGCGCAAAAAGCCCGCGCTCCTGTCTTCGCAGGAGCGCGGGCTTTTGTTCCCTGATTTGACGAGCGGCTGTCAGAACATTCCCGCGACGCGCTTGCTTGCGGCCTCGGCCTCGGCGACCATGTCGTCCAGCAGCTGCTGGACGGGCCTGATGTCGTTGATGATTCCCATGACGGGACCCACCGCGAAAATACCGCCGTCCACATTGCCGTTCTGATAGCACTGCTTGCTGATACGGCCTGCGATAACGGTCATGAGCTCCTGCAGGTTGGTGCCGCGGGCCTCCATTTCCAGGGTGAGCTTCGCGGCCATGTTATTGGCCACGCGGGCCATATTCTTGATGGACTTCTGGGTAAGCGCCGTATCCCGCTCGCCATGGTCCAAGATCCACTGCTTATGGTTGTCGGAAATGGGGCATTCGGCGGTGGCCACAAAACGGGTTCCCATCACGACGCCCTCGCAGCCCAGCGCCAGGGCGGCGGCAAGGCCCTTGCCGTCCCCGATGCCGCCTGCGGCAAGTACCGGAACCGAGCAGGTGGAAGCAACCTTGTTGGCTATAAGCATGGTGCCGATTCCATCGGTACTGGGGTGGCCCGCCACTTCATATCCGGCAATGGTGATGACGTCGGCGCCTTTTTCCTCCATGCGCTTTGCAATCTTGGCCGAGGGAGTCTTGTGAATGAGCTTGATGCCGTTGTCCTTGATGTGGGGAATAAAGCGGGAAGGGTCGGCGCCGGCGGTTTCAATGGCCGCCACACCCTCTTCGATACAGACGTCGATGTAGCGGAAAATTTCATCTCCTTTGGTGAGAT
>ENA-UOXR01003803-UOXR01003803.1-bioreactor-metagenome-genome-assembly--contig:-NODE-3803-length-12430-cov-218.649697_pt1 | contig 12430 bp, 8 predicted proteins | sample MGYA00238164_ERZ764825 | MGnify/ENA primary metagenome ERZ764825 (study PRJEB28920, sample SAMN05720171) | bioreactor metagenome | isolation source: Anaerobic biogas reactor | place: USA:Washington...
TTGCGGGCACCACTTATTTCAATTCCCTTCGGGAATACTTCTATACTAATGTTGCACCCTTGCGGGCACCACTTATTTCAATTCCCTTCGGGAATACTTCTATACTAATGTTGCTAAAGCTTCGGCTACGAGTCTTTCTTCTTGGAGTAGCGGAAACTTGAGTTTCCGCTACGGGACTCTGTATAGAGATTGATACGCGCTCGCAACCTTAATTGTGAGCGATAGTGAACATCAGGCATCGTTTAGGGCAATGACTTAGCAGTGTAAGATATTTTCAAAACCGCATTCTCAGTTTCACATAACATATGTTTTTCGGCATATTCGCTTAAAGTCCTGCATGAAGTTACCGATTAAATAAAGGTTAGACATACAAAAACAGACAGGAATTGGGCCTGCCTGCAAGAATCCTTTTCATTCAGACGCAGCAACCTTATTAGTGTCCGTTAGGACACATCATGAGTTCCCGTAGGGGGATTTACGCTGATCTTTATGGTTTTTTCTTTTTTTGACGCTGATTTACAATGATTTTTATGATTGTTTATGATTTTGTTTTCTAATATATTTCTGCGTTATCTTAAATGATCAGCGTTAATCTGCGTCTTTTTAATTATCTTATTGACAATACTTTTCTTTTTATGGAGATTTGGTCTCCGAAGTTAATCAGTAGTCCTACTTCAAGTTTGGTTGCTTTTAAGTAGTTTACTAACTGAACTTCATGTGCTTTTGTGAGTTGACTGACTGCTTTTAATTCAACAATTACTTTGTCTTCTACAATAATGTCAGCTACATAATCTCCGATCAGAATTCCCTGGTAATACACTTTAACCGGATACTGTTGCTGAGCTGTTAATGCTGCATTTTTTAACTCTATCATTAGGGCATTCTCATAGATCTTCTCTATAAATCCGGCACCCAGTGCATTATAAACCTGGTAAGCACAGCCTATTATTTTCTCGGTTAGGTCGGTATGCTTATAATTGTTATCTGGGTTGGTCATAATGAGATCCTTTTGTTATTTATTTTTTGACGCAGATTTACGCAGATTTTATAAGATTATATATAAAAGAAAAAATCATAAAAATCTGCGTAAATCCCCCTTCGGGGACTGCCTGATGTTCCCTTCGGTCACACTTGAGGTTGCTGCGTCTTATTATTAGTTTCTGCGTCTTTATCAACTATTTGCCCATATACGCCAGTATGCCGTCGGCTATAGCCTGGGCGGCTTGTTCTTGGAAGGAAGTTTTCATGGCCTGGCTTTGTTCGTCTGGGTTGCTTATGAAGCAGATCTCGGCTAGAGCCGAGGGCATCTGGGTATTTCTTAAAACTGAGAAGTTCGATTGTTTAACCCCTCTGTCAGTACGGCGCAGATTCTGGATCAGTTTCTTATGTATCTCGCTGGCCAGTTTTTGGCGTTCATCTTTTTGCATGAACAGGGTCGGGTTTTCTGGCGGCGCATAGAAATAAGTCTCCGTGCCGGCTTTGTCGGAAGTGGTTGTAGAATTATGATGAATGGAGACAAACAGACCGGCATTCAGAGCATTGGCTATTTCGGCACGTCTTTCCAAGCCTACGGTGGAGTCATCATCCCGGGTGTATTCCACGTCTACGCCATTTTCTTGGAGAATATCCCCTACCATTAAGGCTACTTTTAGATTCAATACCTTTTCATCTACTTGGGTGCCACGGGCACCGGTGTCATTACCACCATGACCGGGATCGATCACTACCAGGTTGTCCTGGCGGGATTTGACGGCGGACTTATTGACCAGCATGATATTGAATTCATTGCCCTGGCTGCCTCCCAGACCCAGGGAGTATTTGCCCAGGTCAGTAGTGTTTACTGTAATCAGGGTGGAGTCCTTGGTGGCCTCAAATCTTACCGAATCGATCAGGTCGCTGTCTTTAAAGGTATACTTATCATCAGCCTTGCCTAATACTACTCCTTCCAGAGTCACTTCTAGGCGGTCGCCTTTCTGCTGGGCGGAATATTTGACTGGCAGAGCAGTAGTTATGATCAATCGTTCCCCATTGCTGCTGAAGGCCTTGCGATCAACTTTTTGTATAAAATTAGGAACTATCAATGTTTCTTTTTTGCCGCCCAATTCACTGGCGGTACGGTATTCTGTGCCCGATGGGAAGCTGATGGTGACTATAGCATCATCTCCGTCCTGGGTTCCCTTGATGGTTAGTTTGGAAGTCCCCAGGGTTTCTTCAAATAAGTATTTGCCTTCTACTTCCCGGTTTTTGATGGTGTAGACCACTTCACTGGAGCGTTCTTTAATCTTGGCGTCGATTCTGTCTCCGGACTCAATGCCTATGATATAGCCGCTTTCACTCTTTTCGCAGGACAGCCAAATCACATCTTCTCCGGGTTTGTCCGGCTTAGTAGGAGGTGTTTCTGGAGTTTCCTCTGCAGGAGGTAGGTTGGGATCGGGAATGGGTTCATTAGCTTCCCATGCCACATCTACTACCCAGCTGGCTACCCAGCCTCGGGTTCCTCCTCGGCTGACTTCATACCAGCCATCTCGCTCTCCGACCACTGTTAGCTTTTCACCGGGCTCGGCCAGAGCCACTTTTCCAAAGGTGGAATTAGGCCCACTGCGCAGGTTGACGGCTGCATGGTTCACAATAGCTGTGGTGGGGATTCCTTTGCTGGTTGGTGAGGTCATGGTAACGGTATAGGTAGCCTGATCCCATCCTACCTTACCTCCGAAGGCTTCACCAACAAAACGCAAGGGAGCCAGGGTGCGATCCTTGACGATTTTAGCAGGAACGTCCAAATTCCACACTTTGCCATCGACGGTGGGCTGGGTGGATCCGATGGTTAAAACTACTGTTACACCATCCCGGGTAGCAGTTACAGTATTAGTAGAGGCATCCCATTCCACATGGGCCCCCATGGCTTCGAATATGGCTCGCAAAGGTACCAGGGTGCGGTCATTTTCTATAATAGGGGCTACCTCGAAATTCAAGCGTTTGCCATCCAGATTTACCACTGGGGTGGTGGAGGTTCCTGTACCGGGAGTAGATGGAGCCGGCGTAGTCGGAGCAGTACTGGTACCTGTCACTTCCTTGACCAGCCAGGCAGCTACCCAGGCATTGGTTCCATCAGTAAGGCGAATCTTATACCAGTCGCCTTGAGTTTCAATTAGGGAGAAGACTCCCTGGTCGGGTATGGATCCCACTTTATCATAATTGGTTCCCGGCCCACTGCGTACATTGATAGGGCCGGAAACAACCTGCACTTGTTTTCCGCTTACAGAAGGTCGGGCAGGTGGAGGAGCCTGGCTGGGGGCAGTAGACCCAGCATCAGCCTTGCTGGCCAGAGAAGTAGCTATATAGCTGACCTTTCCATCGGAGGTCTTTACCTTATACCAGTCTCCTTCTGTATTTATAAGGGTCAAAGTATCTCCCTTACTAACTTGTCCCACTACACCATAGTTGGTACCTGGGCCGGATCGTAGATTAACGGTGGTGCCGGTAACGGTTACCTTGGCACTACTTTGAGCGGTAATCAATGAAGACGCTACCCAACCGCTGGTATTGCCGACGCTGATTTTATACCAGTCCCCCTGTTTTTGGGAGATGGTAACTTGGGTGCCTTCATAGATGGTGCCTACAATTTCATGGTTGGTACCAGGCCCGGAACGGATATTGACCACACTTCCCTTAATGACCCCGGTATCTGCCCAGGCGGTATTGGCCAGACAGAGTAGGGTCAGCCAAGTGAGCGAAATAATCAGTAGTGCGGTTAGAAGGGGGTGTAGGTAACGGGTTGAATTTGGCTTATGTAAAGAGTGGTTAAGGTTCATGGTAACCTGCCTTTCGAATAATTCTTTTTTGACGCAGATTAACGCAGATAAAATTGAAAAGGAAAAGAAAAGATCATAAAAATCTGCGTAAATCTGCGTCTAATTTAAACTAGATGTGATTAAAAGCCACATTTGTCATCACTAGTTGTTCGACATTTCCTGCCGATAGTCCTGCAAAACGACTATTGGTAAAAACGGGAATAAGGTGTTTGCAATTTAATACTGCAATGGGCTGGAAAACTTTCACTGGAAGAAATATTTGGTCGGAAATTTGGGATGGAATGCAAGAGGGGACGGTTCTTTCTGTCATGTCTGGCTGCGCAAGTTAGGGGACGGTCCTTCGACTTGCGCTTTTATGAAACCTTTCCATTCTACAATATGGATTCCGTTAAAGCGCAAGTCGAAGGACCGTCCCCTAACTTGCGCGGATACTACACTTGCATTCTTACAGATAACCTTCTGGGCCGGTGGGATCGGCTGGGGGTGGGGTGGGAGCTTCAGGTTCCGCCTCGGTTTCAACCTCAGTCTCAACCTCATCCTCTTCCTCAGGATCTATTATATCCTGGGGGTCGGTGGTGGGGGGCTGGGGGACTTCTGCGTAACCTGTGGGGCCCTTTTTCGAATCTCCTTCTTTAGTTGCAGTTTCCTCTTCATCATCAGGCTCTTCATCACTGTCCGTCGAATCTTGAGTTGGTACCACAGTCTGAATAGCATTCTGCACTACCGCTATGGTCTCCCCTTCGAACATAGTCTCTAGCAGACCGGCGGCTTGTTTTTTGTCGACCTGCCAGTAGCTCTGTAGGAGGATACCGTTTTCATCCACTTGGTCGTAGAAGGCACCGGGTAAAGTCTGGGCTACTACTTCCTCAGCTTTGAATCCGGGGGCCCAACTGGCTATGCGCAGCATATCAGTTGTTTTCATGTTGGTTTTCACATATTTATTCAGATCTTTGATCAGCTTCGGTAGTTTGGGGATAGTCTTGGCCTGGAGGACTTCTTTGGCTAAAGCCTTCATAAACACCTGCTGCTGACTGGTACGATCTATATCACCCATAGCATAGTCACGATAGCGCACAAAGCCCAGGGCATCATGGCCATCCAATTTCTTGGTTCCTGGTTGCAGGTCAATGCCTTCGGAGGGTTTGTACATACGCTCTGGCACGGTTACGGTAACTCCGCCCAGAGTATCGACGATCTTCTCGAAGCCATTGAAATCCATTTCCACCCAGTAGTCGACCTTTATATTCATCAAATCTCCCACCAGAGAAGCAGCCAGGTCTGGGCCACCCAGTACATTGGCGGCACAGATCTTTTCAGTGGCACCTTTTATGGTGACTTTGGTGTCACGGGGTATGGAAACCACCGCAGCTTTATTAAGGTCGGGATCTACTGAGACTAGGATCATGGTATCGGAGCGGGCCGTTTCTTCACCGGGACGGGCATCAACACCTAGTAGCAGGATATTGGTTCGTTCTCCATCCTGTCTTTCCAAAATCTCTTCTTCGTTCTCCGGAGTTTTATTATCATCGGCTTCAGCTCGGTTGACAATTAAACTGGTCAGCCCGGAGCCAACACCGAAAAAAAGCCCGAAAATCAATCCGGCTGCTATCATCATGGTTAAATATTTTTTACGTTTATTCATTATGATCACCTATAAGTTCGTTTTGGGGGTACTGTTTCTTGGACGCAGATTTACGCTGATTTCCGCAGATTTTTATGATTTTTTTCTTTTTAATTCTTCTGCTCTTTCTGGGTAAGTCGAAGAACTGTCCGAGGTTGCTGAAAAATCCTGTTTTGTCATCCTGAACGTAGTGAAGGATCTTGGAACTACGAAAACAAGAAGATTCTTCGGCTACGCCTCAGAATGACACGCGCTAAGCGCATTACGGTAAACAAATTTTTCGACGCAGATTTACGCTGATTTTTATGATTTTTTCTTTTAGTTTTTCAGCTATTTATGCATAATTCGTAAGCTTAAACCGTAGATGACGGTAGAGATCGCCACATCGCTTTGCTCCTCGCGATTGAAAAGGCCACGATGAACTTCCTCAAGACTGTCATTGACCGTTCCGGCACTCCTGATGTTCGCTATCGCTCACTATTGATGTTGCGAGCCCCGTAGGGGCGTGGCAATCTCTAAACTCAAACCGTAGATGATGGTAGAGATCGCCGCGCTTCGCTCGCGATGACACAGCGAGGGATATTTTCATAGCAATGACACGCGCGAAGCGCATCACGGTAAACAAATTTTTCGACGCAGATTTCCGCAGATTTTTATGATTTTTATTATAGCTTCTTTATGCCCGGGTGACCTCCGCTTGTCTCTCTGCGTCATTAACATCAATTAATACGATGGATCTTGTTGATTCTTTCAATTGAATACTATATTATTTTACATTTCTACATGACGGGGTGGTTTGGCTACCTGGGTGCCCAGCTGAGGGGGCTGACCGGTAAACATGCCAATGCGGTCGGCTCCAATCACTATCACCAGTAACAGCAAGGCCAGTACCAGGCTGGCTTTGGGACTGGTTGTAAAGGACAGGGTGACCGCCACTCCTCCAAAAAAAGCACTGATTCCATATATGATCAGAACACTGCGGCGATGACTCATTCCTAAAGCCATCAGACGATGGTGCAGGTGATCTTTGTCGGGCATAAAAATGGGGGCGCGCTTGTGGATCCGCCGTATAATAGCAAAAAAGGTGTCGAATATGGGGATCCCCAGAATCACGATCGGCACGAACAAGGAAATCAAGGCAGCGCTCTTGGCGGTACCCATTATAGCCAGACAGGCCAGTACAAATCCCAGGAAATTGGATCCTCCGTCTCCCATGAAGGTACGGGCGGGGTGGAAATTATAGGGCAGAAAACCGGCTATGGCAGCCACCAGTATAAAAGCGGTCACAGCTACCGCAGTCTGACCGTGCAAAAGAGATACTATGCCCATGGTGGCAGCAGCGATGGCCGATACGCCACCAGCCAAACCATCCAAGCCGTCGATCAAATTTATAGCATTGGTAACACCGACTATCCATAGAAAAGTCAGCGGCAGGCTCAAATAGCCCAGAGACAGCAAACCGTCAAAGGGATTGGTAACGAAATGTACTATTACCCCAAAATACATAGCGGTAACGGCCGCCAGGCATTGACCTATCAATTTTACCCAGGGGGAGAGCTGGTAGATATCATCCAGCATCCCTACCAGGAAAATAATGATCCCTCCCAGCAGGATGCCGTTAAAGACAGAACTATCCCAGGATAAAACCAGGGTGGCGATTATGAAAGCAACGAAAAAGGCTAAGCCGCCCAGACGTGGCATGGTCTGCTGATGAACTTTGCGCTGATCTGGTTTATCTATAGCACCCAGTTTGAATGCGATTTTTATGGCAACTGGTGTAGAAAAATAGGCCACGGCAAAAGCCAACAAGATTAGCAGAATGTATAGTATTGTTGTTGGCATGTACAGACAAACCCCCCTTGTCCTAAACTACGCTCATTCTAACACCGGGACGGCAAGCTTGTCTATATGCCAAGATTTAGGGTGAAGATCGGCACAAGTCATTCCACTGGCGTTATAGAAGTAGCATTCTTTGTAGCGGAAGCTAAAGCTTCCGCTACAGGGATTAGGTGAAAGGCGTTTTCACAGCGATGACAAAATAGTTGGCCCCGTGATTTCTGCGGAGACTGAAGTCTCCGCTACGGGTATGGGTTTTCCTTACCCTGTGGTACTCTTTATCGCTTTCACATGTTCTTATAGTCATAGGCTGATAAAAATCGGCAATAAAACTCAATTATGCTGGCTAGATTTTCTATAGAAATTCTTTCGTTAGTGGAGTGTATGGAGGCATATTCCTGAGGATCCAGTACCATAGCGGAAAAGCGATAGATTTTATCACAGACCCCAGCATATTTGCGGGAGTCAGTTCCCCCGGCCATCAAATAAGGCAAAACTACGGCCTGGGGATACATCTCACCGATTATTCTCTCCAGCAACTGATACGGCGGCACATCAATTGGGGAAATACCTGATATGTCTCCCACCAGGGTCTTCTCCACTTCGAAATCCATCCCCGGGTTTACTTTTCTGATATGCGCAATTACTTGGTCTACACTATCCCCATGCAGAATCCGCAGATTGGCCACCACCGATGCTTTTTGCGGCAAAACATTGGGCGCTTCTCCCCCCTCGGTCATGGTAAAAGCCACAGTAGTTCTGATCATGGCATTGGTGGTAGGCGACTTACTCAACATGGATTTTAATAAGGGGAACAGACGATCAATGTTTTTTAAGATCGGCTTTTTGCCGGGCATGTAAGGAGCCATTTTCTTGAACATTTCCTGCACCGGCATAATTAAGTGAGCCGGCATAGGATTATTTTCCACACTGGCAATTATTTGCGCCAGCTTGCCGATGGCTGTATGCTGGGGCGGCATAGAGGAGTGGCCTCCCTGTCCGGATACGGTTATCCTGATATTAGACCAGGATTTCTCGGCGATACCGATCAGAGCAGCAGGAACTACCAAACCTTCCATAATTCCATCGGCAATACAGCCGCCTTCATCAATCACACATTCAAATTCTATGCCCTGTTCCTTAAAATACTGGGCGGCCTGAGCGGCACCCCGCTCCCCCCCTACTTCCTCATCATAACCAAACACCAGATATATGTCGCGGTCGGGTTGAAAACCAGCGTTGATCAGATATTCTGCTGCTTCCATGACGGAAATAACCTGCTGTTTATTGTCCAGAGCCCCCCTTCCCCAGATAAAGCCGTCTTTTACTGCTCCGGAGAAAGGCGGCTCTTCCCATTCGTTTTCAGCTTCTACGGGGACAACATCGTAATGTCCAATAAGTAAAATCGGTTTCTTACCCTGGCCAGACTCACTCTTCCATAAATAAAACGGGCAATAGTCGTTGATGATTTCTCGCTGGCATACCCGATTTACCGATGGATAAGCCTCTTCTAAAAAGTGCAGGAATTCTTCATATCGTGCAAAATCAGTGGCGTTGTAATCAGGATAGGATACGGTGTTGATCTGGATGGCCTGAGACAGGTGTTCAACAGCCTGATCGATATTGAAACCTTTGGGATCGATCGAGTTTCCCATAATTAACCCTCCTTTAGATGGTAAGCAGAACAGCTTGTCGGCTGTGCTCTATCCGGCTTCCTTTACGGTTATTTCATATCGTCTCCGGTTATTAACCCTTTTTTATAAAACGCCAAACCTGCCAGTACGGAGATCAGTCCCAAGACCGGGATCAAGGCTCCTTGTATCGAAGTAAACTGGATACCGGTAAAGTTGATAATGATAAAGGCAAACAATATGGAACACACCAGCGGCGATATCGCCAGTATCCATTGTTTCATGAAGAAATAGGCTCCCAGGGCCCCGAATAAGGCGGGCAGTACATTATCAAAAGCGGGGCGCAGGTACACATGGTTCAATAAGGGGCTCAAGGGGATGATCAGCAGCATGCCGATCAGTATGATTATAATGGTCATTATGGAAGATGAGGCCACAGCTAGAATAGCGATGACTTCTCCTTCATCGGTAGCCGGTTTGACCTGAGCATTTTCCATAGCTACTGCGGCACAGGGTATTTTCAAATTGGTCAGGTTGCCGGTGATAAAGGCCAGATAAGCTCCCGAGCCCAGGATAGGGACAAAGGTCAGAAATTCTGCAATGGAGATGGGCAAGTATATCATCACTGCCTGGAAAAAACCACCCAGGAAGTTTTTCATGGGCGGGAATATGTCAAACTTCAAGCATATGCTTAAGGGAATCATCACTATTAAAATCAAAGCAACGATGCAAGCAATGCGGCCTATAACATGAATAGACATACTGTTGGTTGGTTTCATATTCGACACCCCCTATATCAAGTTGGCCCACAGGGCAGCAAAGACCATGCCTCCTACCATGCTCAAAGTGAAGGCATAATCACCAGCCGATTCATTGCGGCGGGTCAATTGGGTAATAGTGACCATTAACAGAGCACTGACTGCCAGTGTGTAGAGCTGGATACCGCCGCTTACTACGGGCGGGCCGACGAACACAGATAGCATTCCAAAATATAGAGCGGTGATTATGATTGCGATGCGGGTGGAGTCCTTTTTCTGTGCATTGATAAGACCAGAGGAAAAACGTTTGAGAAACAGGATGGAGAACAGCATTCCCCAAATAATTCCCAAAGACATGATCCACATAGAATTGGAGAACACTTGGGCGGTATACCCGCTGCCTCCCAGGGTGGATATCCCCATGGAAGTGGCTCCTATCTGGGCGGTCATCAGCTCGTACTGAAAGGAACCGATTATGGATAACCGCAGCCAGGGAAAGGGTATTCCCAGAACTCCCACCATGGCTGTAAGAGCTATTATGATGGGGATGGAGGGAGCAATGGAAAAAGTCATGCTGGTTTTTATGGTACGCACCATCACTTCCCGGCTCATGCCTAATTCCAAGCCCCGGCGCCAGGCCCAAGCCAAGAAAACGCAGCAGATTATCAACACTGCTGCTATAACGATCCCGCACACCATGAATACAAAACTGCTGTTAGCAATATCCAGGTAGTTCATAGTTACCTCCATATAAATAATGTCTTTCCAGGATATTTTAAGCAGAATATTCGTGGTTGACGGGTAAATTCCTTGTGATTAGCCAGAAAAATGAAAGGGAGGGCTGATAAAGTCATCTTGTTTGGTGTAAAAATAGCTTATGTACGGGAAAACGCCTCTTGCCTGATTAGTAGGGGCAAACGACCCTGTTTGCCCGTTTTCCACAGCGGGGCGACAGAGTCGTCGTCCCCTACACCATAACTAAGAAGGTGTTTTCATTCATCGTGGTCTGTTCTACAAGTAACAAATGCTGTGAAAATGTTTACTTATGTGTCATTGCGAGGAGCGAAGCGACGAAGCAATCTCAAACGGAGATTACAGGCGAGATTGCCACGGAATTTCGCCGATTAATGACAATATAGTCGGCCTCTTTTATGCGGAGACTGAAGTCTCAGCTACGGGTTTTAGTAGCAATCTCTCATTCTTGTAGCGGAAACTTAAGTTTCCGCTACCGCAAGTTCCCGCAAGTTCGGGGACGATCCTTCGACTTGCGCGGTACCAGCATCGTTCCCCCACCCTGATCTATATTAGCCAGGCAGGAACCACCCAATTATTTTTGTCTAGGGGAAGCAGCTGTGAGGTTAAGCATATGACACTGCCTGTTCCTACTCTAAGGCCTGCCTTTTCCAGTACCCCAAAATGCTTTACGGCCTCTCGGGAAGGGTTACTGGTTTTTTTGATTTCAATGGGATACAGAGTATCATTCTCGTGGATAATCAGGTCAATTTCCTTTTGATCTTTGTCACGGTAAAAGTAAAGGGGAGGCCTTTTCCCCTGGTTTATGTAACTCTTGATGATTTGACTAACCACCCAGGTCTCGAAAAAAGCTCCGGACATTGCTCCAGCTTCCAGAGCTTCTGGAGTTGTCCATCTGGTTAAGTAAGCACACAGGCCAGTATCCAGGAAGTACATTTTAGGTGTTTTAATAATTCTTTTCAGTGCATTACTAAAGTATGGCTGAATCAGAGCCACCATTCCCGAAGACACCAGGATAGATAACCACTGCTTGGCAGTTGGAGAACTTATCCCGGCATCTTTGGCTAGATCAGCATAATTGACTACTTGACTAGTTCGAGCCGCCACTGATGATAAAAAGCGTAAAAAAGTCAGCTCATCACCTACCTGGGTAAGATCTCTAATGTCTCTTTGCAGATAGGTCTGGACATAGGAAGAATGGAAAATGTCTACATTGATATGGTTTTGGCTGTATAATGCCGGCATGCTGCCGGTGTGAATTCTCTTGAAGACTTCCTGCAAACTTTGGGGTGCTAGGGACTTTAGTTTGTTCATTAACTGATCAGGATCGGTGGTGAAGGGGATATGGTTGGTTTTTTGAATCTCGCTGTTGGAAAGCCCCAAAAGCTGAACTATGCCTACCCTGCCAGCCAGAGATTCACTGGCATTTTTCATTAAATGAAAGGTTTGTGAACCAGTCAGCCAAATAGCTCCTTTTTGAGAGTTCTTGTCTACATACATTTTGATAAACGGTAATAGCTGGGGGGCATATTGTATTTCATCAATAATAACGGGTGGCTCAAATCTCTGCAAAAACAACTCCGGATCGCTAACCGCCAAATCGCGAATCATAGGGTCATCAAGGGTCACATAGTTCCTTTGGTTATTGGCCAATTTTTGCAGCATAGTTGTTTTACCGACCTGGCGAGGCCCAGTAACTAATACCACGGGAAAGCTGCTTTGCATCTCCAGTATCGTTTTTTCTAAAGCCCTCTCTATATACATGTTAATCCTTCCGTCTAAAGTAAGGTCTGATTTTAGTTTAGACGGTATGTTAAAATTTGTCAAGTCGTTCCTTTAAGGCTGAATGCAAGAGGGGACGGTTCTTTCTGTCATGTCGCGCTAACTACTTGGATATTAATCAACCTTGGCAGACATGACAGAAAGAACCGTCCCCTCTTGCATTCTCCGGGGCGATGTGGGCATCGCCCCCTACCGACGCAGGTTACAGTTCAGGCTGGATCCATTTTTCCCAGATCT
>ENA-UOXR01003807-UOXR01003807.1-bioreactor-metagenome-genome-assembly--contig:-NODE-3807-length-12422-cov-6.119512_pt1 | contig 12422 bp, 6 predicted proteins | sample MGYA00238164_ERZ764825 | MGnify/ENA primary metagenome ERZ764825 (study PRJEB28920, sample SAMN05720171) | bioreactor metagenome | isolation source: Anaerobic biogas reactor | place: USA:Washington...
ATATGATGGTCTCTGCCATGTGCCACCTCCTGTGTATCTGAAGGTATTATCGGCACAAGACCCAAATGTCTTAGCAAAAATCCGCCAACCTCACTTTTTTGGGTAAAGACCACCATCCGCCTGACAGTCCTGAGGTTCCCCGTCATGGCGGGCCGGGGTCGATGCGATGAAAGTCGAAATGTCCGGTAAGATGCCTGTGGCTCCGGTATCTTGCGGTTCTTGTCGTGAAACCTGAGACGTGAGACCTGAGACCTGCGACTGTCTTTTCCCCGAAGGGGCTACACGGGTCTCATCCTTCGCCGGGCTATCTCGGCGAAAAGACTGTGAAGGACGGGTGTCCTCTCGAAATCCTCTGTGGAGATCCGGCGAACGGCGATGTCCGTCATGGCGATGACCGTCGCGCTCCGCCTGCGGTCGTCGGCGAAATAGGCCATTTCTCCAAAGATGTCCCCATCGGACAGCTGGGCGACGGTCTTTCCCCCGGCGTCCTCAACGCGCACGTCTCCCCGGGCGAGATAATAGATGCCGTTCGGTTCGTCACCGATCCTCATGATGATGTCATCTTTTTTGAACCAGTGGATCCTGAACAGGCTCTCCCAGTCCGTGTTCTCGATCAGGGCGTGATAGAATTCCCGGTCGAAGGCCTTGATGAGCTGCTGCGAGAGAAGAAGGAGCCTGATCCCGATGGAGTGCCCCTGTTTCTCGTCTATCGCCATCCCCTGCTGTTCAAAGGTATCGACGGGATAGGGATTCTCATGGATATACTGTGATATGCGCAGGGTTGCCACATCAAGCTGCCCCGTGGCCTCGCTGAACGCTATTTCCGCCTGGTGCAGCTTCTGTTCCGCTATCTGGAAGTTGGGGGTTATCCCCTTCTGCGCGTTTCCGATGAAGTGCTCGATCGCCTCGTTCTTCAAGGTGATGAAGGCGTGGAGATCGTCCTCGTTGATCTCTGCCGGACACTTGTGTATTCCGGGCCTGTAGATGGAGTAGACGTGGATCGGGTGTTCAAAGCTCTTCGGCGTCACCTTTCCTATCGCGACGACGTATCGTGCCAGATCGTCCTGAGCAAGCGCTATCTCACGGTCCATCAGGATCGTTGTCCCGAAGTAGGCGCAAAGCTCCTCAAGTCTGTTTGCGGCGGCAAAACAGCTGCCGAACCTGAGCGTAAGCCCGCCAAAAGGGGCCTCTATGATATCCCCCGCGTAGATGCCGATCCTGGTGAAGGGGATCTTTTCCGATTCAATGGCCCCGGCGATGTCGAGCGCCACCTTCAGAGCGCGCCTGCATTTCTCTTCTCGACCCTCACCCGCTCCCTGCTTGAAGATCACTATCGAGGCATCCCCGGCGCAGGGCTCGAACTCGTCGGCCCTCCCTTCGCCGTCCATGATGATGGTCTGCAGATGGCTGTGATAGCCGATCATGTAGTCCCGGATCTCTTCGGCGGTCATGTTCGACGTGAGCCTTGAATACTGATGGATATCTGTTATGAGGACGGCGACTTCGTTTTCGGGACCGTTCGCTTTTTTCATGTTGGTGGTGAGTCAATTATACGCAGGAAGCCGGCGGGGAGTCAAGGAACGCAAAGAGAAAACAGGTGATGGGTAATAGGTTATTGGTCATGGGGGAGACCCCATCCTCTTCCACCTATCACCTGTGACCTATCACCGATCACCTGCCTTTGAACAAAAAGCCCCGCGGATCGTGGGGATCCGCGGGGCCTGTAAGAAGCTTGCTTTGCAGCTGCAACCGTTATTTCGTTATGAATACCTTGTGCTTCTCCAGTATTTTCTGGAATTCCTTGCTCTTCCTGAGGTTGTTGATGTCGGGGTCCTTCCTCAGGCTGTCGTAGTCGTTGAAACCCTTGGAGAGAGCGGCATCGAGCTCGTCCAGACCGTAGTCGGTGTTTCCCATGAGTGAATGGACGGACGCGAGATTATACCGGATGGTGGCGCTGTCCGGTTTGATCTCCTTGGCCTTCTTGAGGTCGTCGAGGGCCTTGTTGTTCTTCTTCTGAAGCATGTAGGCAACGGCCCTGTTCGAATACGCCTCCGCGTAGTTCGGGTCCTTGGTTATCGCGTTCGAGAACTCGGCAATGGCATTGTCCAGGTTTTCGTTGAAGACGCTTTTCGAGGTGGCGTTCTTCGCGATGCTCACGTAGCTCATGCCCTGTTTCAGGTGTGCCTTCACCTCCTGGCTGGGTTCTCCCGAGGCAGGCTTTGCGGCTTCGGCGGGAGCGGCGGCAGGCTTTTCCTGCGCGGGCGGGGGTGCCGGCTGCTGCGGTTCGGCCTTCGGCTCCGACTTCGACCAGGGCATCTTGTCACATCCCATTCCCATGAGCCCCATGGAAACCACGATAGCTATGGTGGCGACTGCGATCCAATTCCTCATCTATCTGTCCTCCTCCTTATTAAATATCAGGGTGTTTTCTTGATGCGCATGTTCCAGTTGCTGTTGGTGGCCATGGCCTGCGGCGTCTGGCTGATCTCGGCCCCCTTTTCCTGCTTGACCCTCTGGGAAACGAGAGGCTTCGAGTATGTGAAGGCGTCCTTCACGGAGCCATTGTACCGCTTCAGTCCATCGACAAAATAATAGGTGAAGACGCTGTTCTTGAGGCTGTCCGATTCCCATGACTTTTCGCCCGCGCTGCTTGCCGACAGCAGCACCTTGCCGTAGCCGTCCTGGTTGTCGACGCTCTTTGCCGCTCCCGAGGTCTTCTTCGGCGCCTCATCGAGCACGATGTCCTTTGAGCCGAGAAGTCTCTTCCCGTAGTCTTTTGATATGCCGTAGCCTTCATCGTCGTCGGCGCCGAGAGACTTGCCTCCGGGAGGCAGGAAGCCCGGAATGGACCGGTAGGCGCCGTTGCTGTAGCATGTGTCGAGGATCATGACGAGCCGTTTGGCCCGTAAGCCCTCGACGAAATCCTTGAGCATGTTCTCCGTGACGGCCGTGTGCCAGACACGCTCGCGGGGCTTGACCTCGGTGTCGTAGGTGACGATATGGACTCCCCCGAACTTGTCAGGGGGGGTGCCGTGACTGCTCATGTAGACGACCACCAGGTCGTCGGGACCGGCAGCGTTCTTTATCGTGTTGAGGTACTTCATGATGTTGTCCCTGGTCGCGGTCTGGTCGGTAAGATAGTAGACGTTGCTCCGCGGGAATGCCGCCCCCTGGGGATTGACGAGGAAACTGTAGAAGCTCGATGCGTCCCTGACCGTGTACTGCAGGGTTTGGATGCCGTACTTGAACTGCCCAACGCCGACAACAAGGGCGTACCGGTTCCGCACGCCCCCGGGGGCTCCTTCGGACCCTGTTTCCTTGAGGACGCGGGCACGGCTGAAGAGGCTTCCGATCCTCTTCTCCCATTCCTTGACTTTTATATTGTCCGGTGTTACCGGCGATACCCACTTGACGCCGACGACGGTCTGGGCGAGGGAGAAGGCGAGGTCGACCTGTTTGTCGTCCTCGTAGCCCCCTTTGAGCTGGACCCGCCCGTAGGAGTCGAGCTCGGCATATCCGCTCACTATCCTGTTCTGTTTGAAGCTATTGTTGATGCTGGTGAGGTGCGCGTCCGTGACCGGTGTGGTGTTCGCAAGGGCCACGCAGCTTCCCCCCACCAGAAAGAGCAGGAGAAGCGCGGCCAGTATGAGTGAGTTGCGCCGTTTCATGCTGTTCCCTACCTCACGACGGACCTGTCCGCCGTTCTTTTGAGCATCGAGACCTCTTCGACGACAAGCACGGTCTCGGTGCGGTAACCATAGATGCTGTTGATGTCGGGAACGAATGCCGAGGCCTTCCGGACGGTGAGCTCACGTTCCACCATATCGGACTTGCCTTCGGCATTGACGACGAAAGCGATCTTGTACCGGCCTTCAGGCACGTCCTTGGGGATATCGAAGTTCCCGTTCGCGATCCGTGTTCCCGGAGCCGCCGTGACCTCCTGGTCCACCTGTCCCAGGTCGACGAACTCGTTCTTCGACGGGTCGAAGTACTTGACGATGCGTGTCTCCGTGACCTTTATCTCCTTGCGGTCCGGGGGGGCCATAACATAATAGGAGCCGTCGAGTTTGACCGAACCGCCCTGAGTGACGGATTCCGGGCTCGCGTTGAAACTCTGGATCTTGATCAGGTCTCCCTGGGATTGGTTGTAGCCTATCTGCTGGGCCGTTTCCTGGTAGCCCGCCGCCGGCTGACTTTTCAGTGTCGAGTACAGGGAAAGGCACTTGCCCCAGGCATATGCGAAACCGATGCCGCCGCCGATGGCGCCGCCGATGGCGGCCCCCTTCCAGTCACCGCCGATCAAGCCGCCGATCAGCGCCCCGCCCAGGGCCCCGCCGACGGTGTGAAGGGCGATGCACTGGCTTCTTGCCCTGATGCGGTCCTCTTCGGTCTTTATCTCATCGGGGTTCGGCAGCATGGATGCGCAGGAATAAAGGAAAAAAACCCCGACGAGCACGATGGCGAATAGTCTGACGCGTTCCTTTTTCATGTATCAGGTTCTCCTTATCGGTGATTGAGTTTGATCTCGAGGGTGAGGATCTTGCCGTCCTCTATGTAGGACGCGGGCACAACCCCGTAATTCTCGCCGCCGCGGGTTTCAAGGACGATGTCCTTCCTGCCCTTGGGCTCGGGTTTCCAGCCGCTCTTCGGGGAAATGACGGCATAGCTCGTCTTGTTCCCGTCTTCCAGCGTGATATCCTTGCCGCCCGCGAGGGATGCCGTCATGACACCCGGGGGAGGAGGCGGGGGAATGTTCGCGACGTCAGCCTGTCCCGGAGGAGGCGGAGGAGGGAGGGCCGCATTGGTGCCGTCCGGAGGGGGCGGGGCCGCCGGTGCCTGTGCCATTGTCTGTCCCTGCGACGGCATGCCCATGGGGTTCGGCTGGCCGGAGAGCATGACAAGGAGCTTTTCCGTGCCCGGAGCCCCGGAGAACCTGAAGTTGCCGCCCCTGGGTATTTCCATCATCGTGCCGGCCTCGACCTGTTCGCTGCACAGGACCGTCGTATTTCCCGAGGTCCCAATGTTCATGATCGTGAGATAGCCGGGTCTGTTCGTCCTGACGAGGAGTTTCAGACGTTCTCCGGAGCGGAACGTCCTCGACCGGGGAACGATATCGAACCTGCCGTCGTCACGAAGGAGGACAAGCTTGTAGGAGATTCCCACGTACTTCTCTTTGGCAGGCGCGGCTGCCGTCTGTGTGGGGGTCTTCACCGCCGGTCCGGAGGACATCCTGACCGCCGGTCCTTCACCGCTGTCGAAGATGGCCTTTGCCCCGGAGGGCTGGCTTTTCTGGGCGAAGACATCGCCGCCGGAGCACACGATCGCGATGGCGGCAAGAAAAACGACGAGGATCGAAGGTAGTACTTTCATGAGAACCTCCCTGTTGTTAAGAAATGTTGAATTCCCCTTGCTGAAACACCATTCACTATGCAGTTGTCCCGGATCAGCGGCACCTGGTGTGCAGGCGGAATATTGCTGTGCCGTACCCATGGTGTAGCACGTAGTATAACTGGAACCCGAAAATTTTGTCAACGAAAGACCTCGGGCCCCGGGGGCAACCCTCTGTCCGCAGGGGGCAGGCGCAGCGTCATGATCCTGACAACTGAGGCCAGGCTTTCCTTTGCGGACGGGTGGTGTAGTACAGCCTAATATTAATGTTGACAACCTGAGTCCGTCGTCGATATATTGCGTCAAAAGGCAAAGGGTGCCCTCGTTGGGTATCCGTCGCTTTGCCTTTGGACCAGATGAGTCGGCCGCGGATTCACCAAGCAGTCCACATTCCAGGAAGTCCCGAAGGGGGATCGCATGCGCATTCCGAAGTCTCTGAAGATCAATCTTCTTGTCTGTGTGTTCCTTCTCGTGCCGATGCTTCTCCCCGCCGTCACGATGCCTCCCTCCCAGCTCGTGAGCGAGGCCATGGACGGCGTTCTTGTCGATATGGGCAACCCCTTCCTCAAGGTGATCAAGCAGGGGTCGTGGATATCGGGCGAGAACTACCGCAATCCCCTCACCAATCTCCTCGATCCATCCGACCACGATGCCAGGCTTTTCATCTCCCTGGACGACGTGGGGCCGGAGCGGGCGCGGGAGGTCTGGAAGGCCTACCAGGGGCGCCTGAGGAAGAAGATATTCGCCATGGCGAAAAGTGCCGGATACAGCGCCGAGGAGGTACAGCTCCTTCTCAAGTCCGTGAACTTCTACCCCCCCGCGCAGCTCCTGAAGGGGATAGAGCAGAACGAACAGGCCATCGCCAAATTTCTGAAGATGGGGAACTACCCCAACCTCCTGGAGGTGGGTGAGGAGGCCGCGGAAGGCCTCTACACGACGCCCACGAAGTTCATCCGCCAGGGATACGAGACGGGAAAAAGGGGCCAGGTCGTCGAGCTCGTGGCAGACGAGGGCTCAGACTCATACCGCCTGGTCCGGAAGGCAACGGCCGAGGCCGAGCATGTTGCCGAGACGGTCGGCGAGGCCAATCTGAAGGGATATGTCCAGTCGGCGGAGTACAGCCTGAACGAGGCGCAGAAGGCCCTGAAGGAGGGCAAGCTCGACACGGCGAAGAAGAACCTCTCCCGCGCGAAGGACCGCCTGAAGAGTGCCAGGAAACTGGGCGGTGTCAGTGCCGAAGGCGCGGCGGTCAAGGAGCTTGACGCCCTGGAAGGCCAGATAGACGATGCCATAAAGCTTGCCTTCGAATCGGCTGACGACGCGAAGGCGATGCTCGCGAAGACGAAGCAGTTCGCGAACAGGCTCGGCGGAGAGGTCATGAAGAAGACCAACGTCGAACTCGCCGCCCTGGAATCGATGGCGGTAAAGAACTCCGTGAAACAGCGGGCATTCCTGAAAGGGGTCCTTGAAGGCGAGGGCAAGTGGGCCACTCTGAGGGTGAACCTCGAGGAGGCCTCGGGCAGCGCTCTCACAACCCTGAAGAGCGGGGCACGGCTTGCGTACAGGAACTGGTTCATGTCCCTTATCGCCCTGTGGGAGATGAAGGAATTCCCGGCGGCCATCGAAAAGGAGGGGGCGGCGAAGGCGAGCGCACGGCTGGCTGTGACGATCGCCGGCCTCGCGAACCCCACCTTTGGCTACGCGCAGCTCTTCAGCATGATATTCATGACGACGGGGGAACTCCTCGTCGACTGGATCAGCTCTTACGGATACAGCGCCGTTGTGGGCAGGCAGGACTGCATGGACCTCATCGCCGGCATGTACACGGTTCCCGGCAGGGAGCAGAACATCGAGGAGAAGGGGTGTGAACAGATACAGGACGACAGGCAGCTCGCCTGCAGGATACACGATTCCAAGGGCCTCAGAAGAAGCCTCGCGATGGGGCACAAGTTCAAGCAGGAGTTGATACCGCCCTTTATGTTGCAGCTTCTCAACTGTCACGCGAAGGCGGCGGCGAAGCACTACGACGACTACGAATCGAGCCACGACGCAGGGGTGGAGCAGGCCCTCGTCAACAAGTGTCTCCAGCCGGTCCTGAAGACCTGGCTCGACAGCCGCCAGCTCATCGTGAACGAAGCGGACGCCCTGCGGCAAACCCTGGAGGAACAGCCGGTCAGGGTCACCGCGAGGCCGTCCCGGCTCAAGGAAAAAGGTACGGTGCGGTTGTCCGCCGAGGATACGGCCGGTGTCTCCGGGGTTACGAGGGACATCGAGGAGAGAGCGAAGTGCCTGGGCGGTGTCCACGCCAAACCAGGGTCCGGAAGCGATTACATCTGGACCGTGAACGGCAGGGCTTTCGCGAAGAACTATAACCGGGGCACGGCCGAGGTTTCCCTCGATACTCCCGGCACATACGAGATATGCGTTTCCGTCGAGTACGTCTGGCGCGTGGATGGCCTGCCCATCGTGTCGACGGAGGACGGACTTTCCGGCAAGGCCACGCGGAAGGGCTGCGCGACGGTGGTGGTCGAACTGCCTCCCGAGGACAAGAAGCCGGGGGAGACGAAGGCTTCCGATACTCCGCCACCCGCCGACCCCACCGCGGGAGTGACGAAGGTCTCCCCGACGGACGTGAAGAAGGCACCACCGTCGTGCACCTACGAGTACTCTGCCTGGGGCGAATGCGACAGGACCACGAAGAAGCAGAAAAGGACCGTCACGGCGACGAAACCTGACGGATGTGTGGAAAAGAGCAAACCAGCCCTCGAACAGGGGTGTACCCCGCCGCCAACCAAAGCCGAACTGGACTCCAGGTACTACAATTGTCTCTGCCGCTGTTACTGTGGCTGGGCGGGGAATATCGGCGTTTGGTGGGATCCCGAAGGCAAGTCCAAACCGGAAGCTCCGAGCAGCGGTCCCTGTTTCGGCGGGGCCGGGGCAGCTGGCAATTCCAGGAGGCACAACTTCGGCGCTCCCAACGATTGCGCGAAAAAGTGCTGGGAAAGCGCCTACGGCAAGGGGACCTGGGACCCGAAGAAAGCCGACGAGATGAGAAGGGACGAGAACAAGAAGCACGCGAAACCCCTCACGGTAAAACTCAAAGCCTCGAAGAACCCCGCCGATTTCGGGGACATCGTGACGCTCACTGCCGAGGCGGCCGAGGGAACGGGCGGCTACAGGTACACCTGGGGCGGCTGCGCCGAGGACGCGAAGGACGCCCAGGCGAAGGTCATGAACAGCAGGGAATGCAAGCCCTGCACGGCGACGGTTACCGTAACGGACCAGGATGACGAAACCGCCTCGGACTCCGTCACGATCACGTGCACGGCCTTGAAGGTGAAACTCACGAAGGAAAGCCCGAAGGAGAACAGAATCCCCGTGGGGGGCAAGGCCACGTTCCTCGCGGAGGTCTTCTCCGGCGACAAGCCGGCCTCGGGGTCCTTCACCTATATATGGGAGCGAAACCCCGATGCCCTTTTCGGCGACGCGAAGAACCCGAAATACGAGACCACCGGCGGTTCCCCGTCACGCAATTCCGCGACCTTCGGAAAGCCGGGGACGACGCCGGTGTGGGTCGTGGTGCAGCGCCAGGCAGAGGGACGCAAGATGACCGTCGGAGAGTCGGAGCAGATCATGATCGAGGTGGTGAAGCCGAAGATCACCCTCAAGGCCGCGCCCCAGGACCCGCTCGTCGGACAGGAGGTGAAGATCACCCTCACCGAAGAGCCGAAGCTCGACGCGCAGACGGTCTCCTACTGGTGGGAGATAGCGGGCAGCGCGCAGAATGCCGGCCCTGCGACCTCGGACCAGAAGACCTACACGTACAAGCCGAAGGACGATAAACCGGTGACTGTGACAGTCCACGCGAAGGCGAAAGACGGAGGCGACGAGATAGGTCTCGAAAAGATCACCGTGACGGCGAAGAAGCCGACCGTTACCGTGACGGGCCCGAAGATAGCGGGACCGCCGCCCATGATCTGGAAGGAGGGTGTCGGCCTCGTTCCGGCGGACCGCCAGATAGCCGAACACCAGCGGGTGGAGTTCTCCGTCGCCGTCACCCCGGCGACCGCCCAGCAGCTTCGCTACCAGTGGAAGGTCTCCCCGGACGGATGCACCATCTCCGCGCCTTCTTCGAAGGATACGGGCGTGACATGCGGCAAGACAGGCTCCTACACGATGACCTGCGCGGTGAAGAGCGCCGACGGCGCCGACCTGGGAAGCGGCACGGGGTCGCTCGGCGTCACCATATCCCAGTCGGACATATCGACGGGGAAGAAAAAGGATGAGGCGAAGAAGAAGCTCGACAGCGCCAGGCAGCTCTGGTCGCAGAAAAAGTATGACGAGGCCATAGCTGCGGCCGAGGCCGCGGCCGGGGTGGATCCGAAGCTCGCGCAGCCCGTCCTTGCCCAGTTCTCCCAGGAACTCAAGAAGATGGGATGGGACGCCGTCAACAAGGCGGACCTCACGGAGGCGGTGAAGCGCCTCACGCAGGCGGTAAAGCTCAATCCCGCCGACGCCGACGCGAAGAAGAAGCTGGAGGAGGCAAAGAAGTACGCCTCCGCATGGCCGCGCGTCGAGGCGAAGGCGAAGGAGTTCGATGCCTTCATCGCTGAGAAGAAGGTGTGGTCGGCGCAGAAGGCCATGCTCGAGATGCAGGACATCCTCCGTGGCCAGTCGGGCGGACAGGCGTCGACGAACCCCCTGTGGGCCAGAGTGATGGCGGATTTCAACAAGGGCGTCGCCTGGTACAACGATTTTTCCCGGAAGAGCAACGCCGAGTGGACAAGGCTCTTCAAGGCGGAGGATTGGGCGAAGGCGGAGGCCCATATCAAGCAGGTCCTGGCATATGAACTGACCCCGGCCGACAGGAAGCACTACGAGGCCGCGCTGCAAACGGCAAGCGCAAACCTTGCGAAGAAGAAGGAATCGATGGCAAGGTGCGAGGCCAAGTGGACCGAGGGCCAGGCGCTGTACAACGCGGGGAAGCATTCCGAGGCGCTGGCGAAGTTCAAGGAGAACGTTGCCTGCGCTCCGGGGAACGCTCAGCGGGAGACCTATGTCCGTCAGCTCGAGGATGCTCTCAGGAAGCAGGCGGCGGCGAAACAGGCCTGTCTCGCGGTCAGGCAGCAGGGAGACGCCCTCGTCCAGCAGAAGAGGTATGCCGACGCGATAGCGAAGTACCGCGAGAGCTTGAAGTGCAACCCCGACGCTCAGCTCGAGGCCTATATCCGTCAGCTTGAGGGAGAGGTCAGGAAGCAGACGGACGCTCAGGCGAGTGCCGCCCGGGCGAACCAGCTCCGTGCCGAAGGAACGCAGCTCCAGAACCAGAAACGCTACGCGGAGGCCATCGCGAAGTACCGGGAGAGCCTGCGCTACGTGCCCGACAAGGCCCTGGAACAGCACGTCGCCCGGATCGAGGCTGAGGTCAAAAGGCAGAATGACCAGCAGGTCCTTCAGGCCCGCGCCAAAACGCTGCGCGATGAGGGTGCCGCTCTTCAGGGGCAGAACAGGATACGCGAGGCCATCGCGAAGTACCGCGAGAGCCTGAAGTATGTCCCTGATCCGCAGCTCGAGGCCCATATCCGCAAGCTCGAGGCGAGCCTCTCCGCGAAGCCGTCGATGCCTACGGCAACAAGCTCGGGCCCGGCGGCGGGTTCCTGGACGGGTGCCTGGAAAAGCAACTCCGGAAAGGAAGGTGAGGTGATCAGCTTCAACCTATCCGCGAGCGGCGGTCGGATAACCGGCACCTTCTCCGTCACGGTCCCGTACACGACGTCCTCGGGCGCGCGCAAGACGGAGACGTTCGGCGGCCCTCTCGAAGGGACCATCACGGGCAACAGGACAAAAGGGACCTTCCGCGAAGCGGGTGACACGAAACCTTCAGGCACCTTCGAGGCCGTCATGGCGGCGAACGGCAGCCAGTTCACCTGTACCGTGCGCGGCACCGACGGCAGCGAAAGCAGGACCTACACGGTCAGCCGGGTGCGCTGATGCGGGGGATAGTCCTTTTTGAGGTATTGCCGATAATACAGGAATGACGGGCGACGCGGACCGTCCCCGTCGCCCTGATGATCGAAACCGGTAAGGAGGTTGCTGCACATGCATCAGACCAGGTATTTCCTGACAGCCATTTTCTGTTTCTTGTTCATTTCTGTCGCGGTGGACGCGCACAGTCAGATGGGATTCAACATGGCGGATTTCAAGGCGGCCGTAACGGAGCGGATAAGGTCGACGGGCGCGAGGGACACCATCACCAGTCGTGTGCCTGCCGGTCAATCCTGTGTCGAGGCATCGGAGGCGCGGGCGGGGGAGATCGCCGTCGTCGTGAAATGGATGCAGGCGAACGGCAGGTTCGGTCTTTTGGGGGCGAAGGTGGGCAGGATGAGCGGCTGGAACCCTCTTTCCATCGTGTCCGAGGAAACGAGGAAGAAGTACATGGGCGAGACGGCGTCGGGGAGCATGCACACCTACACCGTCGTGCAGTTGTATGATGCCAACGGAAAGGTCTGGTTCACGATGGACGCCGACAACTATCTCGGCCCCATCTACGTGTCGGAGCACGGGGCCGTGGATTGGAACGCGGACCATACGAAGCTCATCGAGGATATCCCGCCCGTTATCAGGAGCGTCCACATGTATAATCCGCCCGCCGCCTTCGTGGGCGACAACGTTCTCTTCCAGGTGAGCGTCGACGCGGCGCCCTGGGTGAAGGGAAACCTTCGGTACAGGTGGATGTACGTGGGAGGCACGAAATTCCTGGGCCAAGGAGAGTCTCTCAACCTGCGCGTGGACTATGCCACGACCTACAACCTGAAGGCGATCGTTTACAATGCGGTGGGAGGCAAGGAGATCCCTCTCGCGGAGGCGACGGGTTCGACGATCGTCGCCCGAAGACCCGTGATCCCCACCACCCCGGCAGAGAGCAAGACGGCGCCGACGGGCAGGGGATACACGTCCCGTCAGAGCGGTCAGTCCTCAGGCAATCCCGTGGGAGCGGTGCCGTCCGTCGATCCTGCCAATCCCGTGCAGGGAGT
>ENA-UOXR01003815-UOXR01003815.1-bioreactor-metagenome-genome-assembly--contig:-NODE-3815-length-12395-cov-17.357131_pt1 | contig 12395 bp, 12 predicted proteins | sample MGYA00238164_ERZ764825 | MGnify/ENA primary metagenome ERZ764825 (study PRJEB28920, sample SAMN05720171) | bioreactor metagenome | isolation source: Anaerobic biogas reactor | place: USA:Washington...
TGTTTTTATCGATGAAAATTCTGGAAGAGAATTCAGATTGCCACGCCGTTTTGCCTGAAGAGTGTTGTCCGCTCCGAAGAAGCTTATTGGCAAAACGGATCGCAATGACCGGCGATAGTCGGTCGCCTTTTAATGAAAACCTATTCAACAAAAAGCGTTAAGATCCTACGAATAAAAAGCTCAGGCTGACAAACCAGAAAAAAGCCGGGTTCGAATGCGGAACCCGGCCTAACAACCATTTTACCAAGAGAAAAATTACTTTTCAGACGCGTTTTTCGTCTTCAGCAGTGTTAAAAAACGCTGCCAGCCTTGCTTGAGTTTGAAACCCTGCAAGCGCCAGGTGCCTACGATACCATAAGGCAAGAACATCACAATCAAAACAAAGATGATCCCAAAGACCAGGGGCCAGCGGGCACCGAACCAGGTGTAGAAGAACTGACTGAAGATCTGCATGATCCCGGCACCCAAAACTGGACCAACCAGGGTTCCCATCCCGCCCAAGATGGTCATGATCAGGGCGTTCACCGTGGTAACACCAGAAGTCATCGAAGGCGTGGCACTGGTGGTCCACAACGAATACAAAGCGCCGGCAATGCCTGCAAAGACAGACGCGATCACAAAAGCCAGGGTGCGATAGGTGACTGGGTTATAACCAATCATCCGTACGCGGTCTTCGTTCTCACGGGTTGCCTGGATCACTCGACCGGTAGGTGAGCTCACTATTCGCTTCATCAGAATGTAAGCAAGCATAAGGAAAACAAGTGCGATGAAGTAAAAGGTCAGTCGGTTCTGGGTGGGGTTGATCCACAACGGAACTGGCACACCATGCATACCTTCATCCGCGCCTGTCCACTCTACAAAATCGGTGGCACGCGTGAGCAAGTTAAGCGCAGTCGCAAGTGCCAGGGTCAGCATGGCAAAGTAGGGTCCTTTGACCCTCATCGCCGAAGCACTAAACAACAAACCGATCAGAATCGAAACAATTATCGCAGCCAGTAAACAAACAAGCAATATGACGATCTCGGTGATATTCGTGTTTCCGATAAAGATCTGGTAACTTTTTAAGATGTCAGGTGCAACGTGGGTAAGCAGTAATGCCACAGTGTAAGCTCCACCCCCAAAAGAAGCCGCATGACCAAACGATAACATGCCGGCGTAACCAATCAAGAGATCATAGCTCATGGCGAAAACCGCCATGATGAAGAAGTTGATCAGTTGTCCCTGCCAGAATTTGTTCGTTCCTTCGGTCAAACTGTTTTGCCCAAGCAAGGAAAAAACAAACGGAAAGGCAACGGCAAGCGCCAAAAAGATGATAAATCCTTTGTCTTTTTTCCAAATGTTTTTCATGGTTAATCCTTCTTCCCAAACAGACCTTGCGGTCGCAGGAGCAAAACGATGATCATAATAATTACGGTTGAGGCTTCTGCGATGGTCGGCGAAAGCTGCAGTTTGAGCGCAAAGTAATCACCAAACGCTCGCGCCATCCCGAGAACAATCGCTCCAACAAAAGCACCAACATAACTACCCATGCCGCCGATCACGATCGTGATAAAGCCTTGCATCTGGTATTGGTCACCCATCATTGGCTGTACCGGCAAAAATGGCGCGGCGCCGATTCCGCCCAACGCTGCCAGCGCAACTCCCAGGGCGAAAACAACAGTGAAAACCTGTTTGACGTTGATTCCCAGCGCTTCGACCATTTGCGGATCCTGCACACCAGCCCGGATGATCATGCCCAGCCGGCTGCGGGTCATCAACAGGGTGACAAAGACAAACATTACCACACCAAGTACGATCACAAACAGCCGGTAGGTCGGGAAGGTTACCCCGGCAATACTGATGGTTGAAGATCCGTTCATCAACCATTCAGCGATCGTTGTTGCCCGACCAGGTTGGGCAAACAAGGGGGGGCGCACCATCTGGTATGCCAGCGGATCCCATAATACCTGGACCAATTCTCGTAAGACAAAACTCAAGCCAAGCGTCATCAAGACAATAAAGAAAGGACGCACATACAGAGGTCGTATCATAGTGATCTCTATCAGGGCGCCCAGCAGGAAACCAAAGAGCGTTGCGGCGACAATCGCCAGCAGAAAGCGCAAATTACCATCCATCAGTAATACGCCTTCGGAAGCGCTTTCGCGAATTAAGGTAAAGACGATGGTCAAAACAAAGAGTACGATCGGGAAAAGCAATCGCTTCCGTAGTGGTTCAGGAGCACTGATTTCTGTACGATCGCCAGGTTTACTGACACCTACTGCCACAAGCGCGCCGCTGATCATCAGCAGCAAAGGTCTCCACAGAAAACGCGACAACGGTTCTTGTGGGCTTAGTTCTGCCAGCGGATTGGAGGAAGTGGTGGTTGCAGCAACCATGGCGGTCTGTGCCAATCCGAGGATGTCGAATTTCATGATAGCCAAAACGGTCACAATCAACGCCGCAACATACAAGAGCTTTGGCAAACGGTTTTGCCAGGCATCGCTCAAATTGAGCCGGACAAGCAGCGGCTTGACCAATGGGATCAACATGACCCCGGTCGCAAAGGCTAAAACAAGCGGGAGTACGCCAAAGATAAAGGTCGGATTGGTATAGAACTGCCAACCAGCGTAAGCACCCAACATGAACATGGACCCATGAGCAAAGTTCAAAACGTCCATCAGACCAAAAATCAGGGTCAAGCCTGCTGCCACCAGGAAGAAAAGTGAACCAAGGGTCAATCCTGATAGGGTGGTGCGGATAAAGGCTTCCTGACCGGCGTAGTTGTACAACGCGAAAATCACTGCCGCGATAACAAATACGCCAATCACACCATAAAGTATTTTTTTATTGCTGTGGCTCATTACGCCTCACTTCTACTCGTCGGAGCCTGAATACTGGCTCCCAGGTACTGGTGGATAAGGTCCTGATTCAGGACCAGGTCAGACATCAGACCTCTGTGAACACTTTTTCCATCATCGATGATCACATAACGTTCTGCTAGTTGGCTTGCCATGATGAAGTTTTGTTCAACCAGGAGGATTGTAGTGGTTTCCTTTAATTTCCGGATCGCTTCCATCATTTGTTGGATCAGGATCGGAGCAAGACCTTCGCTAGGCTCATCTATCAGTAACAGCTTGTTATCAGGAACCAGGGCACGAGCCACTGCCAGCATTTGTTGTTGTCCGCCGGAAAGTTGATTTCCTTTCAGCTTGGAGAGGCGTGAGAGATCCGGAAAGAGTTCAAAAATGAAATCAGCATGCCGATCCAGGTCACCTTTTTTACGCTCTGCCAGCTTAAGGTTTTCCATTACTGTCAGCGCTCGAAAAATCGCCCGGTTTTCAGGCACATAGCCAATACCAAGGTTGGCAATATTGAAGGCGCGCTTGCCCTGAATTTCCTGATCATCAAAAATCACTTTTCCATTTCGAGGGGGGGTCAACCCCATGATCGTTTTCAGAGTAGTGGTTTTGCCGGCACCGTTACGACCCAACAGGACCGTGATTGAGCCTTTGGCAACATTCACTGAAACCCCTTCAAGGATATGGAACTGACCAATATAGGTGTCGATATTCTCAACACTCAATAAGTAGTTGTTGGTGTCAGTTGTTTCCGTCATGCTAATTCTCCATAGAGATCTCCCAGGTAGGCTGCCTGAACCTGAGGATTGTGCGCAATCTCCTGTGGCGTACCTTCTGCTAGCAAACGCCCCATTGCCATCACAGTAATGCGATGAGAAACCGACATCACCATATCCATTCGGTGCTCTACCAAAATGGCTGTGCTGGATTTGAGATGAACTACTTTATTGATGATCTCAATCAATTCAGGCACCTGTTCCGATGACATGCCGGCCGTCGGTTCATCAAAAAGAAGCAATTCAGGCTCGGTGGAGAGCATGATGCCCAATTCGAGTTTCCGTTTCTCGCCATGAGCCAGGTTACGAGCCAACGTTCCTTCTTTTCCCTGCAACCCAACCAGTTCGATCACTTCCATGGCTTTTTCGGCATATACCGGGTATTGTTCAGCCAGGGTAAAGAACCGAAAATTGTCCTTCCCCATGGCTTGTGCCCCCAGACGAATATTTTCCAAAACGGTAAGGTTAGGAAAAATGTTCGTGATTTGGAAGGAGCGCCCTATGCCCATGTGGGCACGTCGTTGCGGAGCGATGTTTGTGATATTCTCCCCTTTGTAGAAAATTTTGCCGCTATCTGGTGCCATCATGCCGCTGAGCAAATTAAACAAGGTCGTCTTTCCAGCGCCATTCGGACCAATGATGGCATGCATGCTGCCTTTGGCAATCTGGATGCTGACATCATCCACCGCGACCAGTCCGCCGAAAGACTTGCGCAGATTCTGCGCTTCAAGTATGGTTTCGTTGGTCATTCTTTCCTTTCCATAATCATGCTAATAATGTAAACAATCAGATTACTATCGCAAACTCTACTTAATGGTTTGAGTCTGTTAAAAAAATATCGAATTTTGAATCGAATAACCATCAACATCTGGCTCATAGAATCAATAACTTTCAAACTTTCCTGAAAGCCATTCGATATCTCTCCAATAAACTCAAAGCGTTGGCACAATCTGATTTACGAGCAAAAATCTCCGTAAAAAAGTGGTCAACGATTTTTTTCGGTCAAAAATCTTACAGGCAGGGAGGGGTTACCCTCCCTGCCTTCTCGATATACCTGATTTAGGGAGCTGGAATGACGGTCAGGTCACCACAGCGGGCTGCATAATCACCTGCAAGGGTGCAGGGGACATCCAGTTCATCATATTCAGAGACATAGATGGTTTCGAAGAAGTTGTATTCATTGACACCGTCTTTGTCCAGGTCTGGGTCAAGGTTGACCAGTTTCAAAATGTTCATGGGTTGTTCACAGACATGATCTTCGGGGCGGATGTAGTAGGTGCCCTTGGGACCGTCAAACATCAATCCTTCCAAAGCTGCGATCATGGCATCACCACTGGCATCTCCACCGGTTTTCTTCAGAGCTTCGCCCAATGCAATCGCTGAGGCAAAACCACCAGCAGTAAAGAGATCGGGGTACTCATTGAAGACTTCCAGGTGACGTTCGACCAACCAGTCGTTGACGGGGTTCTGAGGAACAGACCAGTGGTAGACATTCAAACCAGTTGAGCCAACGGCGCTGCCAAAGACGGCTGCGAAGGAGGCGTTGTCGCCGAAGCCAGTACCAACAGTCATGGAATCAAGCGTGCCAAGATCGGTCAATTGCTGGAACAAGGTCACATAACCGGTTCCGGACCAGGTCAGGAAGAGGTTTTGCGCGCCGCTATCCATTGCCTGCTGAATGTAGGCAGTGAAGTCGGTGGTTTCGAAAGGCACAGCAACTGGCGCAATCAGATTTCCACCAAATTTTGCGACTGCGTATGCCAGGGCAACATTGGAACCCTGACCAAATGCGTTGTCAACATAGATGTGGGCAAAATCGGTTCCAACGTTTTCAACCAGGTATTTGGCGATCACGAGAGTGTCATCAAAGCTGGTGCGGGAAGTACGGAAAACGTAGGGGTTGAAGTTGGGACCGGTGGGGAAGGAAGACGCAGCAGGATCGATCATGAGGATCATCTTGTTTTCCAGGGCAACGTTGGTCAGGGCGACCGCGGAAGCAGAGGAAACAGGACCCTGCAGGAGTTCGACACCATCTTTTTCGATCAGTTCCTGGGCAAGCGAGACTGCTTTTTCAGGGGTGCCTTCGTCATCTTTTACAATGACTTCCACTGGGCGACCAGCGATGATCGGGCGACCTTCTTCGTCAAAACCTTCTGCCACATATTCCAGACCCAGCTGGAAACCCCGCTGTTGCTGCTGACCATAGAGAGCCATCAGACCAGACATCATACCGATTTGACCGATCTTCAGCACTGGACCAAGTTCAGCTACTGGCTCCTCGGTTGCTTCTTCGGTTGCTTCTTCTGTGACAACGACTTCTTCAGTCTCTTCCACAGGGGGTTCAGTCACAACAACTTCTTCGGTTGGTTCAGGTGTTTGCTCAACGGGCTTGACGCAGGCACCCAATACCATGCTCGCTACGAGCAGCATGGCGACTACAAAAAATAACGACTTTTTCATTCTTTCTCCTGTCTTGTTTTTTTCTAAATTACCTCTGACAATTGTCAGTTGGTTACATTGGTTACTCCTGGAGGCTGTGCTTCAGGGCAAATCCCAGCAGAAGCGTGTTCAGCGGTTCAGGTTTATCCAGGCAAAGGGCATGCCCTGCGCCTGGGACGACGACATACTCAGCTTGAGGGATACGATCCACCATCATTTGAGCCATTTTGCGTCCCTTGATCGGGTCTTCCTCCCCTACCACGATCAGGGTTGGGCAACAAATTTGCCCTAATTGGTCAGTAATATTATAGCTTGTGAAAGCGTCCATCAACTTCACAAAAGAGGATAGGTTGAGTTTGGCAAAGTTAGCCAGGGAAGCTGGTAACAAAGCCTCATTTCGGTTCAGATATTCCTCACCGAAATTTAAAAATACAGAAGTATGGAAAAGCAGCTCAGCATCATTCCGTTCTCCTGCCAGCTTCCAGGGGTAGGACTGGAGTCTGAGCAAAAGCGGCACTTCTGAAACGCCATCGATCACCATCAGGCTTTTGGTCTTTTCAGGATGTCGTAAGGCAAACATCAGGCTGATCTCAGAGCCATAAGAAATACCGGCAACATGCGCTTTTTCGATTCCAAGGGCGTCCAACAGCCCTGCCAAATCATCAGCATGCAATTCCATCGAATAAGGACCATCAGGATGGTCGGATTGCCACATACCACGGCAATCATAGAGCAGCACACGAAAATGCCTGGAAAGCGCCCTGGTCTGGAAAAACCAACTGGCGGTGCTCATCATAATCCCGTTGGAAAGAACGATCACATCCCCATCTTCGGGTCCGTGAAGTTCGTAGTACAGGTTGATATCGTTGACAGCTATCCGCGGCATGTTTGCTTCTTTCTATGCGGGTTCAAATGCCAGGAATTTTTTGGCAGAGTCCCCTTCACCTCTAACCACAAAAGTTTGTTTGAGAGGTAAACCAATTTTAATGGCAGAGGGATCACTTAGGTCCAGACCAACGATCTGGGCGCTGATACGCGCGCCTTCTTCCAGGTTCACGATCCCAACACAGTAAGGGTTTTTGGCGTTGTAACCGGCTTCCGCCATACTGGTCGGTGGAACATAAATGACGGTGAAGGCTGCCAGGCTTCCGCGACCGCTGGTTTGAATGCGTTCAGCCTTGTCGGAGTGACAGCGCGGACAAATCTGGCGTTGAGGAATGGAGATGTTACCGCAAGTAAGACAGCGGGAGCCGATTAACAGATCCTGGGCAATTGCCTGTTGAAACTCTTTTGAATTCAATGAATTTTCTGTCATCTCAGTTCCTCTTTTCGAAGATATGCACCACACAGGTTTGCCCGGTTCCGCCCACATTGTGGGTCAACCCGTATTTCAGCGTGCCTGGCAGCTGTCGTTCGCCGGCGATGCCGTGCATTTGCTTCCAGACTTCCACAACCTGCCCCACACCAGAGGCTCCCACAGGATGTCCTTTGGACTTCAAGCCCCCACTGGTATTGATCGGATGGCTGCCGGTTCGGGCAGTCTGACCTTCCATGGCTGCTTTCCAGCCTTCTCCTCGAGGGAAAAATCCCAGGTCTTCGCTTGCCATGATCTCAGCAATTGTGAAACAATCGTGCACTTCGGCAAAATCGATATCCTCTGGTCCGATCCCTGCCATGGCATAAGCATGCTGTGAGGCTTTCTCTGCCGCAGGAACGCTGCTGAGTGATTCACGCTCCGCCAGTGCGCCATCACTTGCCTGCCCGGAGCCAACCACGAAAATTGGCGAGTCAGTATATTTCGACGCCAACTCTTCACTGACCAATAAAACTGCAGCGGCTCCATCCGAAACCGGGGAGCAGTCAAACAAGCGTAACGGCCAGGCGATCATCGGATTGGCTTTAAGATCTTTCATGAAAGCCATCTCGTCTTCCCATTCCGGAATAGGCAAGCCTTTTTGTTCGGCTTTCTTTCGTTTTCCTGCCATTACCTGGGGAATGGTCTGGTTGAATTGAGCCTTATCGTTCAATCCACCGTTTTCATGGTTCTTAATACCCACACGAAGCAGGGCATCCGGATCCGCTTTGTATTGATCAATATATGCGGTCGCCATGGCTGCGTAAAATCCTGGGAAGGTGAACCCTGCCGGGATCTCAAACAGCGAGTCGGCTGCCAGGGCTAAGGCGTCGGTCACTTTCGCGCCGGGCAGATCGGTCATTTTTTCCAGACCGCCTACCAAGACAACATCAACAGCGCCAGAAGCGATTGCCAGTGCACCCTGCCTTAGCGCCACACCGCTGCTGGCACAAGCATCTTCAATGCGCGTGCTGGCAACTGGCGACAATCCAACCCAACTTGCTACGATGGGTGCCAGGTGTGCCTGGTTCTCAAAATGATCCGAAGTGAAGTTGCCCATATAGAAGGCTTCAATGTCTTTCGGGTCAAAGCCTTTCTGTACGCTTTGCCTCAGTTCCTGGAAGGCTTCAACAAACAGATCGCGGGATGTCAATTCAGGAAAAACCCCGAATTTACTCATCCCAACTCCAACAACGGCTACACCGCGTGATAACTTCTTTGCCATACGGTTTATGCCTCCACTTTTCTGTAAACTACTGATTTTTCCAGGTCCGCCGGACGTTCATGCTCTCCGGCTGCTACCAGGTTCATTCTTAACAAATCACCGTCAATCTGATAAAGCCCTTCATACTTGCCAACCAGACCAAAAGTATGCTTCTGCTGATCCATGTCGATTTTATCTTCATGGACCTGCCAGGTACCGCTCGAGACGATCCCCAGAGCGTCATAACGCGCCTCAAAGGTCCCGTCTTCGAGGAAATGGAAGTAAAGACCCGGATAGGGCTGATCTTCAATTTGGGACCACTTACCTAAGATTGTTGGTTCCATGCCTTCTCCTCAAAAGAACTGTTTATCCGGAACGATACCAAGGCGATGCGCTTCTTCACGGATTGAGTCTCTGAAGTCGGGGTGCGCGATCCTGATCAAGGCTTCCATACGCTTTTTGACTGAAAGCCCCCGCAATTGCGCGCTGCCATATTCAGTCACGATCGTATCCACATCCTGGCTGGGCACAGTCACACCCGCACCCGGAGCCAAGGTTGGGACGATGGTAGAAATGGTTCCGTTCTTGGCAGTGGAGCGCAGGGCGATGATACCCTTGCCCCCTTCAGACATTTGTGCGCCGCGATGGGTGTCCAGCTGCCCGCCAGTACCGCTAAAATGGCGTGTGCCCAGCGATTGGGAGCAAACCTGACCAATCACATCCACCTGGATGGCGCTATTAATGCTTCTCATCTTGTAGTTTTGGGCGATGACGTAAGGGTTATTCACGTAACTTCCCCGCATCAAAAGCACGTCCGGGCTTTCATTCATCCAATCGTACAAAGGTTGTGAGCCGATGGCGAAGGTCGCCACAAATTTACCCGGGTGCAATGTTTTCCGGCTGTTGTCGGCTGCCCCCGCCTTCCACAAGGTGTAAACACCATCAACAAAAAGTTCAGAGTGTATCCCAAGATGTTTACGATCTGAGATGAAATTTGCAATAGCAGTTGGCGTGCCACCAATGCCCAATTGGATGGTACAACCATCATCGATAAATTCTGCCACATGCGCACCAATTTGCTGATCGATCTCAGTGGGTTCTGTCTGGGGCACCTGCACGAGCGGGCTGTCGTGTTCGACAAAGTGGTCCACCATGGAAATCGGTATAACCACATCGCCATCAGTCCATGGCAGGTTGTGGTTGACTTCAAGGATGACCATGTCAGCCGCGTCAATCATTTCCCGTTCCACCACCGCACCCATCGAGAGGGATATCAACCCATCAGCGTTTGGAGGTGTGCAGACACCCAACATCATGTCCAGCTTGCCACCGGAGCCATAAAGCTTGTCGGTACCGGCTTTATGTAAATTGTTGGGAGTGTAAGAGACGCGCCCTTCGTGGTGAACAGCCCGGTCAGGGGCTCCATAAAACCAATTTTCGTTGAAGATGCGCCCTTCCATCTCCGGTTTCATGAAGATGTCATAAGCGCGCATTGGCAGGCAGGTCCAGGTGGTAACATTCTCCAGTCGGTCAGCCTGATGGGCTAACTCCTCGAGCATTCCTACCGGTTCGGAAGCAGCAATGCCGATCGAAAGTGTCATGCCTGATTGGACCAAGGAGACCGCCTCGGTCATGCTGATTAATTTGCTATTGTATTCCTCTTGCCAGTTCATTGATCCTGCTTCCATCAAGGCATAATAAAGCAGCTGGCAGCCTGGTTATAACCAACGCCGGAGCCGCAGAAGACTACGCGCATACCGGAAGTGATCTTACCCTGCTTGACGGCATCGTGAAACGCCACTGGTAAACAGGCAGAGCCCATGTAGCCCCATTTATCCATGACGTAGTGGGCTTTCTCAACTGGTAAACCCAGATTGTCCATCACCAGTTTGATGCTGTTGACATTAACCTGGGTAAAGATGATGTGGTCGATCTCGCTCAGCTCAAAGCCGCCGTTGGCAGCGCATTCACGAACGCGGGCGGGCCAGCCTTCATGGTTGACTGTCGGAGGGAAGGGCGTGACCAGTTTTACCTTAGTGCGGCCTGCTTCCACACTTTCGACAGTGGCAGGTTCATACGTGCCGCCGGAATAGATACCCCAATGCTTGTGGTAAGAGCCGTCAGCTTTGATCGAGCTGGAAACAAAACCGGGCTTATCGGAAACACCCACAACTGCCGCACCGGCACCATCGCCGTAGAAGAAGGCGGTGACATCGTGTTTGTAATCAGAAAGTTTGTGCATCATGTAAGCCCCGATCACGAGGATGTACTTCAGATGCGGATTGGTGGCGATCAGACCAGCCGCCTGTGTCAGGGCGGTAGGGAAAGAAGCGCACGCACAGCCAACATCCCAGGTACCGGCATTGACACAACCGAGTTTAAATTGGGTCACCACAGAGGTTGCCGGAGTGATGTAATCTGGGCTGTCTGTGCCAACGATCACCAGGTCGATATCTTCTGGGGTCAGTCCAGCGTCTGCGATCGCAGCCTTGCCGGCTTCAGTTGCCAGGTCGGAGGTCGCCCAATCATCCGGTGCATAAAATCGGGTCTTGATGCCGCTGCTGGCTTCGAACTTAAAGACTACTTCCGCCAGTTTTGGGCTGACCTCCCCCATCCATTGGGAGAAGGTCTCATTAGTAATTTCGTTTTCGGGAAGATACATCCCGGTGCCAAGAATTGTTGCGTATCGAGCCATCTTTGTCCTTTCAGTGAATAGCTGTTATCTCTGTGATCAAGCAAGAGCAACTATGTGCCCAAAACGATACCGCCGTCCACGCTGATAACTGCACCATGGACGTAAGAGGACTCATCGCTGGCTAACCAGGCGTATACCTTGGCGATCTCTTCCGGAGCGCCCAATCGTTTCAAAGGTGTATTGGCAGCCATGCCTTCCAATACTTTTTCGGGCATTTTCTGAACCATCTCGGTCAGAATAAAGCCAGGCGCAACTGCGTTGACGCGGATCTGGTACTTACCCAGTTCACGAGCCCAGGTTTTGGTCATGCCAATCACGGCAAATTTGGTGGCAGCATAGTTGGTCTGACCGAAATTGCCATATAGACCGACCACACTGGAAGCACTGACGATCGAACCGCCGCCCTGTTTGATCATATATGGGACGACAGCCTGGGTACAATTGAAAACACCTTTAAGGTTGACGGCGATGACTGCATCAAAAGCATCTTCGCCCATCTGACCAACCAATTCGCCTTCTTTGAACTTAACGAATTGTCCATCACGGGTAATACCGGCATTATTAATGAGGACATCAATGCGACCGTAGCGTTTGGCAACTTCATCGATCCACGCCTGGACTTCCTGGCGGTCGACAACGTTGACTTTCCAAAAACTGGCATCGTTGCCCAATTGTGCGGCGAGCGCGTTGCCAGCCTCTTCGTTGACGTCACAGATTACAACTTTAGCGCCTTCAGCGGCGAATTTTTCTGCGGTGGCTTTGCCGATCCCTGCGGCTCCGCCTGTGATGATACAAACTTTGTCCTGCAATAGCATACTTCTCTCCTTTAAGTCAGCATATTTAAACACAAAAATTGTTTGAAGCCCCCTGCCACTCTGGTTATATCAAGGCAGAGTTACAAATCGGTAACAAATCAGGATGAGTTTAGGAAATACTTGGATTTTTCTTACCAGTAAGGAGGAGACCATGCTGCAAGGAGCAATGCGAGCAGTATTTGTCTCCCTCCGCAACATCTGTCCTTAAGCCCTCCCCCAGTTGTGTATAGACCGGACAGATCGCTGACAGGTGTTCGGACACATGGTTGACAGTC
>ENA-UOXR01003820-UOXR01003820.1-bioreactor-metagenome-genome-assembly--contig:-NODE-3820-length-12385-cov-5.885483_pt1 | contig 12385 bp, 12 predicted proteins | sample MGYA00238164_ERZ764825 | MGnify/ENA primary metagenome ERZ764825 (study PRJEB28920, sample SAMN05720171) | bioreactor metagenome | isolation source: Anaerobic biogas reactor | place: USA:Washington...
TCTACGAAGACCGACTTGGTCAACGCTATTTTGGGGCTTCCCAGAATAGAGGGTAAGGTTTAGCACAAACGTTTGTCAGAAATCCGCGGGAATCGGGATATTCGGATTTTGCGCCATAAATGCCTGAACCCGTTGCTTTCGGGCTTCGTTGTTCGCCGCGCAGATGCCGACGGCCCTGGCGGCGGGCTCGGTGTAGCAGGAAGCGCCTTCGATGAGAATTTGGAGAAGAAACTCGAGGGCATCCTCCGCGGAAGTGATCCCGCCCATCCCGATCACGGGGATCTTCACCCTGGACGCGGTCTGGCAGACCATGCGGACCGCGATCGGGCGGATCGCGGTCCTCGCCGCCTTCATCATCGCGCTCACCGGATCGCTCAGCGGATGGATGGAGACGGAGGCGAACGTCGGGCAGATCTTCAAGGACATCTTCGGGGAAGGCGACATGAAGGCGGAGTTCATCGCCTACACCGCCAAGCTCTGCGGCATCCTCGTCGCCACCTACGGTATCCAGGTCATCGTCGGACACCGGGCGGGCGAGCTCGACCGCACCGTCGATCTGCAGAGATCCACCGGCCTCCGCCGCTGGGTTCCCCTCGCATCTGTCACCGCGGTGAGCGTCGGGGGCGTACTGCTCGGCACACTCGCCATCCTCGGTGGGGGAGCGGTCGGTCTGTGGACCCAGGAGTCCACCACCTCCGTGGACTACGACAACCTGGTGCCGGCGGCCTGGTCCCAACTGGCTCCCGCGCTTCTGCTCACTGCAGTCGCGGCACTGCTCGTCGGCTGGGTGCCGCGCCTGACGCACCTCGCCTGGGCCCCGGTCGTCAGCGCCGCGGTACTCACCCTCTTCGGTCCGATCCTCAGCGCTCCGCAGTGGATGATCGACCTCTCGCCGTTCGAGTACCCGGTGAGCTCCACCAGTGGCGAATGGACGACACACCTCTGGATGGGTCTCGGCGCGATGGCGCTCATGGGCCTCGGGCTGCTGGGCTCGCAGCGGAGGGAGATCCTGTAAGCAGCAGACGGCCGCACCATCCTTCCCCAGCAAGGATGGCGCGGCCGTCTGCTCTCCAAAAGGGTGGGGGATCGGAACGGACATCAGCGGGGCACTGGTGACCGGCGGCTCCCGGGAATGACCGACACTGAGGGGCAGCGCGCTGGCATCGCTGCGGTAGATCACCGGGCAGACGGCCACGGCCAGCTGCGGGGTGGGGGACGCAGGGCACGCGCCGGAGAATGTCATTCCACTCGAGGCTGGGGGGAGTGGTGGATGCTGCGGATCACCACCGAGGCCCTCTCTCCGGCTGCGTTCAATGTCCGAGAGGTGGGGGATGGAGACGCGGGCCTCATCGGCATGCCCCACGCAGAGCAGGTCCGGTTTGTGTAGTTTCACTGGCTGGGAGATGGAGTCCACGTGAAGCTGCAGAGTAACTACTCCACCGCCAGTCCCCGAGACCCACAGGACAGGGGAGCACATACGTCACAGTGACTTAATTCCCAACTAAGCCCGCCTGAAATCAAACAATTGCGTCACAGATACGTCACGTCAATCATGGGGCGCCACAATTCCCCTGCCACGCCATTCTATAAGACATCAATAGTGGGAGACCGGAGCTCTCAGAATCACTCCCCGACAGCGCCGACACGGGCATACTGTGGGTATGTCTGATTCCATCACCTGCTCACGACGCATGTTCCTGCTCGGCACCGCGACGACTTTCGCGGGTGCCTTCCTCGCCGCCTGCGGTAGCGAACCCGACGCCGAGATCGCGGCGGCCGACGTCCCGGTGGGCAGCGCCACCATCTTCGACGGCTTCATCATTGCACAGCCGGTCGAGGGCACGTACGTCGCCTACTCCCAGACCTGCCCGCACCAGCGCAGCCCCATCACCGAGGTGGAGGGGGACACCGTGAGGTGCACCGCCCACAACTCGATCTTCCACATCGCGGACGGCTCGGTCATCTCGGGCCCGTCCCGGGACCCGCTCTACCCGGCGAAGGTCTCGCAGAGCGGCGGCACGCTCAACGTCTCCAAGTAGCGCGCCAGTAGGAGCCGGGGTAGGGGATCTCGCCCCGCTCCAGTCCGAGCTCGTGGGCGGCACGCAGCGCCCACCCGGACTCGCGGAGGGCCGCGCGGCCGATGAGGATGACGTCGGCCCGGTCCTCCCGGAGGATCTCCTCGGCCTGCTCCGGTTCGGTGATCATGCCGACGGCGGCCGTCGGTATGCCGGCCTCCCGGCGGATCGTCTCCGCGAAGGGCACCTGGAAACCGGGGCCGGTGGGGATCTTCGCCGGGGCGGCACCGCCGGTGGAGACGTCGATGAGGTCGACACCGGCGTCGCGAAGCAGTGCGGCGAGACGCACGGACTGCTCGAGGTCCCATGCGCCGTCGATCCAGTCGGTGGCGGAGATGCGCACCAGCAGCGGCATGCCCTCCGGGATGACCGCCCGCACCGCCGCGACGACGGCGAGGAAGAGGCGGGTGCGGTTCTCGAAGGAGCCGCCCCACTCGTCGGTGCGCCGGTTCGCCAGGGGAGTGAGGAACTGGTGGAGCAGGTAGCCGTGGGCGCCGTGGATCTCGACGGTGTCGAAACCCGCCCGCACCGCACGTTCGGCGGCGGCGGCGAACTGACCGGGGATCGCCGCGATCTCCTCGGCACTCATCTCGCGGGGCGCGTCGAGACCCTCCTGCGCGACGGCGGAGGGACCGATGGTGTGCCAGCCGCCGTGGCCGACGGGGACGGTGCCCTCGCCCAGGCCCGGACGCCAGGGGGTGGTGGACGCCTTGCGACCGGCGTGGTTGAGCTGGATGCCCATCTTCGCGCCCTGCGCGTGGACGAACTGGACGATGCGCGCCCAGGCCTTCTCCTGGCGGTCGTTCCACAGGCCGGTGCAGAGCGGGGAGATGCGCCCCTCGGGGACCACGCCGGTCGCCTCCGCGATGAGGAGGCCGAAACCGCCGGCGGCGCGGGCGCCGTAGTGGACGAGGTGCCAGTCCTCGGGGGTGCCGTCGGAATCGAAGGCGTGGTACTGGCACATGGGCGGCATCCACGCCCGGTTGCGGATCTCCAGATCGCGCAGGCGCAGCGGCGAGAAAAGTAGCGTCATGTGCCCCATGGTAGGACGCGCCGTAAACTCCAAGACATGTTGTCCCTTCTCAGGCGGACTGACCCGCTCATCCTTCTCATCATCGCGGCGGTGGTGGTGGCGATCATCGTGCCCGCCCGCGGCGACTTCGCGGAGTGGTTCTCCACTGCGACGAACATCGCCATCGCGTTCCTCTTCTTCCTCTACGGCGCCCGCCTGTCGACGCAGGAGGCGGTGAAGGGTCTCCTGCACTGGCGGCTGCACCTGCTCATCCTGGCGTTCACGTTCCTGGTGTTCCCGGTCATCGGCGTGGCCCTGCGCCCCCTCGGCGGGCTGATCGGCGAGGACATGTACCTGGGCATCCTCTTCATGACGCTGGTGCCCTCGACCGTGCAGTCCTCGGTGGCGTTCACGTCGATCGCGAAGGGCAACTACGCCGGCGCGATCGTCGCGGCCAGCGCCTCGAACCTGGCGGGTGTGTTCCTCACGCCGCTGCTGGTGATGCTGCTCATGTCGGGGGCGGGCACGATCCACGTGGACACGCAGGTGTTCATCGACATCGCCGTGCTCCTCCTCCTGCCCTTCGTCCTGGGCCAGGTCCTGCGCCGCTGGGTCAAGGGCTTCGCCGCGAACAAGGCCACGAAGATCGTAGACCGCGGCTCGATCACCATGGTCGTGTACTCGGCGTTCTCCGCGGGCATGGTCGCCGGCGTCTGGTCGGATGTGTCGGTGGGGCAGATCGTTTTCCTCATCGTCTTCTCGATCGTCCTGGTCGCCATCATGCTGTGGCTGACCCGTTTCTCCGCGGAGAAGCTGGGCTTCAACCAGAAGGACATGAAGGCCATCCAGTTCTGCGGCACCAAGAAGTCGCTCGCGACCGGCCTGCCGATGGCGTCGGTCATCTTCGGCGGCGCGAGCATCGGTCTGCTCATCCTGCCGCTGATGATCTTCCACCAGGTGCAGCTGATGATGTGCTCCTGGCTCGCCGCGCGTTACGCCCGCCAGGCACCGCCGCGGAAGCCGGTTGTCCTGCAGTCCTGATTGCTTTTCGACGCCCGCCCCCTACGATGTTTCACGTGAAACAAAACATCCACGTACGCATCGACATGAGCATCCCGGGGGCGGGTTCTGTGATTCATGTGGCAGAACTCCTGCCGCGGGACGCGCAGACCTGCACCATGATCCGCATCATCGAGCTGGACCCCTCCGAGACGATCCGCGGCGGCGCCACCCAGGACACCTCCGCCGGCCTGGCGCAGGCCCCCAACCCGGTCGTGCCGCACCCGGACACCTACGCCGACTTCCCCGACATCGAGCACCGTCTGCTCACCCCGGAGGAGTTCGAGGGCCTGTGGGCGGAGGCCGTGGCGGCCTTCCCGGAGCTCGGCTGACCGGACACAGCTAGAAGACGAGGTTGACCAGGCCCATGTAGGCCAGGCTCCCTCCGAGGATCGACAGCCCGGAGTCCCGCCGCCAGGCGTGCAGCCCCAGGGTCACCGCGACCCCGATGAGGGCCGCGACCAGGCCACCGGGCGCCGAGCGCTGCCCGAAGAGGGTGTAGACCACCAGCACGGTCATCACACCCACGGGCATCATCCGGGCGAGCAGATCGAAGAACTGGTTGTCCTTGAGCGCCGCGACGAAGGCGAAGGGCAGCCAGCGCAGCGCCACTGTGACCACTCCGATGGGGAGCAGGACCGCCAACGTCTGGGCGAGGGTGACCCCCTCGGGGAGCCCGTACATCAGACCCTCCACTCCAGGCGGCGGTCCAGGGCGGGGGAGAGGTGCCGTCCGACGAGGACGAGGAAGTAGGCGCTCAGCGCCACCATGAGCATCTGCCCCGGGAGCACCAGGCCGGCAACGAGTGCCAGGCCACCGGCGAGCAGCGGCAGGGAGAGGTCCCGGCTGCCCCGGAAGGTCTCCCACGCCAGCACCACGAACAGTGCGACGAGTGCGAACTCCATGCCCTGGATGCCCGCCGGGATGACCTCACCGACGAGCGCCCCGATGATGCCGGGCACCACCCACATCGCCTGGCAGAAGAGCTGGATCGTCAGCACCTGCGTACCGGAGCGCGGAGGGTGGGCGGAGGCGATGGCGTAGGACTCGTCGGTCAGCGAGTACGTGGAGTAAGCACGGCCGGCCCGGCCCCGGACGAGGTGCCGGGGGAAGGTGAGGCCGTAGAAGATGTGCCGGAAGTTGACCATGAAGGCGGTCAGCGCCGTCGACAGGGGGCCGACGCCGGCCATCACCAGGTTGATCGCCAGGAACTCCATGGACCCCGCGTAGATGAGCACCGAGAAGATCGGCGTCCACCACCAGGCGAAGCCCACCTGCGTCATCAGCAGGCCGAAGGCCAGCCCCAGGGGGACCAGCCCGAGCGCGACGGCCCAGGCGTCCCGCAGTCCGGCCCGGACGTCAGGGAACGCGGGGGTCAATTGTCCATGAGGTCGGCCGGGAACGTGGAGAAGAGCGGCAGTGGCGGCTGCTGACGACGCATGACGTCGCCCCACAGGTCGGTGCGGCCCGGGACGATGACGTCGGTCGGCAGCGCCGGGGTGACGTACCAGTCGCCGCGCTCGATCTCCCCGTCGAGCTGGCCGGGCGCCCACTCGGCGTAACCGGCGAACAGACGCATGCCCTCGACGAGCACGGCGATGTCACCAGGGTCGGCGCGCAGGTCGACGTGCGCGAGGCGGTTGGCCAGCCGGTTGAGCTGCGGAGCCTCCTCCATGTCGACGCCCGCCTTGGTCATGGCCAGGCCGACGACGGACTGCTGGTTGAGGGGGCCACCGATGTAGAGCGCCTGCGGCTTCGCGACGGCCGGCAGCCAGTCCGGCATCACGTTGAACACGGCCAGGTCACTGCGCGACGCCAGGTTCACGCCGAAGGTGAGGTGCTCGTTGTGCTCGATGATGAGCACGACGGAACGGTTGAACTCGTCCGACAGCATCCCCGGGGCGGCGACGAGCAGCATGCCCGGCGCCGGCTCATTGCGCTCAAGGGCGTTGAACAGGCGATCGGCGTAGAAATCAGACATCGACATGGTGGGTGCGACCTCCCTCGCTCAGCTGACCCTGTGACTGTTCAGCTTCCCACCCCCCGCACGGTTCTGCAAACGCGTCAGTTCTGCGCGGCCCACCACGCCCGCAGTTCCGCGACGGCCTCCTCCCGCTCGAGGGGGCCCCGCTCGAGGCGCAGCTCCTTGAGGAAGGACCATGCGCGGCCGACGTCGGGACCGGCAGGCAGCCCGAGGATCTCCATGATCTCGTTGCCGTCGAGGTCGGGACGCACGCGGGCGAGATCCTCACGGGCGGCGATGTCCGCGATGCGCTCCTCCAGGTGGTCGTAGGTGCGCTGCAGGCGGGCGGCCTTCCGCTTATTGCGGGTGGTGGAGTCGGCGCGGACCAGCTTGTGCAGGCGGGGGAGCAGTTCCCCGGCGTCGGTGACGTAGCGGCGCACCGCGGAGTCGGTCCACTGGCCCTCACCGAAGCCGTAGAAACGCATGTGCAGGTAGATGAGCTGGGAGACGTCGCCGACCATCTGCTTCGAGTACTTCAGCGCCCGCATGCGGCGGCGCACCAGCTTCGCGCCGACCACCTCGTGGTGGTGGAAGGTGACGCGCCCCTCCTCGTTCCAGGAGCGGGTCTCGGGCTTGCCGCAGTCGTGGAGCAACGCCGCCCAGCGGAGCACGAGGTCGGGGCCGTCCTCCTCCTGGTCGATGGCCTGGCGGAGCACCTGCATGGAGTGGGCGTAGACGTCCTTGTGCTGGTTGTGCTCGTCCTTCATGTCCTGCATGGCGGGGATCTCGGGGAACACGTGGCGGGCGATGCCGGTCTGCACGAGCAGGTTCATGCCGGTCCACGGGGACTCGCCGAGCATGAGCTTGTCCAGCTCCACCTGGATACGTTCGGCGGTGATGCGTCCGATCTCCCCGGCCATGTCGGTCATGGCGGCCTTCACGCGGTCGGCCACGCCGAAGCCCAGCTGGGAGACGAAACGCGCGGCACGCAGCATGCGCAGCGGATCGTCGTGGAAGGAGATCTCCGGGGCGTCCGGGGTATCCAGGCGGCGGTCCACGAGGTCCTGCAGACCACCGACGGGGTCGTGGAAGCGGGCGGTGAGCTGCCCGGCGTCGTCGACAAGCAGTTCCACGGCCATGGCGTTGACCCGGAAGTCGCGGCGGATGAGATCGCCCTCGAGGGTGTCTCCGAACATGACGGAGGGGTTGCGGGAGACGCCGTCGTAGGAGTCGGAGCGGAAGGTCGTGATCTCGACCTGCTGGCCGCGGTGCGCGGCGGAGACGGTGCCGAACTCGATGCCGGTGTCCCAGACGTGTCCGGCCCAGCCCTCCAGAATGGAGGAGATGACGTCGGGGCGGGCGGGCGTGGTGAAGTCGAGGTCGTTGCCCAGGCGCCCGAGAATGGCGTCGCGGACCGAGCCGCCGACCAGATAGAGAGGTAGGGAGCGGGACTGGAACTCGGCGACCAGGTCGCCGAGGACGTCCTGCAGGCCGGCGATCGTGCGCTCGGCCTGCGCGAGAAGGGCCAGGGGGGTAAGGGACTCGTCCGCGTTCACAACCGCTGAGTCTACCGGGGACACGCTGCGGCCTGGGAATTTCGAAAGGTCGTCCCACCGGTTACGATCATGGGGATGACTGAGAATGATCCCCAGGGCCCCAAGCGCCGGCGTCGCCGCCGCTCGCGTCGTCGTGGATCCGGAACTCAGGGACAGCAGCAGTCGAAGCAGACCCAGCAGACTGGTGAGAAGAGCGAGCCGAAGACCTCCCAGCGCCCCCCGCAGAAGCGTCGCCGTCGCCCGAATCGGAACCCGCACCGGGTGCAGAAGGCGCAGAAGCAGCACCGCCCGCAGCAGAACCGCATGGCCACCCGCGACGAAACGTCCGCGGGCGGCCTCGTCGTCTCCGGACTGGCGGAGGCGGTCAACGACGCCGGCGAGGTCGACCTCAGCCGTATCTACGTCGCCCTGATCGGCCGTCTGGACCGCCGGGGACGTCTCCTGTGGTCGATGCCGAAGGGCCACGTGGAGCCGGGGGAGAACCGCCGCGCCACCGCGGAGCGTGAGGTGTGGGAGGAGACCGGCGTGTACGGCGAGGCCTTCGCGGACCTCGGCGTCATCGACTACTGGTTCGTCTCCGAGGGGGTGCGCATCCACAAGACGGTGCACCACCACCTGCTCCGTTTCGTCGACGGCGACCTCAACGACGATGACCCGGAGGTGACCGAGGTGGCGTGGATCCCGGTGTCCGAGCTCATCGAGCACCTGGCCTACGCGGACGAGCGCAAGCTGGCGCGCACCGCCCATGACCTCCTGCCGGAGCTGGCACGGGAGGAGAAGGCCGCGGGAAGGGCGACCCCACGGTGACGCGGGCGCTGGTCGCAGCGTGCGCCGCGGCGGCCGTGTGCGTGTCCGCGCCCACCGTCCTCGCCGCCCCCACCCCCTACTCCCCGGAGACCCGGGAGGCGTGGGTCAACCCCATGGCCCGTGCCGGGGAGTCCGGCGACCTGCGTATCGACGTCACCCGCGCCCCCGACACCATCCGCGCGGGGGAGGAGATGCGGCTGGTGCTCACGGTGTCGAACTCCTCCGACGAGGCCGTCTCCGACCTGTTCATCGGTGCCCGGCGCGGCGATCCGACGTGGACGGTGGAGGAGGCCCGCCGGGTCCTCGCGCTGGACACCGGCGCGTACCCCTGGGCCGGCCCGGGCCTGGAGCTGCCGGGGGAGCTGGGTCCGGGGGAGCGCCGGGAGGTGACGCTGGTCCTGCCGCCGGAGTTCCTGCCGGAGGGCACGTTCCCGCTGCTCCTGCAGATGGGGGAGACGACCGAGCGGATGCTCGTCACCGTCACCCCGGCGCCCACCGCGGGCGGCGAGGACGTCACGGCCCCGCAGGTCCCGGGCCTGACGGTGCTGCTGCCGCTGACCGCCCCCGTGGACATCGTGCCCGGTGAGACCGGTCGCGCCGCCGAGGAGACGCCGCTCATCCTGCAGACCGAGCAGCTGGCGGGTCAGCTCGCGCCCGGGGGGCGCCTGAGCGGGCTTCTCGACGTCTACGCCACCGAGCAGCGCGGCACCTGCCTGGCGGTGGATCCCGCGCTGGTGGACACCGTGGCCCGGATGACGGCCGGGTACACCGTCGCCGGGGAGCGCCCCTCGCTGACGAAGAAGACCCAACGCCTGCGTGACAGCTGGTTCTCCGACGACGAACCCGACCCCGGTGTCCCGGGCCGGGGCGCCGCCGACGCGGCCGCCTGGCTGGAGCGCCTGCAGGGGGCGGGGTGCGTCGTGCCCCTGCCGTGGGCCGACGCGGACGTCAACGCCGTCGCCGCCACCGAGGACGAGTGGCTGTTCCGGGAGGCCACCGCCCGCGGCCCGCAGCTGCTCGCGGAGGAGCTCGGGGTGACACCGGTGGGCAACGTCGTCGTCCCGCCGTCCGGGTACGTCACCGAGCAGGCCGCCTCCGCGCTGGGCTGGGCGGACCAGACCGTGTCCGTCGAGGAGTCGTGGGAGGCGGCCGTCGCGGAGTTGACGCCGCAGCCCGCCGGGGTGGGGGACACGTCGCTGGAGTCGACGCACATCCCGGACCGTTCCGGTGCGCCGACGCCGAGTGCGCCGGTGCGTGTCCTCGTGGCCGCCAACTCGGTGTGGGGTGTGCCTCAGCAGGACAACCACGCACTCCTCGCCCCGGGCGTCACGGCCGTGACCTACTCGCCGGCGCTCGGTTCGCTGCTCGCCGCGACGGGCCCCGTGCCGCGCACGACGGGCTACTCCCACCCGGACTGGCGTTTCGACTACCGCCTCGACTCCCCGGCCGCCCGCGCCGTCACCGCCGCCTCGGCCGTCCGCCTCGCCGTCCGCCAGCAGACGCTGCCCGGCGACTGGGCGCAGAGCCCGCAGCCGGTCCTCGTCATGCCGGCGCCGCTTCTCGACGTCCCCACCGCCGGCACCCTCCTGCGCACCGTCACCACGCTTCTCGACGACGCCGCCGCCACCCCCCTCGCCCTCGCGGACGCGCTGACGCCGCCCCCGGGGCTGGAGGAGCAGCCCGTGGCCGCGCCGTCCGTCGGCGTCACCCGCTTCGGCAGCCCGTGGCCCGACCCGGCGGCCGTCAGTGACACGGAGGTGCTCCGCGCCGCGCAGCAGACCCGCTACACCGACGACCTCACCCGCATGATGGTCAACGAGCCGGCGATCCAGCTCGACCGCTACGACTTCACCCTGCCGCTGCGCCGCGACATCCTGATGGCGCTCACGGGGACGTCGAGAAGCTCCCTGGCGACCCGTGACAACGCCGTCCGCGCCGCCGACGAACGCCTCGACGCCAACCGGCGGACCCTCCAGGAGCTGCGCGGCTCCGTGGCGCTCATCCCGCCGGGGAACGTGTACACGCGGGCGTCGGAGAGCTCCCCGCTGCTCATCGTCGCGGAGAACGGCCTGCCGCTGCCCGTGGACTCCGATCTGGCGTACTCCGGGCCGGAGGGCGCGACGCTGGCGATGAACGGCTACGTGTACATCCCGGCACACGGCTCGATCACCATCCCGCTGACGGCCGATCTGCCCGCCGAGGAGAGCCAGACGCACCTGAGCCTGTGGCTGGCCACCCGCGACGGGTCCCCGATCTCGACGCCGGTGGAGATTACAGTGCAGACACGTGCCGGTATCGTCGGCACCTACGGCGTCGCCCTGCTCATCGTGGTGGGGCTGGCGCTCGCGCTGCTGTTCCGCGTCGGGCGTCACCGTCGACGCCGGCGTCCCTAGATGAGAAATGACCATGAGCGAAAATCTCCGTTCCCGCTTCGTCGCCGCCACCCCGCCGGCCCCCGTGCCGGAGCAACGGGCGGCACCCCCCGCACCCGTCGAGGACAGGTCCCGGCTGCGGGCCCCGGAGCCGGACACGCCGGACACCCCGGGCAGCACCGGAACCTCGGGCGTGGCCTCCGACGCTGACGTCGTGCGGGCGGGCGGCTCGATGGCGATCGCCACGCTCGTCTCCCGCATCACCGGCTTCCTGCGCAACCTGCTCATCGCCGTCACCCTCGGTGGCGCGGTGGGCTCCGCCTTCAACACGGCGAACACCCTGCCGAACCTCATCACCGAGGTGGTCCTCGGTGCCGTGCTCACCTCGCTGGTGGTGCCGGTGCTGGTGCGCGCGGAGAAGGAGGACGCCGACCACGGCACCGCCTTCTTCAGACGCCTGTTCACGTTGTCGGCGTCGCTGCTCATCGTGGTGACGGTCATCTCCGTCATCGCCGCACCACTGCTGACGCGGATGATGCTCGACGCGGACGGCGAGGTCAACGTCGTCCAGTCGACGTCGTTCGCGTTCCTGCTGCTCCCGCAGATCTTCTTCTACGGCATCTTCGCGCTGTTCATGGCGGTGCTCAACACGCGCGGCATCTTCCGGCCGGGCGCGTGGGCGCCGGTGGCGAACAACGTCGTCTCCATCGCCGTGCTGCTGCTGTACATGCTGCTGCCCGGCGAGCTGGGGGAGACCGCGCCCTCCGGGGTGATGGACCCGCACGTCCTCCTGCTGGGCCTGGGCACGACGCTGGGCGTCATCGTCCAGGCCGCGATCATGGTGCCGCCGCTGCGGCGGGCGGGCGTCGACCTGCGCCCCCTGTGGGGCATCGACGAGCGCCTCAAGCAGTTCGGCGGCATGGCGGTGGCGATCGTCGCCTACGTGGCGGTCTCCCAGCTGGGCTACATCATCACCACCCGCATCGCCTCACTCTACGACGCCGCCGCGCCGCTCATCTACCAGCAGCACTGGCTGCTGCTGCAGGTGCCGTACGGCATCATCGGCGTCACCCTGCTCACGGCGATCATGCCGCGCCTGTCGCGTCACGCCGCCGACGGTGACGACCGCGCCGTCGTCGGTGACCTCAGCATGGCCACCAAGCTGACGTTCATCGCGCTCATCCCGATCGTGGTGTTCTTCACGGCCTTCGGCCCGGACATCGGCGTCGCGCTGTTCGCGTACCGCAACTTCGACACCGAGTCCGGCATCCTGCTGGGACTGACGCTGTCGTTCTCCGCCTTCACGCTGCTGCCCTACGCCCTGGTGCTGCTGCACCTGCGCGTGTTCTACGCGCGTGAGGAGGCCTGGACCCCGACCTTCATCATCGCCGGCATCACCGCCACCAAGATCGTGCTGTCGCTGCTGGCCCCGATGGTGGCGTCCTCGCCCTCGCGCGTGGTCGTGCTCCTCGGTGCGGCCAACGGCTTCGGTTTCGTCGCCGGCGCCGTCATCGGTGCGCTGCTGCTGCGCCGCAAGCTCG
>ENA-UOXR01003822-UOXR01003822.1-bioreactor-metagenome-genome-assembly--contig:-NODE-3822-length-12377-cov-12.223097_pt1 | contig 12377 bp, 10 predicted proteins | sample MGYA00238164_ERZ764825 | MGnify/ENA primary metagenome ERZ764825 (study PRJEB28920, sample SAMN05720171) | bioreactor metagenome | isolation source: Anaerobic biogas reactor | place: USA:Washington...
TGACCAGCAGCGGCCACATGAAGCTGTTCCAGGAGGCCAGCGCGTTGAGCAGGATAATGGTGACCAGGGAGGGCCGGGCGATGGGCACCATGACCTTCCACAGGTAAACCCAGTTGGTGCTGCCGTCCACGCGCGCGGACCAGTACAGGCCCGCGGGGATGGACTGGAAGAAGTTGCGCAGGATATAGGTGTAGAAGATGCTGCTCATGAAGGGCAGCACCAGCGCCCACAGGCTGTCGTACAGGCCGACCCTGACGATGGTCTGGTAGTTGGTGATGATGAGCATCTCGAAGGGCACCATCATCATGGACAGCAGCAGGGAAAACAGCACCTCCCGCCCCCTGAACTCCAGCCGGGTGAAGGCGAAGGCCGCCAGGATGGTCGTCAGCGCCGTCACGGTGACGCTGCCCAGGAGCACGAGGACGGAGTTGAGGAAATAGCGCGCGAAGGGCGCCTTTTCGAAGGCGATCCGGAAGTTCTCGAAATTCAGCCAGTTCCGGGGCAGCAGGGAGGGCGGGAAGTAGTTCATCTCCGGCGCGGTCTTCAGCGCCGAGGACAGCATCCAGAAGAAGGGGAAGACCATCACCAGCATGCCAAGCGTCAGCAGCGCGTAGCGCAGCGCGCGCCCGGAAACGGACAGCACGCGGCGCGCGGGCTTGAGCATCAGCCCCGCCGTGAGCAGCGCGGCGCCCAGCGCCAGCAGCGCCAGCGCCAACGGGCGGGAGCCGCCCAGCAGCAGGCTGGCCGGCGCGGCCAGGACGCCCAGTACGCCCAGCAGGAACAGCGCCGTGCCCAGGCCGGTGCCTGGGCGCGCCAGGTCGCGGGACGCCCTCAAGTCAGTCATATTTCCACCTGCGCTGGATGAAGCGCTGGAGCATGGTGAAGGCGAAGATGATGAGGAAGAGCAGGATGGCGGCGGCGGCGGCGCGGCCCAGCTCGCGGTTTTCGTACATCATGTCGTAAATGTAGTACACCACCGTGTACAGGTTCTTGACCGGGCCGGGGTAGCCGGAAAAGAGCACCTTGACCTCGGTGAAAACCTTGAAGGCGGAAATGCTGTTGATGATGAGCACCAGCCCGATGGTGGGCGCCAGCAGCGGCACGGTGATGCGGCGGAAAATGCGGAAGGCCTTCGCGCCGTCCACCCGGGCGACGGTGTAATAGGTTTCGTCGATGTTCTGAAGCCCGGACAGCAGCAGGATGATCGTGAAGGGCAGGGAGGACCAGATGCCGAAGATGACCAGCACCGTCAGGGAGTTGCCGGCCTTCTGCAGGAAGTCCACCTGGCCCACGCCAAAGAGGGAGAGGATGAAGTTGAGGACGCCGAAGTTGCGGTTGAAAATCCAGCGCCACACCAGGCCCACCGCGGTGACGGAGGTGACCATGGGCAGGAAGTAGGCCGTCTGGAACAGCGCGCTGAAGCGCAGCTTCTGGTTGAGCAGATAGGCGATGACGACGGCCAGCGCGGTGGCGATGGGCACGGTGTAGAGCACGTAGAGCAGCGTGTTGAGCAGCCCCTGCAGGAAGTAGTTGGTGGTGCCGGGGATGCCCTCCAGCACGTAGCGGTAGTTGCCCGGCCCCCAGCCGGCGAAGCTGCCCTCCAGCCTGTAGCGCTCCTGGAAACTCATGATGACCACGCGCACGATGGGGTAGAGGGTGAAGGCCACTACGCCCGCCATGAAGGGCAGCAGGTAGTCCATGACCTCCAGCCGCCTCCCCATCCCGGCGCGCTTCTCCTCGTCCCCGCGCAGGTAGAGGAGGAGCAGCGCCAGCGCGAACAAGAGCAGGAACACGCCGGCGAACAGCAGCGCGGCGTAATAGTACATCAGGGGGTACCAGGGCTCGGAGACCTGCAGCTGCATCCGCACCGCGGCCGCGTTGACCTCCCCGGCCTGCCTTTGCGCCTCCGCCCCGGCGGCCAGCGCGATGCCCGGCGCCGCGGCGTCCAGCCGCCCCGCGATTTCCGCCCGCCGCGCCTCGTCCGCGACGCGGTCGAGGATGCCCTCCTTCAGGGTCCCAAGCGCGGCGGCCGCTATTTCCCTGTCCGGCGTCCCCTGCGCGGCCTGCGCCGCGATGGCCTCCCGCAGCGCGCGCTTCCGGGAGGAGGCGCCGGTGGACACCGCCGACAAAAGGGCCTTGTCCGTCTCCGTCCCGGAAGCCGCCTCCACGGACTGGCGGACGGTCTCCTCCAGCAGCGCGGACGCGCGCGCCTGGCGGGCCAGCCCCTCCGTGCGCGACTCCAGCATCCGCCGCCCGACGACGCCTCCCAGCAGCGCCGCGGCGCCCAGCAGGGCGAGCAGCACGATGTGCAACCTGACCCGCCCCGGCCCGTTGCGGCGCGGCCGCCTGGCCCGCTCCCTTTCGCCCGCCATCAGCAGTACCGCTCCCCCGTGGCCCGGTCGAAAAGGAAGACGCCGCGGTCCTTGAGCCCCAGGTGGACGGCGTCGCCGGGCTTCAACCCGTAGTCCGCGGACAGGTAGGCGCGGAACTCCGTCCCGCCGAAACGCAGCAGGGCCATCTCCTCCTTGCCCGTCTGGTAGACGCTCTCCACCAGGCTTGCCATGCGCCCCTCGTCCGGGCCGTCCTCCAGGGTGAAGCTCTCCGCGCGCACCGACAGGTTGACCCGTGCCCCTTCCGGCGGCGCGCAGCCCTCCCTCAGGCGCACCCGGGCGCCGTCAGGCGCAACGAAGAACCCGCCCCTCGCCTCCCCCGGGAAGTTGTTGATGGGCGGGTTGCCCAGAAAATCCGCGACGAACTGGTTGACCGGCTGGTTGTACAGCTGCTGGGGCCGGTCGTGCTGCTGCAGGCGGCCCTCCTTCATCAGCACGATGTGGTCGGAGATGGACATCGCCTCCTCCTGGTCGTGGGTGACAAACACGGTGGTCACCTTCGTCTCCTGCTGGATGCGGCGGATTTCCTCGCGCATCTCCAGCCTCAGCCGGGCGTCGAGGTTGGACAGCGGCTCGTCCAGCAGCAGCAGCCGGGGCCGTTTCACCAGGGCGCGGGCGATGGCCACGCGCTGCTGCTGGCCGCCGGACAGCTCCTTCGGCTTTCGGGACAGCAGCCCCGACATGTGCACCAAATCCGCCATCCCGCGCGCCCGCTCCTCCCGCTCCCGGGGGGGCACCTTCTGGATTTCCAGGGGGAAGGTGATGTTGCCCATCACCGTCATGTGCGGGTAGAGCGCGTAGTTCTGGAACACCAGGCCGATGCCGCGCTGCTCCGGCGGGAGCCTCGTCACGTCCTCCCCGTCGAAGAGGATGCTGCCGGCGGTAACCGGGATGATGCCGGCCAGCATGTTGAGCACCGTGCTCTTCCCGCAGCCGGAGGGGCCCAGCAGGCAGACCAGCTCGCCGTCCCCGAGCGTCACGGAAAAATCGTCCACCGCGACGGTGGGGCCGAAGTGCTTGGTCAATCCCCGCATGACGACTTCCATGTGGTGCCCTGCCTTTATCTCGTGTTCAGCGCCCGCCCGGTCAGACGGGGACGTAGCCCTCCGTATCCCCGCGGCGGAAGGGGCCCTTTTCAAGCAGCGCCTCCATCGCGGCGACCGCGCGCCTGCCCGTCCCCCTGTGCTCCCTGCCGTAGCGCTCCGGAACAGCCTGTCGGGTGACGTAGGCGACCTTGTACAACTGGTCCGCCCGCAGTTCCCCGTCCCCCGCGAAGATTTTCTGGATACGCTGGCCGTAGGGGTTCTCCAGCTTGAAGTAGACCTTCAGCCCCGCGTTGCGCTTGATGTAGCCGCCCATCTGATGAAAGGGCTGGGCGGAAAAGGTGCTTTCCAGGTTGTCCTCCAGCATCGCCCGGATTTCCTCCCCGGTCAGCCTGGCGGTCCTGATTTCCGGGTCCATGGGCACGATGGCGTACAGGTCGCGCCGCCTCAGCACGCCCTTCCTGACCGCGCCGCCATAGCGCCAGCCGTTGGAAAACGCGATTTCGCAGCCGCTGGCCGCCCGGATGCCGTCCAGCAGGAGGTTGTCCATGGCGCTGTAGAAGCTGGAGGCGCGGTGCAAGTCCACCGCGGTGCGGCCGACGGGCTCGCCGAGCCAGGCGGCATACTTTCGCAGGATGGGGTCCCGCGCAAGCGCCCGGCTCATCTCCCGGTCCTTTTTGACGGACCTGTCCAGCGTCACGTACTCGTGCCGGATGCCCGTGATGCCCTTTTTGCCCACGGTGAGGCGCAGCAGGCCGATGGATGAGGCCAGCGCGCCGGACTGGATGATGTAGGCGCTGTTGAACCGCTGAGGCGCGGTGATGCGGTTGTGGGTATGGCCGGACAGGCACAGGTCGATGCCGGGCACCTGCTTCAATAGCTCCACGTCCTGCGGATAGCCCAGGTGGGACAGCAGGACGACCAGGTCCGCCCCCTGCTTTCGCAATTTCCGGGCCTGGGCGGCCGTTTCCCTGACGCCGTCGGTGAACTCCGCGCCTTCCCAGAACGCCTGGGGCATGTTTTTCCGGATGATGTTGCTGGCCACGCCGACGACCCCGATTTTCAGCCCCTTCCGGGCCAGCATCGCCGCGGGCTTGAAATATAGGCGCCGGGTGCCCTCGTGGTAGACGTTGCACGCCAGGACGGGGTAGCCCAGCTCCCCTTGAAGGGTCAGCAGGTGCGCGGGCGAGTAGGCCGCGTCCCAGTGGAAGGTCATCGCGTCCACGCCCAGCATCCTCAGGTAGGGAACCATGACCTCCCCCCTGCTCTGCACCGCCTCGTGGGTGCCGTGGAAGGTGTCCCCGTTGTCCAGGACGAGCAGGCCTTCCGGGTCCTCGCGCCGCATTTCGCGGATTTTGGTCATGATGCGGGCGTAACCGCCCTGGGTTTCGACGCGGAAGCCGCCGGGGCCGTAGCGGACGTCCCCGTGCTCCAGCAGGTTGGCGTGGGTGTCGTTGATCTGGACGATGCTAAGCGTCGTGGCCATCCCCGTCCCCCTCCCTTTCTATTCAGCCGTCCCGGGCGTTTTCCCGCGCCCATTGTAGCGGAACGGGCCGCCCGGTTCAATCAGCCCTATTGTACCCGCCGGTCGTCCCGCCCGCGTGCTATAATCGGGAAAGAAACGAAACCGACCGTTATCCGGAGGGGCGCATGGCCAACATCCTCATCGCCGACGACAACCGGCAAATCGCCTCCGTGCTGGAGGAGTACCTGAAAAAGGAAGGACACACCGCCTTTGTAGCCAGCGACGGGCAGGAGGCGGTTGAGATGTTCCGGAAGCTCAGGCCGGACGCCGTGCTGCTGGACGTGATGATGCCCCGGATGGACGGCTTCGCGGTCTGCCGTGAAATCCGCCGCGAGTCCCCGGTGCCCGTCATCATGGTGACCGCCCGGGGCGAGGATTTCGAGCGCATCATGGGGCTGGACATCGGCGCGGACGACTATATCGTCAAACCCTTCTCCCCCGGGGAGGTCATGGCCCGCCTGCGCGCGGTGCTGCGCCGGATGGACCGGGGCATCGCCGGCGCGCGCCAGGCGGCGGCCCTGGGCAACCTGGAGGTCGACCTGGACACCTACGGGGCGCGGGTCGGCGGGCAGGAGGTCGCCCTGACCCGGCGCGAGCTGGAGCTGCTGTACACCCTGTCCGCCCACCCGGGCAAGGTCTTCTCCCGGGAAAACCTGCTGGAAAGCCTTTGGGGCTACGAGTATTTCGGCGACAGCCGCACCGTGGACTCGCACATCAAACGCCTGCGCGCCAAGCTGGAGCCCTTCAGCCCCAGGGGGTGGGAGTTGAAGACCATCTGGGGCGTGGGCTACAAGATGGAGGCAAAGGGCGATGAGAGGTAGAATCGCCTTGCGCCTGCTGGCCTTCTTCGCGGCCGCGCTGCTGCTGCTGGCCGGGATTACCAGCCTGCTGTTCCGCACCCTGTTCACCACCTCGCTCAAGGACGCGAAGCGGGAAGAGATGCTCGCCCGCGCGGACGCGCTGTCCCAGTCGCTGGGCCAGGCGCTGGAAAGCGCCCCCCGCGGCGCCGGGCGGGGGGCCGCGCAGGGGGCGATGGGCGCCAGCTACGCAGGCTACGTCCGGCTGCTGGCCGCGTCCGAGCCCAACCTCTGGGTGCTGGACGAAAACCTGGAGTTCCTCTCCACCGGGCGCATGATGGGCAGGGTGCCGGAGTACAAGGCCCTGCCGCCGGACGCGGAAGAGATGGTGCGGGAGGTCTTTGAGGGCCGCGTCACCCTGTCCGAGTCCTTCTCCGGGCTGGTCGGCGCGCCCACGCTGACCGTCGGCGCGCCCATCCGGCAGTCCGGCCGGGTGGTGGGCGCCCTGCTGCTGCACGACGCGGTCGCCGGGGTGCAGGACGCCGTCCGGAAGGGGCAGGCGCTGCTGCTGTACAGCACCCTGGCCGCGCTGCTGCTGGCCATCCTGCTCTCCGTCCTTTTATCCTATACCTTCACCCGCCCCATCAGCCGCATCAAGCTTACCGCCGGCCGGCTGGCGGAGGGCGACTACGACGCGAAGACCGGGCTGGCCCGCGGGGACGAAATCGGGGAGCTGGCCCAGTCCGTCGACACCCTCAGCGTCCGGCTGCTGGAAGCGCGCTTGGAGGGGCAGCGCGAGGAGCAGCGGCGCAAGGACTTCCTCGCCAACGTGTCCCACGAGCTGCGCACGCCCGTCACCGTGCTGCGCGGCTCCCTGGAAGCGCTCAGGGACGGCGTGGTCCGGGACCCGGGCAAGGTCGAGGAATACTACACCCAGATGCTGCTGGAAACCCAGGGGCTGCAGCGGCTGGTCAACGACCTGATGGAGCTGGCCCGCCTGCAGAACGCCGACTTTCCCATCCAGCGCGGGGAGCTTTCCCTCCGGGACGTGTTCGCCGACGCGCTGCGCGCCGCGGACCGGCTGGCGCAGGACAAGGGCGTGCGGCTGGAAAAGGAAATCCCGGACGGGCCCGTTCCCTTCTTCGGCGATTACGAGCGCCTGCGGCAGATGCTGCTCGTCGCGTTGGACAACGCCGTCAAGTTTTCCAGCCCCGGCGGCAGGGTGCGCGCCCGGATGGGCGGGAACGAAATCACCGTATCGGACGAGGGCCCCGGCATCCCCCCGGAGGAACTGGAGGCCGTTTTCGACCGCTTCCACAAGTCCGGCAGCGGCGGGGACCGCCAGGGCAGCGGCCTGGGCCTGGCCATCGCCCGGCAAATCGCGCAGCGTCACGGCATCCAAATCGCGCTGGAAAGCGTGGTCGGCCGCGGAACCACCGTACGGTTCACCTGGGCGCAGGGCGGCGGCCCCGCCGCGGTATCCTGAGGGATAGCGGCAAAGGCTCCTTTACCGGCGCCCTGGACTCTTCCGCCCTTACAGGGCGGTTTTTTCGGAACACCGCCGGTCACAAAACACCCCCGCGAACGTGCCAGTCCTGTCAAAGCGATGACACCGTTTTGCCACAACCGCCGGTTAGGATACGGGTACGGCAAGCGATTGCCGAATCTGTCCAAGGGAGATAACCCCATGAAAAAGAACGCTCTTATCCTCGCGCTGGCGCTGCTCGTCGCGCTGCCCCTTTTCGGCCTGGCCGCCGAAACGGCAATCGCCCCGGTTGAAGAAACGCCCGCCGCGACCCTCCCGCCGGGAGCCCGGTTCGGCCGGCGCTGGAGCCAAGCCCCCGCGGAGGGGACCGCCCCCTACGGCTTCACGGACGAAAATGCGGACGGCGTCTGTGACGTGTGCGGCATGGAGCAGGGCAGGAACACCCAGGCGCCCGGCTTTGTGGACGCGGACGGCGACGGCGTGTGCGACCACTACGGCACCGACCTGCAGCATACTTTTGGCGGCCGGATGCAAAACCAGGCCCCCGGCGGCTTCGGCCGCGGCCGCAACCAGTCCTCCTTCGGCGGCGGGCGTCACCGCCGGTAAATCCCTCGGAACCCGGAAAGGGCACCCCTTCGCGCGGCGCCCTTTCCCTATGGTGTAAACGGCGCGCTGGCCTTTGCGGCATGCCACCTTGATACGGGAGCATACCCGGCATGAACAAATCATGGAAAACCAAAACAGGGCCCTGCGCGCGGCCATCCGTTGGGCGTGCTTTTTCGCCCTGTCCACCCTGCCAAATCCCTGAAGGATGCCGGCGCCACCCCCTTTGCCGGAAGGCTCCCTGCAAGCAGTGCTCCCCTACGGCGGCGTGGCCACTATTGATAGGCGCCCAGCCGCCGGCCGGCAGGAGCCCAAACAGCACGCTTTCGCCATGGGTCTGGCGGCCCCGGGGTTGCCGGTCGCCCGCTTGTCTGCGGGTGTTTCCGCCCGATTAAAACCTGGCGGATACGGATTGTCAAACCGGGCAAAATGATGTATAAAAAGAAGGACAATCGCCTCGTTTTGGACAGGCCCGGCCGGCACAGCTGGCGCTGGGCGATGCCCGCCGAGGCCGTCCGGCTGACGGCGGCCCCCGGCACCCCGTTCGGTATTCACACAGATAGGCCGCGTTTTTTACCGTCCTCGCATTGCCGGCGATTCACCCATTGCCTTCCGCTGTAGAATGTGCCTGGCGCAGGCGGTTCCGCTTCATTGGCGCGCTGCCTGGTTTGTTCAAACGCTTGCGCGCCGCCCCGGTGCGCCGGGCGGGGCCGGCCTGCATCCGCCGCAAACAGTGTGACGTCTCCTGCCCGACGGGAAACGAATTCCCGAAAGCCGGGGCCGTCCAGGAGCAAGGGCGCGCCACCTTCCATGGATGCGCGGGCAGCCTGCCTGCCCGGCCGGGAATCCTGTCGTCGTCGCAGCGAAAAAGGAGTCAAGGCATGAAAACCAACCCGACCGCCGCCGTGCTGGCGTCCGTGCTCATCGTCATCGCGGGCGTCCTCATCATCGATTCCCTGGGTGTCTTTAGGACCGGGGCCGACAGGACGCCCCAGCTGCTGGCCGGCGCCACGGTGCGGGAGGAAGCCCCGGCCAACGACCCCATGGACATCCGCGGATCCTCCACTTTCGGGGATATCAGCCGGCTGTTCGGGGTGCCGTTGTCCGAGCTGGCCCGCGCCTTCGGCCTGGAGGAGGGCAAGGCGGACGCGTTCAAGGTCAAGGAGCTGAAAAACATCTATACCGACGAAGCCAGCGAGGTCGGCACTTCCTCCGTGCGGCTGTTCGTCGCCTGGTACAAAGGCCTCCCGTACGAGCGCAGGGAGGATAGCTTCCTGCCGGTAGCGGCCGTGACCTTGCTGCGCGAAAGAGCCGCCCTGGCGACCGAGCAGTTGGAATACCTCACGGGGCACGCCTACGGGGGAAAGTAAAGCCGCCGCGTTTGCCGGCCATTCAATTCAGGGGGGTGTCCGCGGACACCCCTCTTTGTTTGCGGGCTACAGCGCGCAATGGAAGAGGGGCTGCCGTCCGGCAGCCCCCCCGGCTGTTCAAGAATCGCGCCTACTCGCCCTTCAGCGCTGCGTTGGAAATGGTGACCGCCTCGGTCCAGGCTTCGTCGGCTGTCATTTCGCCGCCGGCGGCCTTGATGACCGCGTCGTTGATGGCGGTGCGGACCTGCGCGGCGCCGGTCACGGCGGGCAGGCTGCCGGCCTTGCCCAGGTTGGCCTCAAGCGCCTGCAGGGCCTTGGACGCCAGGGTGTCCCGGGCGATGTACTCCTGGTAGGCGGGCACGTCCGCGGTCCAGGAATAGGGCGCCAGCGCCGTCACCGCCTCGACCCAGCCCGCGTTCACGTCGGCGGAGATGAAGTACTTGACGAACTTGTAGGCTTCCTCGGCGCGGGCGTCGTCCTTGTAGTAGAAGACGATGGGGCCGCGGTTCCAGGAGGGGAACCAGGTATCCGCCGGCATGGGCGCCATGCCGAACTCGAACCCGTCCGGGGTCACGTAGGGATAGCCGGCCACGGAGCCCACGAAGCCCGCGAGGACGCCGGAGTTGAAGTCCGGGGAGAAGTAGTTGCCCGATTCCGGCCGGGCCTTGAAGTGGCCGGCCTTGAAGGCGTCCACCAGCCACTGCACCTTGGCGCGCACCTCGGGGGTGTCGAAAAGGACGGCCTTGTTCTCCACGTCGATATAGCCGGCGCCGGGGGTCTCCATGATCAGCATCTGCAGGAAATCGGTGATGGTGTTGTCGAAGCCCAGCCCGGGGATGCCCTTGGCCTCCAGGATTTTCTTGGAAGCGGCTTCCATCTCCGCCCAGGTCTTGGGTACCTCGATCTGCAGCTCGTCGTAGAGGGTCTTGTTGTAGAAGAGGATGGGGCCGGTGGTGTAGGCGGGCAGGTAGTGGATGAGCCCGTCGGAAAAGGCCTTGACCTCGCCATTCATGACGCCTTCCTTCAGGGAGGCGTCAAAGCCCTCGATGCCGATTTCCGGGTCGTAGATGTACTGGCTCAAATCCGCCAGCAGGCCGGCGTCCACATACTTGGCGGCCTCGGAGGCGTAGTTGAAGATGATGTCCGGGCCTACGCCCGCGACCACCGCGCTGTTGACGGTGTTGGTAAAGCCCTCGTAGGGCTGGCTGAGCAGCTCGACCTCCGCCGTGTCCTGGGAGGCGTTGTAGTCCGCCACGGCCTTCTTGAGGTATTCCTCCTGGCCTTCGGTGAAGGTGTGCCAGATGGTCACCTTGGTTTTGGCGCCGCCGCCGCCGCCCGCGGGCGCGTCCGTCGCGGGCTGTTCAGCCGGGGCGTCGGTCACCGGGGCGGGGGTGGGCTCCGGCTTGGGGGCGGGCTTGGTCAGGAAATAAATCGCGACCGCCGCCGCGATGACCAGCAATACGATGATGACCGTTGTCCAGGTTTTCTTGGTCATAAACTCCTCCAATCAAAAACCCGGCTCTTCGCCGGGTTGTCGGCCTCAGCCGCCAGTCGTCGGTGCGTCGGTCGGGGTGGCGGGCGCTTCCGTGACGGTCGCGGGTGCGTCGGTCACGGCGGCGGGCGCTTCGGTCACAACGGGGGTCGCGGTCGGTTCGGGCGCCTTCTTGCCGCCGAACACTCCGGTAGCCCACAGGATGACCAGCACGATTACCACGATGGCAATCACGATGGACCAGGTCTTCTTCGTCATGGTTTCCTCCTTGCGGTTATGCGCCGGGCAGGCTTCTGGCCGCTCCAGGGCGCGGTTTACTGCGACGGCATCGCCGCATTACGTTGATAATATACCTTTCCGGCGGTGATTACAAACCAAAACACGCGTTTTCGCTTAAAAATTTTCGGTTTTTCAAGCATTTTTCAAGCCTTCGGCCGCTTTTCCCCCAGCCTGTACATCCCCCCCTGCCGCGAAGTGTCATTCCGGCTCCTTTTCAGCGGACTCCCCGTCCTGCCGCGCGCGGTAGCGCTCCAGCGCCTGCAGCAGCCCCTTGGGGAAGGGGACGCCGGCGAGGGCGGCGTTTTCAACCACCGAAAGCGCCTCGTTGGCGGCATAGAACCCAATCACGCCCAGTCGGCAGACCTGGGACCGCAGCAGGCTGTCCAGCGCCGTCCCCAGGATGACCATCAGGACCATCAGCAATTTTCGGGAAACCCCCAGGAAAAAGGAACGTGACAGAAAGCCGCCGCGGGTCCGTGCGCTTCTGCGCATCAGGGAAACCGCGACGCCGGTGAGCACGTCCAGCGCCATCAGCGAGAACAGCGTGCCCAGGGCGGCGTCCCATCCGCCCAGCGCCTGAAGGAGGAAAGCCAGAACCGCCATGCCGGCGGCGGCGAGGAATTGGTTGGCGTTTTTCATGTGGATATTCCTTTCAGTGAATGTGTCTTTGATTCACCGCGGGGGGCGTTGGGACAGGAACGCCCGCAGCGCCGCTTCCGTTTCCCGTCCGTAAATCCCATCCGCTCCGTAGCGCGGCAAGGCGAACCCGCGGCTCAGCAGGCCCCGCTGCAGGCGCAATACCGCCTCCCCGCGGGAACCGAAGGCGGGGAGAAGACCGGGGAACCCCGCGTCGTCCCGCGGGTTTTCATGCCCCGGCATGGGGAAGCCGAGGGGAACGGCGACATGCGTCCAGGGGTAGGCGGAGAGCCGGGAGAGGAGGACGCCGTCGCGGTGTGAGCGGGCGTCCACGACGAAGCCGTCGCCCAGGGCGAAGCCAACGTGGGCCATGGGACGGGCGTTGTTCCAGCGGTCACGGCGGAAGACCAGGCAAGGGGAGGAGACGGCGAGGAAGACGGCGTCGGACTGGAAGGCCCAGGCCTTGGCCCGCCACTGGGAAGAGGCGCCGGAGGGGAGGGAGACGCCGGCGGCGCGGAGGGCGAGGCGGGAGAGCTGGGCGCAATCGTAGGCGCGGCGGCCTTCCCAGGCGCAGCCGGAGCAGGCGGGACGGCGCCCGGAGAGGACCTGGCAGTACTTGCGGATGTTGTCGGCGCTGCCGGGGTACTGCGCGGCGCGTGCGCGTCGGTTGTCCGGGGTGCAAGGGTGGCCGAAGGCGCCGTATACGTAGGCCGCGCCGACGGCGGCGCGGGCGTAGGCGATGGCGGGGAGGGGGGA
>ENA-UOXR01003837-UOXR01003837.1-bioreactor-metagenome-genome-assembly--contig:-NODE-3837-length-12334-cov-5.222901_pt1 | contig 12334 bp, 6 predicted proteins | sample MGYA00238164_ERZ764825 | MGnify/ENA primary metagenome ERZ764825 (study PRJEB28920, sample SAMN05720171) | bioreactor metagenome | isolation source: Anaerobic biogas reactor | place: USA:Washington...
CCATGACGGTCTCGGCAATATGGCGCGCCGCATGAAAGAGGCGGGCGGGACGCTTGGTATTCAGAGTGCGCCCGGCCAAGGGACCTGCGTGACTTTCCGCGTGTCGCTTGCGGCGTTCGGTTAACAGAGGAGAGGAGGGGGAGGATGAGAGAGCTTGGGATCATCATGATGGGGGTGGCGGCTTGCATGGCGGCCAACCTGTGGGCGCAAGGCGAATGGACGGACCCGCGCGTGCGCACGCTGATCATGCCGCAGCGCGTGATGTGGACCTCGGCAAACACGCCATCATCACATGTCGAAAATGCCGAAATCGTGCTGAAGCAGAAGCACGGGCAAGTGCCGGAAGGAATCTTTCTGGCGGGATCCGGATGCCGCATGGAGAACAAGGGGGCTCCGGCTTCATTGCTCGTGGACTTCGGGCGCGAACTGCATGGCGGCGTGCAACTCGCCTCGGGCGGGCCGAGCAAAAAGGGTCTTAAGGTGCGTGTGCGCTTCGGCGAGTCGGCCGCCGAGGCCATGGCGGAACTCGGCGAGCGCGGAGCCTGTAACGATCATGCGATCCGCGACGACGTGGTGGAGTTGCCGTGGCTCGGCACGCGCGAACTGGGCAATACCGGGTTCCGTTTCGTGCGCGTGGATCTGGTCTCGAAGGGGGTGCTGAGTCTGGAGTCGATCCGCGCCGTGTCGCTGATGCGGCCCATGCCGCAGCTCGGCGCGTTCACGTGCAGCGATGAGCGCCTGAACCAGATCTGGGCCACTGCGGCCCGAACGCTGCACCTCTGTTGCCAGGAATACATTTGGGACGGCATCAAACGCGACAGGCTGGTGTGGATGGGGGATATGCACCCAGAGGTCATGGCCCTGATGGCGGTGTTCGGCCCGCAGCAGCTGCTAACCGATTCGCTGGACTACATGCGGCAAACCACGCCGCCCGACGCCTGGATGAACACCATGCCCTCCTACACGCTGTGGTGGATCCGCTGTCAGCATGACTGGTACCGCTACACCGGCGACCGCGCCTATCTGGCCAAGCAGCAGGCGTATCTCAACGCCGTGCTCGCGAATGTGCTGAAGCATATCACGCCTGAGGGCCGCTACGGTCTGCCGAGCGGGTTTCTGGACTGGCCGACCCAGCACAACCGCAAGGCGGTGGATGCCGGCATGCAGGCGCTGATGCTGATGGCGGTCGAAGACGGCGCGCGCCTGGCCGCCGTGCTGGGCGACGCCGAACTTGCCGCGCGCTGCACGGAAGGCGCGGCTCGGCTGCGTCAGGTGCGCCCTGACCCGCAAGGCAGCAAGCAGGCGGCCGCGCTGCTCGCGCTCTCAGGCCTCGCCGAGCCGGCGGCCATGCGTGCGCAGGTGCTGGCGCGCGACGGCGTGCAGGGGGTTTCAACCTTCTACGGCTACTATATGCTTGAAGCGCTGGCCAAAGCCGGCGACGTGCAGCGCGGCATCGATGCGGTGCGCGACTACTGGGGCGCGATGCTGGATATGGGCGCCACGAGTTTTTGGGAGGATTTCAATGTGGCCTGGACGAATCAGGCTTTCCGCATCGATGAATTGCCGGTGGCGGGCAAAAAGGACATTCACGGCGACTATGGCGAGTTCTGCTACAAAGGATTCAGACACAGCCTCTGCCATGGCTGGTCATCGGGACCGGCCGCCTGGCTGATCGCGCACGTGCTGGGCATTCAGCCGCTGGAGACAGGCTGCAAAACCGTGCGCGTCAAGCCGTACCTGGGCGGGTTGAGCTGGGCCGAGGGCGCGTTCCCGACGCCTGCGGGCGTGGTCAAGGTCCGTCATTCACGCCAGAGTGACGGTTCGGTCAAAAGCGAGATTCAGGCGCCTGACGGCATCAGGATCGTGCGGGAGTGAAGATGAAAAGAACAGCAATGACCGTGATGGTGGCGGCGGCGGCGACAGCGTGGGCCGGGCCGCAGGTTGCGACACTTCATTTCCCTGCGTCTGATCTAGTGATTGCCGAAGAGACACTGGCGCCGCCCGCCGCAGCCGACACTGATGCCGCGCCGCTCTTGCAGGCCGCGATCGACCGGGTGGCGCAGCGCGGCGGCGGAACGGTGTTCGCGGCGGCCGGCACGTACCGCATCGCCTCGCACGTCATCGTGCGCGAAGGCGTGACGCTGCGCGGCGACTCGGCTGTGCAGACTCCGGGTGCGGGGACGCTCTTGAGCATCACGGCGGACAAGGGCCGCGAGGATGCGCCGGCCACCTTCTCGCTTGAGCGTGGCGCCGGGCTGACGGGGTTGACCTTCTGGTATCCGGAGCAGCGTCTGCCTGATCCGGTGCCCTACCCTTGGACCGTCAAGAACGCCGCGATGCCTGCCAACGACAACCAGACCGTGGCGGACTGCACTTTTGTCAACGCCTGGAAAGCGATCTGCATCGGACCGGACGGCAATGAGCTGCACACCTTCCGCCAGCTCAGGATCTGCGCGTTGAAGACCGGCATCGAGATTGACAGCACGACCGACATCGGACGCATGAGCGAAGTCACGCTCGCGCCTTCGGTCTGGCTGGCGAGCGGTCTGCCCGGCGTGCCGCCGGGGCCCGTCCTGCACGATTACCTGCTGCGCGAAGATACGGTGGCTGTGATGATCGGCCGCAGCGACTGGGAGTATATCTGGCGGCTGGAGGTCTTCGGATACCGCCGCGGCCTGGTTTTCCGCAAAGGCGCGCGCGGCACCACCAATGCGGTGATGGCCGAGTCGCGCCTCACCGGATGCGGACGGGCCTGCGAGGTGCAGGCGCTGAACCAGGTCGGCTTCTCCGCGTACCGCTGCGAATTCGCGGGCACCGACCGCGCGTGGCTCGGCACACCCTCCTTCGATGCGGTAGTACAGTTCCATTCGTGCCGGTTTGACGGGGTGACGGCCAACGACGGCAGCGGCGTGGCGACCTTTCACGCCTGCGGTCTTGCGGCGGCTGACGTGACCTGCGTGCCGGGCGGGCAGCTCACAGCGATGGATTGCACGCTGGGGAACGTCGCGCTGGCGGCCCGCCGGGCCCGGCTGCTCGGGTTCGATGCCGGAAAAGCGCGCGTGGGCAGTCTGGATGCAAGCGGCGATGTCATGGTCAGTGCAACGGGCCGCGGCAAGGCGGGCGAGCCGGTCGTCTGGGGTGAGCCGCCGCCGTTTCCGCGTCCGCGCTCCGATGCGCTGTTCGTGGTGACCGCGTTCGGCGCGTCGCCGGACCGCGCGGACAACGCGGCGGCGTTTCAGGCGGCTTTGGACAGGGCGGGCGAGAATCCCGGCGGCGGCACGGTCTATGTGCCTGCCGGGCGCTATGCGTTTCGGCAGGACATCACCGTGCCGGCCGGCGTAGAGCTGCGCGGCTGTTCGGATGTGCCGCATCATACGGTGTCGGGCGGCTCGGTCCTGATGGTCTATCACAACTGCGGTGCGGAAGCAGGCCCGCCCTTTGTGAGCCTGGCGGCCGGTTCCGGCTTGCGCGGCATGACTTTCTGGTACCCGGAACAGCCGCTGAAGGCGCCTGAGCCCTATCCGTGGACCGTGCGCGCGCTCGGACGTCGGTGCTGGCTGAAAGATGTGACGATCGGCAATGCCTGGCAAGCGGTCGATTTCGCCACGCACCGCAGCGACGGCCACCGGATCTCGTATCTCGCCGGCGCGATGTTCCGGCGCGGCTTGTTCGTGGGAGGGTGCAAAGAGACCGGCTGGATCGAGGATGTGCAGTTCAATCCTCATTACGCCTGCCGCCTGCCGCGGGAGTTGCCGCGGGTGGAGGGCGATCGGCCCGGCGACACGGGCGGGCACGTCATCCAATTCCAGCGCGAGCATCTTGAGGGGATCGTCTTACGTGACTGCCGGGATGCGCGGCTGCGGGGAACCTTCCTGTATGCGGCCTATGACGGTCTCGCCTTTCGCGGAGCCTGCCGCGCGCAGGTGCTGATGCACGGCACAGACACGGGCAGCCGCGCCGTGGTGTTTGAGATGACACGTGGCGCGCGCGTCGACATGGCCCTGGCGCAGCTTGTGTCGCTGGGCGACTGGGCCAAGGCCGCGATCGTCACGCTGCCCGCAGACCGCGGCACCTCGCGGTTCTTGAATTCGCAGATGTGGGCCGGGCCGGCCACGGCCGTGTTGGAGGGGAGCGGTACGGTGCGGCTCGAGCAGTTCAACACGCTGACCGGGCCGATCGAAGTCAGGGCCGGACGTCTGGAGGCGCTCAACGGCGTCTTCGATCGCGCGCTGTCGCCGCATCTGGCCTTTTCAGCCTCGGCGCGGGGCGAGGTGGCAGGCACGCTCTTCGAGCGCGGTCCCTTGCGGGTGGAGGCGGACCGCCGCCATGTGCGGACTTTTGCGAATTCACTGTCGATGGCGCCAGCCGCGCTGAATCCGGGAAGCGTGCCGACGCAGTTGGCGAGCGGTTTTGAGCCGGGCGAGCCCGAGGCGGTGGCCGACACGGTGGCCGCACCGGGCGGCGGGCTACGCAAGGTGAGCGACAACCGCTGCGGCGCAGCCGAACGCGCCGACGCGCACGGCGGGCGCTACGCCGTCCTGCTTTGCGGGACGTCCGATGACCCTGCATATTCCTTCGCGTATCAGACGGTGCTCAAGCAGCCGGTCTACGTGATGCCCGACACGGTCATGACCTACTGGTTTAAGCCCCTCAATGAGAACGGGCGCGGCACGGGCATCGATCTTGTGTTTGCCGACGGCAAAACCTTGCGCGAGAGCGGCACGGTGGACCGCGACGGGATCCCCACCTTTCCGGGCGTGAAGCGAGGCCGGCTCGGCGCCTGGACACAGATCGCGGTGCCGCTCGGCAAATTTGCCGGCAACACGATCGTGACGGTTATGGCGGCCTACGACTCGCGCAAGGGCGGGGGGCGGTTTGAATCGCTGTTTGACGAGCTGCGCATCGCTCCTGAGTTGCCGCCGGCAGCCTGGCAGATGCGGCTGGAACCGGCGGGCGGTCGCGTGGCGCGCGGCACGCAAGTCCGGCTGGTCAAGGCGCCGTCGATGCGCGTGCGTTACACGCTGGACGGCAACGCGCCGAAGGCAGATTCGCCGGAGTATGAACAGCCGTTGACGCTCACGCGGCGCGGCGTGGTTGAGGTGCAGGTCTCGCCGCTAAAACTGGACGGCGCGTTGTCGGACCAGGTGTTCGGGGCGTTGTACGAGGTTGAATGAAAATCAGGTGAAGGATAAAAAGGGGGGGCGTATGAAGCAGTGGGGAATGGCGGCAACAGCCGTGTTGGTCGTGTTGATGACGGTTGCGGCGCAGACGCGCGAGGGCTGGACGCTGGTGTGGGCGGATGAATTTGATCGGGACGGATTGCCCGACCCCGCCAAATGGACGTATGAAAAAGGCTTCGTGCGCAACAAAGAAGCGCAGTACTACACCGTCAGCCGCGCTGAAAACGCACGCGTCGAGAGCGGCAGGCTGATCATTGAGGGACGCAAGGAGGCTTACACCGCGCCGGACGGCAAGACCGCGTCATACACGGCGGCAAGCGTGACCACTGACGGCACGTTCGCGCTGACCTACGGGCGCGTGGAGGTCAAGGCCAAGCTGCCGCGCGGGCGCGGCATGTGGCCGGCGATCTGGATGCTCGGCACGAGCATCCATGGCATCGGCTGGCCGCGCTGCGGCGAGATCGACATCATGGAGTTCGTGGGGCACGAGCCGGCCACCGTTCATGCCAATGTGCATTGGTTTGACGCTGGGAAGGGAAAGCACGCCTCGTCCGGGGGCAAACTGAACGGCCAGAAGCCGTCGGACGATTTCCACATCTATGCTGTGGAGTGGTTCGCCGACCGCATGGATTTCTTCTATGACGAGAACCTTTACTTCTCCCATCCGCTGTCCAAGGCGGGTGCGGATGAAGCCAACCCCTTTCACAAGCCGCATTACCTGATCCTGAATCTGGCGATCGGCGGAAGTTGGGGAGGCCAGAAGGGGATCGATGATTCGATCTTCCCGCAACGCTACGAAATTGACTATGTCCGCTTTTATCAGAAAAAGTGATTCGTTGCCGGTTGAGTGACGAGCCCGCCGCGCGGCCGTGCCGCGAATGATCGAGGGGGTAACTTTCAACTTTCAACGCTAAACTCTCAACGCTCAAGTTATAGAGGGGGGAAACGTGATGACGAGAATGTCGGTGATCGGGTTTTTGATGACGGCCGTGTGCGGGGTGCGGATTGTCTATGCTGCCGAGTTGACCCTAGGCCAGCGGGCCGGGGACGTTGTGACATACGAAGCGTTCGGCGCGGTCGGGGACGGGGTGGCAGATGATCTGCCTGCGATTTGCAAGGCGCACGAAACGGCGAACGACCTGGGCAAACGGGTGAAGACCAAGGCCGGCGCCACCTATCATCTGGGGCGCCGCGCCTTGACGGCCGTCATCGCGACCGATACCGACTGGGGAACCTCGCGCTTCATCATCGACGACAGTCTGGACGTTGAAGACCACCGGAAGGCGCTTTTTGAGGTGCGGTCGCTGTTGAAGCCGGTGGCGGTCAAGATCGATAGGCTGGCGCGGGATCAGAGGCAGTTGGACGTCAGGCCGCCGTTGGACTGCCTCGTGGTTGTGCAGAACAACAACAAAAAAATCTTCATCCGCCGCGGATTGAACCAGAACAGCGGCACCGCACAGCAGGAGCCCTTTATTTTGCGCCGGGACGGCACCATCGAGGGGGCTATCACATGGGACTATGAGATGGTCACCAAGGTGACCGCGCGGCCGATCGATCCGGTGCCGCTGATCCTGCGCGGCGGGATCTTTACGCACACGGGCAATCGCATGCGTCAGGAGAAGGGGTACAACTACTGGGGGCGGAACATCCGCATCACACGCTCGAACACCGAGGTGCAGGGGCTCACGCATCGCGTGATCGGCGAGGGAGAGTTCGGGCATCCGTACGGCGGTTTTCTGAGCATCGGCGAATCCGCCGACATCACGTTGCGCGACTGCATGATCGATTCGCGTAAGACGTACAAAACGATCGGCGCGGCCGGCAAACCGGTCTCAATGGGGTCCTATGGCTACAGCGCCTCGCATGTGGTCAATTTTAAAATGATCGGGTGCCGCATGGAGGCTGTCAACGACCGCAGTCGCTGGGGCGTGATCGGCAGTAATTTCATGAAAAACATTCTGCTCGACGGCTGTGTGCTGTCCAGGATGGATGTCCACCAGGGGGTGGCTGGCGAATACACAATCAGGAAGTGTACCTTGGGGTATGCGGGGCTCAATGCGATCGGGCGCGGAAAGCTGGTCGTGGAGGATTCAACCCTGCATGGCGGCAGCCTGATTTCGTTCCGGTCGGACTACGGCTCGACGTGGGAAGGCGATGTTGTGATCCGGAATTGCCGCTGGATCCCGAACGCCGGGGCGATCCCGGCGCGTCCGGTTCTTTTCGGCATGAGCAATGACGGGACACACGATTTCGGCTATGCCTGTTTCATGCCTCGCACGATCAAGATTGACGGTTTGATCATCGACGATGCTCGTCACCCTGAAAAATATCAGGGCGTGTTCGTCTTTGGTGACCCGATCGGCTCCGCGAAAGCGGCACGCCCGTTCCCTTACGCTTTGACCGAAAGCGTTCAAGTGCAGGGCGTCCAGACAGCCAGCGGGTTGCCGCTTGGCCGCACCACGAATTCCGAGGTGGAGCGGGCCGTCGCGTGGACCATGCCTTGAGCCGGAAACCTCCGGCTCAGCGCGTGCCTTGGTCGCCGACCGAATACAGGATCTTGCCGCTTTGTCCGTCCGCGATGCAGAAGGACTCGGGATGGCGATGGAGTTCCGACTTGAAGGTGAGCCGTCCTGTGTAACGCCGCTGCAGTTCCACCAGGAAGGCTTCGTCTTCGGTGCGCAGGCGCTCAAGCACGCTGGGCGCGACGACGATCTGCAACTCGACCATGTTGTGCCCTTCGTGGCGGACCTTGCGCATGAGGGCGGCGATCTGTCGCTGGATGTCCACGCTCAGGGCCAGCGGTGATTTAATCAGGCCGTGGCCGTGGCAGTAGGGGCAGTCCGCATACATCTGCGAGAGCAGGCTCTCTTCCTGACGCTGGCGGGTCATCTCCATCAGGCCCAGTTCGGAAATCGGCAGCACGTTGGTACGGGCGCGATCACGCTTGAGCACCTGCTTCATGGTCTTGTGGACCGCATTCTGGTGTTTACGCGATTTCATGTCGATCAGGTCGAGCACCACCAGTCCGCCGATGTTGCGCAGGCGGAGCTGACGAGCGACCTCCTCAACGGCCTCGAGGTTGACCTCAAGGATCGCATCTTCTTGCGAGCCTTTGCCGCGGTGGCGGCCGGTGTTGACGTCGATGGCGATCAGCGCCTCGGTCTCGTCGAAGACCAGATAACCGCCGGACTTGAGGTTCACCTTGCGCCGGAAAGCCTCCTCGAGCTGGCGCTCCACGCCGTGGTGTTCAAAGATCGAGAGCTGGCCCTCGTAGTGGTGGATGACGTTTTTCGCGCGGCGCGATATTTTGCCGGCCACGCCGCGGATGCGGTCAAAAGCGTCCGCATCATCGATCGTCACGCGGTCGATCTCCTCGGTCAGCCAGTCGCGCACGACACGTTCGACCAGGTCGGGCTCGTGGTAGACGCAGGCCGGCGGCTTGAGGTTCTTGATGTTGCTCTGCAGCTCGTCCCACGATTCCCACAGGTTGCGCAAATCGCGCACGAAGGCGCGTTTGTTGGCGCCAGAGCCGACCGTGCGGACGATCAGGCCGGCGTCATCCGGCAGCGGCAGGCGGTCGAGAATCTTCTTCAGGCGCTGGCGTTCCTTGGCGTCGCCGATTTTGCGCGAGACGCCGCGCAGGCGCGTGCCGGGCATCATGACCAGGTAACGGCCGGGCAGGCTGAGGTTGGCGGTGACGCGCGGGCCTTTGGTGCCGATCGGGCCCTTGGTGACCTGCACCACGATTTCGGAGCCCGGGGGGAAGCGCTTGGAGATATCCTCGTTAGAGACCCGTCGCCGCCGCGAAGGGCGCGCGCGGTCGTCATCATCATCCAGCCTGCTGTCATCGTCGGGCAGCATGTCCCAGTAGTGCAGGAAGGCGTTTTTCTTCAGGCCGATATCCACGAAAGCGGCCTGCAGATCGTGCTCCAGATTCTGGATGCGTCCTTTGAAGATGCTGCCCACGAGCCGCTCCTCGGTGGGGTGTTCGACCTGAAACTCTTCGACCCGCCCATTCTCGACCACCGCCACGCGCGTCTCGAGCTTTTCGACATTGACCACGATCTCGCGCTTGGGAGCGCCTTTTTTAAACCATCCGAACAATGACATGCTTTCTCCTCCTTGTTGAACCTGTGAGAGGCGCTGTCGACGCCCGCTCAAAACCTTGTCTCTGATTCACGTCCATAAATGGACACACTCTGGACCATCCCGAATGCCGCCATCATGGTCAGCATAAAGGTGCGCCCGTAACTGATGAACGGCAGCGGCAGTCCTGTTATCGGCATGATCCCGATCGTCATCGCAATGTTGATGAACATGTGACTGAAGGTCAGGGTGATAATGCCGACACAGAACAGGCGCCCCGTGTCGTCCTGGCAACGAAACGCCACCCAAAGTCCCGAGACCAGCAGGCCCAGGAACAGCAGCAGCACCGTCAAGGAACCCGCGAAGCCGGCCTCTTCAGCCAGCACCGCGAAGATGAAGTCGTTGGACGAGACCGAGGGTGGCAGATAGCCGAGCATGTACTGCTCGCCCTTAAGATAGCCTTTGCCCCAAACGCCGCCGGACCCGACCGCGATCTCGGACTGGCGGCGGTTGTACCCGCTGCCATGCAGGTCTTTGTCCGGAAAGAGAAACACCTGCAGGCGCCGCACTTGATGCGGCTTGAGCTGGGTCATCGCGATCAACTGTTCACGCCGCTCGCGCGGCAGTTCAGCCCTCTCGGCTGTATAGATCAGGCTCAGCACCAAGGCGGCGGCGGCGATGCCGGCCAGCACACAGGACCAGACGATGCGCGGCGCCACGCGCGCGGTGAAGAGCATGGCGAAGACCGTGGGCACCAGCACCATCGCCGTGCCGAGATCGGGCTGCATCAGGATCAGCACGGCCGGCACACCGACCGCCACGACGGTCAGAAAAAACATGACGGCTCCCCGCTTGACGTCACGCCGGCTGTAGAGCCAGGCGAGCAGCATGACCACCCCAAGCTTGGCGGGCTCCGAAGGCTGGATGCCAAAGAGCCAGCGTTGCGCCCCCATGCGGGCCTCGCCGACCAGCGGCACCAGCACCAGCAACACCAGACAAAACAGATAGACGAGCCCCCCCCAACGGCGGATCACAGTGCGGTAGTCGAGCCAGGCCAGCAACAGGTAGGCCGCGAGTCCGGCCACGCCCACCTCGGCATGGCGCATGTAGAGCATGCGCAGCTCCGGGTCTTCTCGCACTGAGCAGGCGCTGTAAACGAAAGCCACCCCGATCACAATCAGTCCGGCCATGCAGGCGAAGAGCAGCGGGTTGAGTCGCTGGAAGCGGTCAAGGAGAGATTTCAGCATCTTAATCCCCCCTCACTTCCGGCGCGGCCGTGTCCGCCGTATCATCACCCTCTCGCGGCGTTTCGCCGAAGACCGACGCCAGCACATCGTGCACCATCGGGGCGACGGTGAGCCCGCCCGATTCGCCGTTTTCGACCATGATCGCGACAGCCACGGTCGGCTGTTCGAAGGGCGCGAAGGCGGTAACCCACGTGTTCTTGCGCCGCACGCCGCCCACATCGACCTCAGCCGTGCCGGTCTTGGCGGCGACCGCCGTGCCGCGCACGCGCGCGCGCCGGCCGGTGCCCAACTCCGCCACATCGTGCATGCCGTCACGCACCAGCGTGATCGCCGCAGGCGGCCAATCCATCATGTTGAGTGTTTCCGGCAGACCAGCACGCCGCACCAGATGGGGACGATAGACTGTGCCGCCGTTGGCAAAGACTGAGGTCAGCAAAGCCATCTGCAGCGGCGTGGTGAGCAGCAGACCTTGGCCGATGGAGATCTGACAGGTGTCGCCGGGACGCCAGGCGTCACGCATCTGCTTCTCTTTCCACGCGCCGGTGGGCAGCAGGCCGCCGCCCTCGCTGGGCAGGTCGATCCCGGTGGGGGTGCCGAGACCGAGGCGGCGCGCCTCTTCGTAGACCGGAGCGTACCCGATGGTATGACCGAGGTGGCAGAAGAAGGCGTTGCACGACTGTTCGATCGCCTTCCGCAACGCGATCTCGCCGTGTCCGTAGGTGTTCCAGCAACGTAGCCGCATGGTGCCGAGTTCAAAGGCGCCCCCGCAGACGTAAGTCATGTCAGGAGAGATGCCGTGGCGCAACGCGGCGATCGCGGTGACAGGTTTGAAGGTGCTGCCCGGGGCGTAGCGCCCCAGCACCGCGCGGTTGAAGAGCGGTAACGCGGGGTCGTCATTCAGGCGTTTCCAGACACCGGGGGTCAGGACCGGGACGAAATCGTTCGGATTAAAAGTGGGACTGCTGGTAAGTGCCAGCACCTCGCCGTTGCGCGGATCGAGCACCACGCCCGCACCGCGCCAGCCGCGCAACACCTTCTCCAGTGCACGCTGTACCTCAATGTCGAGTGTGAGGTGCACATCGGCACCGGCGACCGAAGGTTCGCCCTCCCAGACCGCATGCTTGTAGCCGCGCGCGTCGACACGGATCAGACGTCCGCCCGAGGTGCCGGTGAGGGTCGGGTTGTATTGCCGCTCGATGCCCTGCTTGCCGATCATTTCAGGCAGATAGAAGTGGATCTTCTGGCCGGGCAGCGGAAGGGGACGGTCGCGTCCGACATAGCCCAGCACATGCGCGGCGAGCGCACCCTGCGGGTAGATCCGCTCAGGCTGCACGAAGACGTCCACGCCGGGGAACGGCTCCACCGTTTCGGCCCAGCGCGCGAGGGTCTCCTGGTCCACGTCGCGCCAGGCCAGCAGCGGCATCGGCAGGCTCTGCAGCACATGGTTAGAGATTGCGGCGAACGAGAGCTGGCGCGGGATGCCCAGCTCGGCGGCCAAACGGTCGACGTCGGCATCCACCGCGCGGATCGTGTTGATCCAGCGCCCGCGCTTGCGCAGCTCCTCGACATAGTAGGCGATGCAGTAGCTCGCGCGGTTGTCGGCCAGGCAGACGCCGTTGCGGTCAAAAATCCGGCCGCGCGGTCCCGGCACCTGAACCCGCCGCACGCTCTGCCGCAACTGGTCGCGGGAAAGCACAGAAAAGCGCTCCACCTGGACGCGGTGCAACGCCACTGCCAAAAACACGATTCCTGCCGTAAACAACAGTGCAAAAAGCGCGATCCGCCAGCTATCGGTCAGTTTCTGCCCATAAGATTCCATGT
>ENA-UOXR01003847-UOXR01003847.1-bioreactor-metagenome-genome-assembly--contig:-NODE-3847-length-12311-cov-8.003101_pt1 | contig 12311 bp, 5 predicted proteins | sample MGYA00238164_ERZ764825 | MGnify/ENA primary metagenome ERZ764825 (study PRJEB28920, sample SAMN05720171) | bioreactor metagenome | isolation source: Anaerobic biogas reactor | place: USA:Washington...
AGAATGGGTATCGTTGCAGTTTTGGGGATTGTGATACTAATCGTTGTGTTGGGCTGTCGATCTGGATCTGACAGGTCGCCTGCCTCAACGCAGACTGTAACTATGGAGCCGCATCTGCAGGCCGAGCGTCGTCTGCCACAGGGTTTAAAGGAGGTTGCCAGTGCCGCCTATCCTTCGGTTGAGGGTCTGGCCTCCGGCAGTGAACAGGCGCAGGAGCGTCAGCGTGCGGCAGTCAAGGAACTGGGGCTGCCCTTGGAGGTCGATTGTGAGATGACAGGGATGCGGTTTCGGCTGATTCCGGCCGGTGAGTTCGTGATGGGCAGCCCGTCCAATGAAGCCGATCGCAACATCGATGAAGGCCCTCAGCGCACGGTTAAGCTTACAAAACCGTTTTATATGGGCGTAACGGATGTTACCCAGGCCCAGTACCAGCGTGTGATGGGCAGCAATCCAAGCACCTGGAAAGGTGACAACCTGCCGGTTGAGCAAGTGAGCTGGAACAATGCGACGGAGTTCTGCCGTCGGATGTCGCAGTTGACCGGATTAACCATCACTTTACCCACTGAGGCGCAGTGGGAGTACGCCTGCCGTGCGGGAACAACCACGCCGTATTATTTTGGCAGTAATGCCAATCAGTTAGGCGACTACGCATGGTTTACCAGCAACAGCGGCAGTAAAACCCACCCGGTCGGCACAAAGAAGCCGAACGCCTGGGGTCTGTATGACATGCACGGCAATGTCTGGGAGTGGTGTCAGGATTGGTTCCAAGACAGCTATAACGGACTGGCTAAATCTGATCCACAAGGGCCACAATCAGGCGCCGACCGTGTTCTGCGCGGCGGCGGTTGGAGCTACGATGCTCTCAACTGCCGGTCGGCCGCCCGCGGCAGGGACGCCCCCGACTACACGTACGGCGGCTACGGGGTTCGTGTGGTGTTGGTTTCCGGCGGCCTGGACTTTTAGCCCGTTAGAGGCCGATTAGAAATGAAACAGACTATGAGATTTGAAAAGGTGCACAAAAGCCAGGTTCAGTCTCTAACGGGCTGAATTACCCTTTGCACTTTGTTCTTTTACCCTGTTAGAGGCTTACAAAAAAGATAAATTTTATGGCGGTGGCTATCGTTGAAAATACAGGTTTGGAAGACGGGCGAAGACAGGCCTCTAACAGGGTAAATCCGAGCGAAGCGAGGATTGAATTTAAAAAAAGAGAACGGGTAGCGGTTTTTTTTCTAAATGTTAAATATTGCTGATCAAGATAAATGGATCCTGTTTCCACGGAACGGCAATATTTTAAACCTTCAACCATGGAAAGGACACCCTCGCTCCACTATTGATTTGAAAGGAGATTGGCCATGATAAAGGGAAACATACTAACACTTGCCGCTTGTTCCCTATTCTGTGTTGTCGGGGTATGTTATGCAGAGGTATCACAGGACATGGTTCTGTGGTATCGCCAGCCGGCAAGCCAGTGGCTTCAGGCGGTGCCACTGGGCAACGGCATGATCGGAGCAATGGTTTTTGGGGGAGTACCGCAGGAACGAATCGCACTCAATGAATCGTCCTTCTGGTCCGGGCGTCCGCACAACTACGACGATCCCAACGCCGGCCAATATTTTGGCCAGATTCGCGATCTGGTTTTCGCGGACAAGTTTCAGGAGGCCGAGAAGCTTATCGATGACCGTTTCTATGGCATACCCAAGGGGCAGGAGGCCTACCAGCCGATAGGCGACCTGTTGCTGTCCTTTGCGGACGCTAACTTCATTGACTATCGTCGCGAGCTGAATATGGAAACCGGCGTTGCTAAAATCAATTATCGCCAGGGCGACGCCGTCATCACCCGGCAGGTTTTTGTCTCCTGGCCCGACCGTGTTCTGGTTGTGCGCATCAGCGCGGATAAGCCAGGCCGCATATCCCTCGGGGCTCAGTTTCAAGGCCCCTATATGGACTCCAGCACTGCTGAACCTGACCGTCTGGTCATGGAGGGAGTCTGGAAAGGCCCATTTCCGCCGCCGCGTCCGGGGAATCCTGCTCAGATTGCCAGGACCGAGGGCAAGGGCCTGCGCTACAAGGCTCTGCTGACGGTGCGTCTTGAAGGCGGGAGGTCAGAAACCGACGGTTCCATACTAAAAATAACCAACGCCGACGCCGTGACCCTTATTCTGACGATTGCCACAAGTTATGTAAATTACCACGACATCAACGGCGATCCCGCGGAACGATGCAGGACAATCATGGAAGATGTATCCGGCAAAGACTATGCGACTCTCTATCGCAGGCATGCGGATGATTTTAAAGGCCTTATGAGCCGTGTGCATCTGAACGTGGGCGATGCTGGTTTGAACACCAATCCCACTGACCAGAGACTGCAGGTTTTACGCTCCGGCGGCTCAGATACCAATCTCGAAGCACTCTGCTTCCAGTTCGGCCGGTATCTCCTGGTCTCCAGCAGCCGAGCCGGCGGACAGGCAGCCAACCTCCAGGGCATCTGGAACGAGGCCGTTCTGCCGCCCTGGGGCAGCAAGTATACCACCAATATCAACGTCGAAATGAACTACTGGCCTGCGGAGGTCTGCAATCTTGCGGAATGCCATCAACCTCTGTTCGGCCTGATCAAAGACCTTTCCGAGACTGGGGCCAGGACCGCCAGGAACTATTATAATTGTGACGGGTGGGTGACTCATCATAACACTGATCTGTGGCGCGGCACAGCACCCGTTGATTCCGCCAGGTATGGAATGTGGCCGGTGGGCGGTGCGTGGCTGTGCCGGCACCTATGGGAACACTATGCCTTCGGCGGCGACGAGAAGTTCCTTCGTGAGTATTACCCGGTCATACGGGGTTCCGCCCAGTTCCTGCTGGAATTGCTGACAGAGGATCCGAAACACCACTGGTTAGTGACACCGTTCTCTATATCCCCTGAACACACGTATCGGGACAAAGACGGGAACACCGCGTCCGTGTCACAGGGGCCGACCCTGGATATCGCGCTCATACAGGACTTGTTTTCGCATTGCATAGAGGCCAGCCGGATTTTAGATTTGGATGAGGATTTCCGTGCGAAGCTCGCCGATGCTCTCAAGGAACTACCGCCGTACCGGATTGACAGCCGCGGTACACTTCAGGAATGGATTGAGGATTGGACCCCCGGAACTGAGGGCCATAATACTTCACCTCACTTCCCCTTCTTCCCGGGTTATTCTATCACCTTGCGAGACGATCCCGAACTTTCAGACGCTGTCAGACAGGGCATGGAGGTTCGCCGACCCGGCGGCGGCTGGATCGGAGCATGGAACACCTGCGTATGGGCTCGTCTGGAACAGGATGAACGGGTGGAGGAATGGATGCGAGCCATTGTGCGTTCCCTCGCCGATAATCTGCATAACCGCAGCTCGAACCAATCCGATGCCAGTTTCGGCCTGACTGCCGCTGTTGCCGAAGCTCTCTTGCAGAGTCATGCCGGCGAAATCAGCCTGCTTCCGGCTCTGCCGCCCAGCTGGACAAACGGTTCAGTCAGCGGTCTCCGTGCCCGAGGGGGACATGAAGTAGCGATGGAGTGGAAGGGCGGCAAACTGCTGTCCGCTTCTATCCGCAATTCTGAGTCTGCTGTGGTCAAGGTGCGCTATGACTCCAAGACCGTCGAGGTTTCGATTAAGGCCGGGCAAACGCTTCTTCTGAATACTGACCTGGCGGTAGTAAATTAATCATTGGACAGGACAATGAAATTGAACTCCAGCCGGACGAATACGGAGAACCAAAAATGGACACCGTTAAAACACGGACGTTTCGATCTTATGAACGTTGAAAGCTGAAATCTATGAAACACCCATTGACCCATACGTTGCGGCATAATCCTATGAAAAATCCCGAAACTCTATTATTAAACATGGCAATAGCGACGGAGATTGATTTCGTTTGCCCGTTTACCGTTTCTTGATTAATGAGTGCCTTAGTTTAGCGACAGTGAGAGTCGTTATGAAAACTGCAATTAATATCAATCAAAAGACATTTATACAAAAGAGGGAATTATGAGACGCAGAGATTTTCTTAAGAAAAGTACAGTCGCTGCCGGCCTGGCAGGCTCCCTAACATTACTTCGGCCGGTTAAAGCAAGCGAAAACAGTCCCGAAAAACCAGACCCGACTTCCAGCCCGACGTCACAATCAACAGCGGCCGCACGGGAGGAGAACCGTTCAACGGAGTATCTCAGGCAAGCGCAACAGGATGATTTCTTGCCCAAGCAGCCTGTGGTCGCAAAATCGTCTCGGCCTGATGCCATCCAGATTTCGCCGATGCCGCTGGCAGAACGGGTCAGGCGGAAGATTGTACCCCAGCGGGGCTTTTGCAGCTTTACGCCCGACAGCGGCACTTTACTATCCGGCAATGGCCCGATGAACATCGAGTTACTGTGCAATCCCTACACCGAACAGATTCCCTTCCGCCACGAAAGCTTGTTCGCACCGCGTCAGAGGCCTTTCGAGGCGCCCAACATTGCAGGAATTTTCCCGCAGGTGCGGCAAATGGTACTGGATGGAAAATACCACGAAGCTGCACAATTCGCTTACCAGAAATGGCAAGAAAGCAACACACAGGGAGGCAGAATGGGATTCGGCGGCGGAGGGGGATTTTCCATGACCCTTGAGTTTCCGGGAACCGCATCGGTCAAGGACTATCTCCGCACGGTGGATTTCGAGAGCACTGAGGTGAAGGTTCATTGGACGGATGAGCGCGGCGACTGGATTCGCCGGACATTCACGTCGCGGCCGGACAACGCCGTGATTCAATGGCTGACCGCCCCCCAAAACCAGTCGGTGAATGTCCGAATTACGGTATCGGCGGAAAGAGGAGGAACGCGAGGAGCAAGAGGAGGGCGTGCCGGATCCGGCGCCGGAGGCGGAATGCGCGGGGGCAGCGATGGCCAAAGCAATATTCAGCAAGATTACAACGAACAAAGACTGATTTACAAGGGCCGTTTGGACCCCTCTGTTGACAACAGAGGCTATGCCGGTGTAACCCGCGTCGTCCGCGACGGCGGCTCAGCCCGGATGGAGGGAAACACGCTGGTCATTGAGGAGGCTGCCTCCGTCATCCTGCTGACTCGAATTGATTATTTCCCGGATTACAGCGAGGAGAAGGTGGAGGCAACCCGGCAGGCGTTGGAACAACTCACCCCGGACTATCCGGCCCTCCTGGAGCGGGCACGCAAGATTCAGTCCGAGATGCTCAACCGCGTCACCGTGGATTTCGGCGGCGCCTCGCAGTACGGATTGTCATCTGAAGAACTGTTATCCGCCCAAAGATCAAGCCCGGGTTATTCGCCCGCCTTTCTGGAAAAGGTATTTGAGATGTGCCGCTATTGGTTCATCCTCACCAGCGGTAAATATTGTAGCATGTCGGCTCTGACCAACATCAATATCAACCTGCAGCTGGCACCCATGGCCCTGGGCTATCATCGTGAAGGCGAGCAGGCCTACTTCAACTGGATGGAAAGCCTGGTGCCGGACTTTCGCACCAACGCCAAGAATATTTTTGGTATGCGCGGTACCCATTACGCCATCTCGCCGACCAAAGACTCGGGCGTCATTACCATGTTCGACCACGCAGGTTCCGCCCTGACCGGCGAGACCTGGCCGCATCCCTACTGGACTGCCTGCGGCGGCTGGTGCGTGCGCCCGTTCTGGGACCACTACCTGGTTACGGGGGACAAGGATTTCCTCCGCAAGCGCGTGGTGCCCGCGTATAAAGAGTTGGCGCTGTTTTACGAGGATTTCCTGACAATAACAGACAAGAATGAGAACTCCATCTTTGTCCCATCTTTCTCCCCGGAGAACAATCCCGGCAACCTGGATCCTTCGCAAATGCTGGTAATCAACGCCAGCATGGACATCGCGGTTTGTCGGGAAGTTTTGGCAAATTTAATCGAGGCCTGCGAGCTGCTGAGTATCGAGGCCGACAGCGTGCCGAAATGGAAGGCGATGCTGGCCAAGCTGCCGCCTTATCTGCTTGAACCGGACGGCACCCTGAAGGAATGGGCCTGGCCCACGCTGGGAGAGCGTTATGTTCACCGCCATACCTCGCACTGCTACGGCGCCTGGCCCGGTGACGAGATCGATCCGGACCGCACGCCGCAACTGGCCAGGGCCGCAGTGATAGCCAACCGGCGCCGCGTTCCAGAGCGGTTGGCCGGACATGGCCCCTGCCATCGCGCCTTGATCGGAGCGCGGCTCAAAGACAGCTATATGGTGGACAGCGAGTTGCGGCAACTGATTGAAACAGGCTGGGTCACCCAGACGCTTCGGTGCCCTCACGATCCCTACTCCGGGATGGGCGCTCCGGATCCGCAAGGCGGGATTCCCGCGATCATGATGGAAATGCTGGCCTACTCCCGCCCCGGTGTGATTGAGGTGCTTCCAGCGCTTCCTCCATCCCTGATGAAAGGCTCGATGAACGGAATGCTGCTCCGCACTTTCGCCAGGCTCGACAAACTCACATGGGACATGGATGCTCTGACTGTGGACATCACAATCACCTCGATGAGGAAGCAGGATGCCACGTTGATTGCCCGGTATGGAATTGAAGAAATATCTGCGCCGGATGGAATTCTGGCGGCGAAACCCAAGGCCGGCACGGCCGATTGCGGCCTGCATCTGCCGGAGGGCAAACCTGTGGAAATACACCTTAAGCTTGGCCGGCGTAATCCGCTCGAGTGGGTCAATTGGATTGATTAATGAGCATAGAAAAGAAGCAATTCAGACCGGATTCTGAAGCTCTTATTATGACAAAAAATAGACGAGGAATGAATATATGAAACGTAGAGAGTTTCTTAAAACAAGTATAGTTGTTGCCGGAGCAGCGAATTCCGTAACGGTGCTACAGCCGCCGCTTGAGGCAAGCGAAAACAGCCCCCAGATGCCGCTCCATGCTTCCGGCCAGGCTTCCGAATCCGCCGGAGCAGCACAGGCTGACAATCGTTCTGCTGAGTATCTTAAGCGTGACAAAGTCGATCCTTTCCTGCCCAAGCCGCCCGCACCCGCAAGATCCTATCAGGTCTCACCGATGCCGCTTGCGGAACGACGCAAGCGAAACATTGTGCCGCAGCATGGTTTCTGCAGTATCACACCCGGCGAGCTGGTCAGCGACAGTCTCCTTTCCGGCAATGGCCTGATGAACCTCGAGTTGATGGGCGATCCCTACGCGGAGCAAATTCTTTTTCACCACGAATGCCTGCTCATGCCTTGGAAGCGGCCCCTGGAGGCCCCCAACATCGCCGACCTATTTCCGCAAGTGCGGCAAATGGCACTGGATGGGAACCGCCAAGCCGTGTCGCTTGCAGTTCAGCGAATGAATGAAGGCCCCATCAAACCGAATACCGAACCGCACCGAACCATTCCGGCATTCCTCATGCGGCTTGATTTCCCGAAAACCGCATCCGTAACAAATTATCTCCGCACGGTTAATTTCGACAACAGTGAGATTAAGGTAATTTGGACAGACGCGCAGGGCGACTGGCTTCGTCAAACGTTCGCTTCCCGGCCTGATAACGTAGTCGTTCAGCGGTTGACCGCCCCGGCCGGTCATTCGGTGAATGTCCGAATCTCTTTGCAGAAGTCCGCTCAGTGGAGCATGACTTCCGGGACATCCTGGGGCAACCGCCCCGCCTGGGGAGCATCCAAGGGTATCGAAGCCGGCGATGTTCAACACGATTTTAACGTCCAGCGTCTCATTTATAAATGCCGTTTGGACCCCGATGTGGATAATAGCGGATACGCTGGAGTAATCCGAGTTGTCCGTGACGGCGGTTCAGTCCGGATGGAGGGAAACACCCTGGTCATTGAAAACGCATCTTCGGTGATGCTGCTGACACGCATCGAGTATTTCCCTGACTATACTGACGATAAGGTGGATTCTCTCCGGGAAGCGGTCGAACAAATCACCCCGGACTATGCGGCCCTCCTGGAACGCCATCGTAAGGTCCAGTCGGAAATGCTCAACCGTGTTACAGTGGATTTCGGCGGTGCCTCCCAGAACGGCATGTCCGTTGAGGAACTGCTGGCCGACCAGCGATCACGACCGGATTTTTCGCCCGCCCTGCTGGAAAAAGTATTCGAAATGGGACGCCATTGGTTCATCCTCACCAGCGGCAAGTATCCGAACATTCCGGCCGAGGTCAGCTTCACCATCAACCTGCAAACGGCCGGTTTGGAGCCGCCTGACCGCCGCCGCGGAGAAGAAACGCGACCTGCGGGACTCGGCCTTCTGCAAACGGCCGGTGCGGTACAGGGTGACCTCCGCGAAGGCATGGAAGCCTACTTCAATTGGATCGAAAGTCTGGCCCCGGACTGCCGGGCCAACGCCACGAACATCTTTGGATTCCGCGGCACATCGTACCCCCTCTGGCCGCAGCAGGGAATGGGCGTCAAGTACTACTACAGCAGTACCGCGATTGGAAGTCTCTGGCCCTACTGGATTTCCGGTGGAGGTTTGTGCTATCGCCCGTTCTGGGATCACTATCTGGTGACGGGGAACCTGGAATTCCTTCGCAATCGCCTGGTGCCGGGCCTCAAAGAGCTTGCGCTGTTTTATGAGGACTTCCTGACAGCCGTCGATAAGAATGGAAACTATATTTTCGCCCCCTCCTTCTCGCCGGAGAACAATCCTACCAGCGCCGATCCGTCGGGGCCTGTACTGGTCAACGCGACGATGGACATCGCCGTGTGCCGGGAAGTCCTGACCAATTTGATCCAGGCCTGCGAAATCCTGAGCATCGAGGCCGATAACGTGCCCAAATGGAAGGCGATGTTGGCCAAAATGCCGCCATACCTGCTCGACCCGGACGGCACTCTGAAAGAATGGGCCTGGCCGATGCTGCAGGAGCACTACGCCCACCGGCATGTCTCTCATCTCTATGGCGCCTGGCCCGGCGACGAAATTGACCCCGACCGCACGCCGCAACTGGCCCGAGCCGCGAAGATCGCCGACCGGAGGCGCACGTTCGATCTGATGTCCACCGCGGTGGTGGGGGAAACTCTGCCTGCTTATGCCCGCTGCCATCGCGCCCTGGCAGGGGCGCGGCTTAAAGACGACGTAATCGTCGACATCCAACTGCGGCAATTGATTGAACAGGGCTACGTCAGCACTTCGCTGCGGTGTTCGCGCGATCCATATGCCGGGCCGGTATCGGATGCACAGGGTGGAATTCCTGCGATCATCATGGAAATGCTTGCCTATTCCCGCCCCGGCGTAATCGAGGTATTGCCGGCTCTGCCGCCCCTTCTGGTCAGGGGCTCGATCAATGGAATGCTGGCTCGCACCTTTTCCAAGATAGATAAACTGGCATGGGATATGGAAGCTCGGACCGTAGATCTAATAATCACCTCGTTAAGAAAGCAGAAGGTAACGTTGATCACCCGGTATGGAATTGAAGAAATAGCTGCGCCGGATGAAATTGTAGCGGCCAAGCCCAAGGCTGGCACGGCCAACTGCGATCTGAACTTGCCCGCAGGAAAACCTGTAGAAATCCATTTGAAGCTGGCTCAACAGAAACCGTTCGATTGGGCAACCACGGTCTCTTATTGACGATTGAAAAATTAGCTAAACTGTATTGTCATGCCGGGCTTGCCCCTGCATCCAGCGGGTAACGCTCTGGATGCCGGCTCAAGACCGGAATGCAACCTTTGAAAGAGCAAAGAGTGAGCTGCAGATTAATATTTGCACGGTGCGATGGAATCGCTCTTAATCTCAAAAAAAACGGTGGGGGACATACGTTACTGTCCCCCGCCGTCATGTTTTTTTAATTGGACGCAGCAGGTGCTGCTGGAGATTTAATATAATCCACGATCCAGTCAAAGAAAGGCACAATATTCGGTCCTGATGTGTGGCCGCCTTCATGTTGACGGAAAGCCAGATCGCCGCCCTTCAGTGTCCCTACCGGCGGCAGTGGTTCATGGATCCAATCCTGGACATCGCTGCCGTATCCCTTTTTGCCTAACAGCTCATACGCCTTTGTCGCCAGAATGCCTGCACGGTAACTGCCCGGAGCGTCAACCCACTTGGGATCGCCCGGCTCAATACCGTAGCTGATGAAGCACGGACGAGGAGCACACAGAGCGATCAGTTGATGAGAATCGACCGGCAGATCGGATGCATTCATGGACTTGCCGTTGATGTCGGAGGCACCGTACTTGAGGAAGTTTCCACACATCCAGTGATACTCTCCGGTTCCGGTGAGGTTTTCGACAGCTTCGCCGAAATCATGGCGATGGAGTTTGGCTCCGCCTTCACCGGAAGAAGCCACCAGGGCAACCCCCACACGCGGATCAAACGCCTGGGTTACCAGAGCTGCCTTGCCATAACGTGATACACCTTCGATGCCGACACCTTTCGGATCAACTTTCGCGTCCGGATTAGCTTCAAAATAGTCGATTAATTTGCTGACACCCCAACCCCATGCACGCAGGGCTCCCCAGTCTTCGGGTTTTCTGGGTTGGCCTTTGTTGGTCAGGCCAATGATCCCCTGACGCAGGGCATTTCCACCGCTGTCGGCCTGAATGCTGCCGGGATTGATGGTACCGTAGCCCCACCCCTTGCTGATAGCAGTTCCCGGAACGCCGCCAACGGTACCGCCGCCGGCACCCCCACGACCACCACCCATGCCTCCAAATCCTCCCCCGAATTGAAGAAGAACCGGTACTGGCCCGGGCGTATTGGCCGGGACAGTAAAACTGGCTTGAATGTCAACAGTGATTTCGGGAAATGCACTATTATCAACGTGCCCTACGAGTGTTTTTGTGATTATCGGGGTACCATTAACCTCGCCTTCGGTCGTGTTGGTGACTTCCCAGTTGACTTTTGGTACATTGGCCGGAATGCGGCCATACACTTCTCGTTCAAAATCCTCGAGTATCTCAGCGCGGCGTTTGGGCCATTGATCCGCTCTTGTCACCTTCGTGCCGTCTTTCATGGTGAGCAGATCAGGTAACGTCGGCATCCACTCATTGGCAGTCGCTTCATCGAAGCCGGGGCCCGTCTGGTTGCTGCCGCTTTTTCCCGGACGAAGTGCCTTAATACCGAGTTGACCCATCATGTGTTGATGATCATTGTATCCTTCCTCAATCCAGGCCGGAGGTGTTCCGCCTCTGGCACCGCCGAAACCTCCAAAGCCGCCGCCTCCGGCACCGCCAAAACCTCCGAAACCACCTGCGCCGCCGCCTCTGGCACCACCTCTGGAACCGGCGGGTGCAGCAGGAGTGTCAGAACTTGCATACGTTAGCGCAGCGAGTATCGCGACAACGCATAACAAAGTAAAGGTAATACGTGATAGACTTGCTTTCTTACTCATGATCAATCCCCTTAAAAAAATGTCATAAGTTACAGATGACGTTAAAACGTTGGTGAATTATACCCGTATGAAGACAAACTTGAAAGCTTTATATAGAAGTTTTTTTAAGAGACAGAATAATTTAAAATGAAAATGGCCATCGCAGATTCTTGATACAATCCTGTACAGGAAATTATGTCGTTTGACAATATAGTACAAATCATTTATATTTATTCTATAAAAAGAGATTTATTATCCTTTTTAATGTGGGTGTATAGATGATATAAGAACTGTATTCATAACTTAAGAAATCAGGATGCCGGAATTTGTACATGGACCAGCGAAAATCATCTTTCGGCCTATTATCTCTCGATGTTCAATCCCCGGCTCAACCGAGACTTTTCAGTTTACCTTCGAGGATAATCAACTTATAATGGAGATCGTGGCACCGACCGGGGGCCGTATAGGACCTCCAGGAATGACGCAGCAGCAATTGCGAAATCTGAACTTTACAAGAACTCAGAAAACCGATTAATTAGTAATCTTGTTGGAAGAATTAAAACAATTAATATCTAATCCGGGCAGGTTATTATGAAGAAAATGTTATCGACTATCGTTATCCTTTTAATATGCAATATGACATTTGGAGAAGTTGTAAAAGATGTGCTTGGAGACAATAATGGAAGCAAGATCAATCTCTATACCTTGACGAATAAGGAGGGGAATGTATTGAAGCTGACCAATTATGGGGCAAGAATCGTCAGGATTGAGGTTCCCGATAAGGATGGTGTTAAGGATAATGTGACTACCGGGGGTGAAACACTCCAGACGATCATCCGCGGCGATGCCTATGGAGGAGCAAGTATCGGGCGTTTTGCCAACAGGATCGCGAACGGAAAATTCACTCTCGATGAAGTTGAGTATAATTTACCTATTAATAACAGAGCCTCTTGCAAAACCTCAAGAAATGGTGTCTTGGTAGTGAGCGTAGGCAGGG
>ENA-UOXR01003848-UOXR01003848.1-bioreactor-metagenome-genome-assembly--contig:-NODE-3848-length-12311-cov-6.321067_pt1 | contig 12311 bp, 10 predicted proteins | sample MGYA00238164_ERZ764825 | MGnify/ENA primary metagenome ERZ764825 (study PRJEB28920, sample SAMN05720171) | bioreactor metagenome | isolation source: Anaerobic biogas reactor | place: USA:Washington...
GGATTTCGCACCGCAATTTCACGAGCAATTTGGGCTGCATATTCACGTTCCCAACAATTAGGAAAAGGGAAAGTAGATCAAAATCCAGAAAAAAACAATGATAAAAATGATTAGGCTTAAAGAATGAATTATAGAAATCTTTGTAACAGCGGTGTAAAAGTATCTGTTATTGGGCTTGGGACTGACCGCTTTGGATCAGAAAAAACTCCTTAAACCTCTCACATGATAAGTTGGAAATGAAAGGCTTAGTATGAAGAAAACAAGAACAATCGCCCGAATAGTCAAAGGCACACCGGCCGTGGACGGTGCCGGAGTGAAGTTGACCAGGGTGTTGGGCGGTAATACTATCGAGGATTTTGATCCATTTTTGATGCTCGATTCTTTTGATTCTACCAATCCGCCAGACTACCTGCGCGGTTTTCCAACGCATCCTCACCGCGGGATCGAAACTATCACCTACCTGGTGGAAGGGACCCTGGCACACCAGGACAGCCTGGGCAACAAGGGGCTGATCACACCGGGTGCCTGCCAGTGGATGACAGCAGGTCGCGGCATATTGCACCAGGAGATGCCCCAGGAAGCAGAACGATTTCTCGGATTACAATTGTGGCTAAACCTTCCCGCAGCAGAAAAAATGACTGAACCAAAATATTTTGATATCCAACCTGAAGATGTCGGTGTTGCCCAAGATTCATGCGCGACAGTTAGAGTTATTTCCGGCTCTTACGAAGGAGTGGATGGGGTGAAACCGCATCATATCCAGGCAACCCTGCTGGATGTGAGCCTCAAGGAAGGACAGAGCATCGAGATCCCGGTCAAGGAAGAAGAAACTGTCTTTATCTTTACATTGTTGGGCGATGTCATGGTTGAAGGGGAGATCTTTAATCAGAAAACTGCCTTGTTGATGAAAGACGGAGACCAGGTGGAAGTGAGCGCCCTTCCGGGGCAAACGGCACGTTTTATCCTTGCCAGTGCGCCAGCTCTACACGAACCGGTCGCCTGGGGTGGTCCAATTGTTATGAATACGAGAGAAGAGCTTCAACAAGCCTTTTCCGAGTTAAGAGCTGGAACTTTTATAAATTAATTCCCTGAAAGGGAAAGGAGAGACATGAGAGAATTTGATGTTGTTGTATTAGGGGCTGGTCCGGGTGGATATGTTGCTGCAATCAGGGCTTCTCAATTGGGGCTAAAGGTTGCTATTGTCGATAAGCAATGGTTGGGAGGAGTCTGTTTGAACGTTGGCTGTATTCCCTCAAAAGCCCTGCTCCACAATGCAGAGATTGCCCATACCTTATTATCAAACGCCAAAGAATTGGGTGTAAGTTTTGACAACCTGGAGCTGGATTATGCAGCAGCTTTCAAACGCAGCCGCCAGGTGAGTCAACGTCTCACCAAAGGTGTTGGGTTTTTGATGAAGAAAAACAACATCGAAGTTTTGGAAGGCACCGCCAAGCTGGCTGGAGCAGGAAAAATTACAGTTGAATTGAAAGCTGGCGGGACAGAAGAAGTCAAAGCCAAAGACATCATCCTGGCGACAGGCGCGCATGCAACCGTTATTCCTGGCATGGAACCCGATGGCGAAAAACTGCTTGACTATATTCACGCGATTATGCTCGAAAAGTTGCCCAAGTCTGCTGTCATCATTGGTGGTGGAGCCATTGGGGTCGAGTTTGCCACGATTTGGAGCGGGTATGGTGTGGATGTGACGATTGTAGAGATGCTGCCTCATATTTTGCCGAACGAAGACGAAGAAGCAGCCGCAGAATTAACCAGAGCTATGAAGAAGCGCGGTGTCAAGGTTCACGCGGGAACCAAAGTCAAATCAGTCACAAAAACTGAGACTGGTACAAGCGTATTGCTTGAAGGTGACAAGGGCGAAGAGACTATTGAAGCTGAGATCACGCTGGTCGCAATCGGCTTCAAACCGAATTCCCAGGGTATCGGGCTGGAAGAGGCTGGCGTTGAACTGGATAAACGCGGATTTGTGCAGATCGATGACCGAATGGCAACCAATGTGCCTGGAATTTGGGCTATCGGCGATCTGACCGGAAAGCTATTGCTTGCTCATGCTGCTTCAGCCATGGGGCAGATCTGTGCTGAGAATATTGCCGGACAAGAACAGCGAAAACTGGACTACCGCATGATCCCAAGAGCGGTCTTCTCTGACCCACAGGTTGCTTCATTTGGTTACACCGAAGAACAGGCAAAAGAAGCCGGCTTTGATGTTAAGGTTGGACGGTTTAACTTCATCGCCAATGGAAAAGCGCTGGGATTGGCTCAGGGCACAGGGTTTGCGAAAATTATCACTGATGCCAAGTACGGCGAGTTGCTTGGTGCCACCCTGGTTGGCCCCGAAGTTTCGGAGTTGCTGCCTGAATTGGTTTTGGCACAGGCAAATGAACTGACCGTGGAAGAAATAGCCCACTCGGTGCACATCCATCCCACGCTTTCAGAGGCGATCATGGAAGCCGCTGAAGTTGCGCTGGGTCGACCTATCCATATTTAGTTCTTTTGAGTTAATTTGATACGCCCTGGCAACAGGGCGTTTTTTTCTTCCTATGCGATATAGGGCGACCAACGATCGTTTCGTGTTGTAAGCACATAAAATTGCTTTTTCACTACTCGATTATGCTATACTTTATCCATGAAAGTTGAGCCTTCCGCCAACCTTTACCCACACAAAATTCAGCAAGCTGGAATATTTCAAGGTGTAATTTATTCCTCAAGCAAAACACTATTTTTGGTTGTGGCTCGCAATGCCTTGGGGAGGCTTTTTTGATGCCTCCGATTTACCTCACCGACTTGATGGCAGTTGGGCTCGTAGGATTAGCAGTGATTGTGATGGCAATTGTCTGGATAGCCAATCGTAAACCACCCGTTAATCCATACAAAAATTTAAGTACCTACGACAGCATCGACGCGCTGATGCATCGCTCTTCTGAAGAAGGTAAGGCTTTATTGATCAGCATGGGAGAGGGTTTTTCAGGTCAAAACTCAAGCTTGGGCGATTCTGTTGGGGTTTTGATTGAGAAAATTCTGCTGAGCCGCTCGGTGTTTAACGATCAGCCCACCCGCTCATTCAGCGGCGACAGCGCGCTGGCTTGTATCAGCCAATTAGTGCTGCACGGAGCTTACGAAAACGCAATGGCAAGCGAGCTTTTTCGGTCTGAACATACTGCGTTAAGTGGTGTGAGCGGTTTTGGCTGGATGGCTGGCATGTTGCCCGAACTCGCTCGCAAGGGTAATGGCGGAATGATCTTGACCGGAACGATGCGGCCGGAACATGTTTTGATCGCCGACCTGGCAGAACGCAAGGATGTCCCCTTGGTGGCTGCCACAGGTTCGCTGGCAGCGCAGGCGGCATTTTTTGTTTCAGGTTCAGAGGTGACTTTGGGCGAAGATTACTATCTTCCATCAATCGGCAAGGTTAATCAGCCTGCTTATCAAAACCAGGCTAAAACGATGAATTGGATTCGTGGAATTCTTGTGATTGGTCTGATCGTGGCAGCCCTGCTTAAGTTGAGCGGAGTTTTGCCATGAAGCAGCGCCTGCCTGTGATTGTTGCTGCTATTTCCGGGCTAATTATGCTGGCAGCCTTTTTCCTCCAACCGTTTACTGCCCCATATCTTGGATTAGTGCTCAATTGGGCGATCATTGTTTCAAGCGTAGCCTTACTGGTGGCGATTGCCAGCCTGTTTGTCACACACATCCGTTTTATCTTGAAGGGAAGAAGAGGCTTTCTCTACAGCATCATCCTTGTCCTTACGTTTTTGGCTACCTTGATCCTTGGTTGGCATCTGGGCTTGGACGATCCTGCGTATCTTAAAGGGATCCAAACAGTTTTGGTGCCGCTTGAAAACGCGCTCATGGCGCTGATCGCACTAATTTTGATGAGCGCGGCTGTCAAAATCTTCCGTGTGAGAGGGTGGTCAGTGCTGACGATTTCATTTGGGGTAAGCGCGCTGGTTTTTCTTTTCCTGAATCTGGGCTTCTTTCAATTTGATTCTATTCCAGGTCTGGGCACGATTGTGTCTGCCTTGCAGCGTTTGCCGCTTATTGGAGCGCGCGGTTTATTGATCGGGTTAGGTTTGGGCGCGCTTTTGATGGGACTGCGGGTTTTGTTCGGACAGGAGGCTCTGCGTGAGTAATCAACCTGACGAACTGAGAATCTGCCCTAATTGTGGTCAAGCTAACGCCCTCTATACTCTGCGTTGTATTCGTTGTGGTGAAGAACTTGAAGGGCTTTTCGCGCTGGAAGGTTTTGAGTCGTTATCAGAGCCTGCTGGCAAAGAGCGTGAAGAGGATCTGTCACCGATGGCGGATATTTTGGCTTCCCTGGATGAGAGCCCTCTGTTGGCAGATGATAAGAAGCCTGAGGAAGAATCCCTGGAGAAGGCAGGGGAGACTGAAGAAGGTCAACCTGAAGACGGTAAAGATGATCCCGATTGGTTGGAACGGATCCGTCAGCGGGCAAAGGAAGAGGAAGATGCTGCCGGAGTATTAGCCAAGGGCGGTCTTGCGATGGATGATCGCCGGTCTCACGAAGGCCGCAAACAAGTGGATGAAGCTTTTGATGAGATCATGCGGCGCATCCGGGAACAGAACGACCGTGAAAAAGCCAGGCGATCACGACGGGTTGAGTCCGATTTGGTTGATGAAAATGGCGATCCGGAGTGGCTGCGGCGCATTCGTGAACTGCACCCGAACCGTGAAGACAGTTCCAATGAGATTCAGACTGATGCTTCTACGACGGATAGCCTCGACGATGAGTGGACTGAAGAAGAACTGCAGGAATTACTTCGCCGTGAGATAGGGTTGCCGGAAACGCCTGCTGAAGAAGCAGAAGAAACCATTACACAGGAAGTGCCCACGCCTCTCTTGCCTACAGACGAACCTGAGCCATCTCTCTCAGAGCCGATTGCTGAAAACTTCGAGGAAAAAGTACTGCAAGCTGAACCCGATCCAGAGGATTTCCACAATATCCCTGAAGACGATGACCAAACCCTGAAAAACGAACTGGAAGACGAAATGCCTTCAGATGAGGTCGAAGGAACTCTCCCAGCTGATGAAAACCAAACTGAAGCAGCGTTACAACCTGATTTAGAAGAGCTTACCGAGCCGGATGAAACATTGGTATATGAAAAGGATGGCGAGCCGGTAGAAGAGCTTGATTCAGAAGTTGATTCCAAACCCGAGGATAAAGCTGTAGAGATAATTGAAAGCGAGACGCAGGATTCTTCTGACGTGGAGGATGAGACTGAGGACGTGAGTAAAAAATCTCAACCAGCAGAAGAGCCTCTCTCTACCGAAGAAGTTTCCCCTGATTTGTTATTACTGCGGGATCAGCGCGACCGAGCCAGCGTTTTCACCGATATTATCGGGCAAGAGGGTCGCCGTACGATCGCAGTACTGCGAGAACACCACCACCAGAGCAAAATCGGCAGGTTGGTGCTTGGGCTGCTGTTGATATTTGGAGTGATTCTGGCAATCCTGCTGGGACCGCCTGGCTCTCTCGATTTGCCTTTACCCGCGGCTGGAATGTCGTTCGCTGAAAATCTGGATTCAATCGATCAGGACGATGCCGTATTGGTCGTACTGGATTACCAGGCTGCCTCTCGGAGCAACATCGAACCTTTGGCTGCAAGAACGTTGGAAATCCTGCAAGAAAAAGGCGCATTGCTGCATTTGGTGACCTCAAATCCGGAAAATTTATGGTTGGACCCGCTTCAAGTTCCGGATGATTTTATCCCTGGTGGAATGCTCGGCTATTTAGCATTGGCGACCGGTTCCTCCTCAAGTTGGGGCGAAATGCCAATCCAGCAGGCTTTAAATGGAGACCTTGACTTGTTTGGTGAATTCGATCAGGTGGTCCTGATAAGCGACTCAGCGGAATTCGTTCGTATGTGGCTGGAACAGATCGGTCCCTGGCAGCCGAGGATCAATACCTCAGCCATCACCACACCTGTTTCTGGACCGATCCTATTGCCATATTACGATTCTGGTCAACTGCAGGGCTTCGTTACAGGGATTGCCGATGCAAGCGTGCTCAATGTAGAGCCACAAAATTTAGTAAATCAGCGTGCTTACCAAGTTGGGATGCTGTTGATGATCGTCATTCTGCTTTTGGGGATGATCACAAAAGCAGACGAAGATTCGCAGCGGCGGGCAGAGGAACAAAACCGATGAACACGGTTGATCTGCTGCTTCTTCTTGCTGGGCTGATCCTAAGTTTGATGGTTTTTAGCTATTTGCTTAGCGATACGCTACTGTTTGGAATCGCTATGTATACCCTTGTTGGGGTAACTGCCGGGTTTACCGTAGTGGTGTTGTTGCAAAAAGTGATTTTGCCCATGGCTATCAGCCCGCTGAGTGCCTTGCCGCAAACTTCGGCTCTGCTTGCGCTAGTGCCGTTAGTTTTGTCTGTTCTGCTCATCTGGCTGCTTTTCAAGAAGTCTTCCCGTTTATCCGGAATACCGCTGGCCTTTTTAGGTGGGGTGGTTGCTGCGGCTTTGATCGTAGGTGTTACCCGGGGCACACTTGTGCCGCAATTGCTCAGCATCGTAAACGCCTTTGACCAAAACAAGATGACCTCTGGCGGATTGCCCAATTGGACTGGAATCTTTGAGGCTTTCATGATGCTGGCTGGCGTTGTGGCAGTTTTGTTTGTCTCTCATCATCGCAAGATAAATAAAAACCAGGAGGCCAATGCCTACTCCTGGTTGGATGGAATAAAAGGGTTTGGTCAACTTTTCATCGGAATCACTTTCGGAGCAATTTTTGTAGGACTTTTTAGCACTGGCTTGGTTGCTTTGATTGCTTACATTCAGTACCTGATAGACTTTGTAAGGCTTTGGTAAAAGAGAAATGATCACTTCAAGTTACCTCAGCATAGATATCTCTTCCAAGCGCACACAGGCTTGGTTGTTCGATGATCAATCGGGCAGTTACAGGCTGATTGCGCGTTCGGAGGCGTCAACATTCTCTATGCCCAATCAAGAACTGACCAGTGCCATCGAGACGGTGATCAAGGAGTTGGAAGCAAAAACAGGGCTGAGGTTACAGTCTGGCTCCAAACGTTTTCAAATTGAAACGGACCAGAACATTCCTGGTTTACGCGGTGTAGGTCTCACCTTTTCTGTTGGAAAACCGATCAGGGTGGTCCTGGTTGGCCTTTCTGAGAAATATTCGCTCGAACCTCTGCGCAGGTTGGTTCGTTTTTACAACACAGAAGTGGTTCTCGAAATCAGTCTCCAAAATGAACCGAATGTCTCGGCTCAGCTTGAAAAATTAACCAGCACCGCCTTTGATCTGTTAATCCTTGCAGGAGGCATCGACGGTGGACCAGAAAGAGCGCTTAGGGCGATGATCAGCAACCTGCGACTGCTGGTGCAGCTGCGGGGAGCTGCCAACCGACCACAAATTCTTTACACAGGCAACCAAGCTCTGACAGATTTTGTCAAAATGGAGATTGATGCGGGTGATGACCTGCATCTTGGCGGAAATATCCAGCCAGAGAGCGGACGCGAAGACCTTTCTTTTGGAAGCAAGGCACTGCTTGAAGCTATCAATCGTTTACGTTTGAGGGAATTCCCGGAATTGCTGCAATTGACTGAGCAGCCAAAAGTGAAGTTGCTGCAAGGTGAATTCGCGCGTGCAAGGATGGACCATTGGCTGGAACAAACTCAGACTAACGGTAAGAAGGTTTTGCATGTACATCTTGAACCAGAGCATGCCCATGCAATTGCGATCCAGGACGGAAAAAGAATGGGTGTCTGGCAAAACTGTCGGGTTGATCAAGAGATTATCAAAGCAGTTTTAGCTCAGTCCGACCAATCTATCGAGTCGGCAACAGCCGCTGCCTACCTGGCAAACCGGGAATTGCATCCTGACTTTGTGCCGGTCACCATTGAAGAGATGAGCATGGAAGTTGCCTGGATGAGTGTACGGATCCGGTGTTTGCTTAGCGAAATGGCAGGACTTTACGATGATTTTCACTATGATGATCAGGTTGGTCTGGTGGACGATTTTGAACCAATTTTATTAAGCGGAAGCAGTTTTGAGCGCCTTCCCAGCGCGAGACATACCTTTATGATTGCTCAGGAAGGCATCCTTCCTCATGGGATCACAACCCTGGTTGGAGACGACTACCAGGTCATCACGCCTCTGGGCGCCTTAGCGGAATTTGACCCACTATTACCTACTCAAATCGTTGATAGCGATATTATTAGCGGGTTGGCAACCGTCATTAACGTGGATAGTCCGATTTCCGCGGGACAAAAAGTGCTGCAACTTGAGCTGGATGAAGGTTATGGGGAGGTGCGCGAACATTACCAGGTTTACCAGGCAGAATTGAAACGATTTGAGACTGTACCTGACAATGACTTGCGAGTATATCTTGCGCCGGAACCGGAAAGCGATGTTGGCATGGGCTTACGGGGGCTTGGAGGGTGGCTGAATGCGAAAGCCACCAATCTGGGATTGATCATTGATGCCAGGGGCAGACCTTTCTTTTTGCCAGTTGATGAACAGGCGAAGAAGGAAGTTCGCCGTGATTGGTTATGGAACCTGGGAGCATGGTCATGAAACGCGCAATCATCCAAACTGACCACCTGTTGACCTTCCGGGTTGAATTGCCGGTCCCAGGGAGAGTAAATGTCCACCTGGGTCAAAGCGTGGAACCGGGAGACCGGATTGCTGAAGCAGTCTTGCCAGCGAAAATACAGGTTTTTGATGTGATCAACCATTTCCGAATAAAAGCGTCGGACTTGGAAAGATGCTTAAAGCGGCTGGCAGGTGAGGACGTGCAGCGTGGGGATGTGATTGCCAAAAAATCCGGCTTGATCTCGCGTTTTTTTAGGGCACCTGACGACGGAAAAGTAGTAGCAGTCCGGGATGGACGTGTGACGCTGGCGATGGGTGAGAAAACAATCGACGCAGTTACACCCATAGCAGGAGTGATTGGTGAAATTATCCCGGGATTGGGTGCGGCGGTTGTTGCGCGCGGCCTCAGTTTGCAGGGAAGTTGGGGCAATGGCAAGACCGCGATTGGCAGACTGCTGATTCAGGATGCTCAATGGCAAGACAAGCTGAATGAAATCAATGGTGCAATCGTTTTCCTGGAAGAGATAGCGGCATTGACTGATCTGGAAGAACTTAAGAACAAGGGGGCGGTTGGCATCCTGGTTACTTCTTTGGATCCATCTCTTAAGATGGACCTGGAAGAATTTGACCTGCCAGTGATGAGTTTGTTGGGTTTTGGAGAAGCAACCCTGGATCAATTTAGCCGATCAGTGATCGAGGAGCTGCAAGATAGCCAGGTAACCCTGGTTGCACGTCAGCCCGACTCTTATCGAGATTTGAAGCCAGAGCTTTTTCAACCTAGGGCAACCTACCAGACGGAAGAATTGTTTGCAAAGCCAGAGCCAAAACTGATTGGGCGGACTGTTCGTCTGCTTGGTCAACCTTATTTTGGAAGTGTCGGAAAAATTATTGAACTACCAACCAAGACGGAACGATTGGCGAGCGGAATACAAAGCCGGGTCGCGGTTGTTGAACGCGAAGATCAAACGGTTATCCGCATTCCCCTGGAAAATCTTGAATTAGTAACAAACTGATTTATGGATTGATGGTCTGCAGGAAACGGGCAGCGACCCAACCCTCTTTGCCATCAGGTGCGATTACTTTTTCCCAATCCATCCCTTGATCAGTAACTTGTTCTCCGAGCAAGGTGACCTGCAACCCATTGTTTACATAAGTAACGATAACCGCAGCTGTTGAAGGGGATTCGCGTACAACCACACCACTTTCAGAGATTACCTGGGCATATTGAGCAGTCTGCATTGAAGTAACCGTAGGTGTCGGATGGGCGGTAGCTGTGGGTTCAGGAATTTGGGTCGGAACCGCAGTTGAGGTCGGTGGAAGTTTGGTAGGGATTGGCGATTCTTCGGTTGGCATCACTGGTTCTTCGGTTGGTGCAGAGGCGACAACCTTCACTGGATCCGTGTTCGGTAAGGATAGCGAAGGTTGAAAAAAACGCATTTCAAAAATTGCCAGGCCTGCCGCAATTACAACTAAGATAAGCAGCAACCAACCCGTGATGTCTTTTGGTGAAAAGCCAAACAGCCAAGTGGAGACTAACAGGATTAGAAGACTGACGAAAAAGCGTGCGCCACTAAGGAGGAGAAGGTTAACAGCAGTTGCCTGCTCTCCCTGGGCAAAAAGCAAACCAGCAAGTGCGACAGGGATAAAGATAAGATAGGCTAAAACCGTAGATGTGACCACAGAGGGTCCACCAGGGCGATAGAGAAACAAGTAGATACTAATAATTGAAGTGATCGTCAGCACAACCCATTCCAACCAACCATCTTTCAGGCTGAAAAAACCCGTAATTAACTCTGTACTGATTGTGGACGGGCTTAACAGGTTGATTAGCCAACCAGCACCAAAGAAAACCACAATAGTAATCAGAAAAAAGAAAAAAGACTTTCCGAGATAACTCATGGAAGGTTTAATGGCGGAGATTACCATTCCGACCATTGGGTTCAAGACCGGCGCTGTTACCGCAGAGAGGAGAACCAGGAGCGGCAGATCTGCAATCAGACCGATAGCCAAAAGCACCAAACTGAGGAGGAGCTGCCAGAAATAATTCAGGTTTAGGTGGTTGCGTCTGATCATGTCGTTGATCATGTCTTGAACCTGGCGAGGACCAGCAGTTGCCAACACCTTTCTCACCTGTTGCGAATGATTCCGTGGTGCTTTGTGAATTCCATCTGGTTGAGTTTCAGTTGTAGGTATGCTCATGTTCTTTTCCTGATTAGTCTTTGTCTGTCGTATAGTTGCAGGGTTTGTGCCCGATGTTAGCTGACAGGTCATCGCTGATAGTTGACAGCTAATAGGTGTTAGGGCGGCGAGAGTGGTTGCCATGTTCTCTGTGTTGGTCAGAAACCTGCCACGGTCTTCCCCGCGATACCGATGTGATGTGTTTCCAATTCGTTGCTACAAATTTAAACCTGGCTCCCGGCTTAGGATAAAATACAGCCATGATAAAAACCAAACCTACTTTAATTCTTATTCTTCTAGCCCTGGTTCTGCTGGTTTCCGGCTGTAATCAACAACTGCCTACTGCAACGCTTGCCCCAGTGGAAACCCAGGTGACTGAGTATGTAGAAACGGTTGTTGAGATAGTGACCGAAACGGCAATCCCAACACAATCGGTGCAGACGCTGATAAGCAGTGACATTGTTCTTTGGGCAGGGGCAGGATCCGCTCATAATGAGGTCTTATCAGAGCGGTTGTCTGCGTTCGCGCAAGCCAATGGCTACACTTTTGAGAGCCACGAGAGAATCGAACCCGGGCAAATTACCCCTTCTGTAAAGGTTTTGGTGGCGACTGTTGAGGCAAAACAAATCGAGGATTTAAACCAGCAAATCCCGGGCTTGAAAATTGTTGCGGTTGATGCAAATGGGCTTACACCTGGTTGGGTAAATGTTCATGCAGTCACCAGCGAAGGCGGCACGCCTGAGCAGCGCGCCTTTTTGGCAGGATATGCCCTGGCGCTTACCACCACTGACTTTCGGGTGGGTGCAATTACCCAGTCGGGAAATGACCTGGGCAATCGTACACGTGATTCGTTTGTCACAGGTGTCCGTTACTTTTGCGGTTTGTGCAGTGCCCGCTATATGCCGGTAAATTATTACCCCTTTACGGCTGAAGTAACTGCCCCCCTGAACCCGGAAGATTGGCAGGCGGCAGTGGATTCGCTGCTTGAACTGGCAGTAACTGCCATGTTTGTGCAGCCTGAGATTTCGTCGCTCGATTTGATGACCTACCTAGCATCCAAGAACATTACTGTTATTGGTGTGGAAGGGCAGGCGGGCTTGGAGGCAGCCGGAAAAGTGGTGGGAGTGTTGGGAAGTGATTTGTATGCCAGTGTTTTGAGTGCAGTAAGCGGCTTGTTGGCAGGAGAAGACATCGGCAGCAACACAGGCAGCCTCGAGTTGACACAGATCAATCGCGACCTGATGTCTGATGGCAGGCACATTCTCTTCGAACGGATTCGTGAAGACCTGTTGAACGGGCTGATCAAAGACCGCCCATAGATTGGGATTTAAATAAGTACCGGCAATGATGAAAAATTCCATCTGTGAATGTGAAGCAAACTTTAAAACACAGATTCTTTTTACAAAGAAGCGCCTTTCCCCTTGACGAGCAAGGGTTAAACTGATAAACTCTCGACTTGCAATTGTAGGACTGGAAGGTATTCAGCCTTGCGCAAGCGTGCAAATTTTGATATACTTTTTAGTCTGTGAGTA
>ENA-UOXR01003856-UOXR01003856.1-bioreactor-metagenome-genome-assembly--contig:-NODE-3856-length-12292-cov-4.056468_pt1 | contig 12292 bp, 5 predicted proteins | sample MGYA00238164_ERZ764825 | MGnify/ENA primary metagenome ERZ764825 (study PRJEB28920, sample SAMN05720171) | bioreactor metagenome | isolation source: Anaerobic biogas reactor | place: USA:Washington...
CATCAGAGCTTTTTCTACACATGGGATCTGAGGTGGGATCTATACAAGGAGCTGGGCCATCCTCAGATTAAGAATCTTGACGATTATGCCGAAGTCTTAAAGCGTATGAAGGAAATCTGCCCCACCGACGAGAACGGCAATGAAACCTATGCGGTGTCGCTGTGGCCCGACTGGGACGGCACGATGGTCATGTATGTCAAGGCGATGGCAACGGCTTATTACGGATATGACGAGCAGACGATCGGCCTGTATGATCCGAAAACGGGCGAGCTGTACGATGAGCTTATGCAGGACGGTCCGTACATAGAGATGCTGAGGTTTTTCAACAAGCTCTACCAGAATGATCTGCTGGATCCCGATTCACAGACGCAGACCTTCGACCAGATGGCTGAAAAAGTAAAGGCAGGAGCGACGTTCTTCTCCATTTTCAATTTCAGCGGGTCGATGTCTTACAACACGACCGAGCACATCGAACAAAACAAGATGATGCTGTCGCTCGTTCCCGAAGAAGCCACGCCGCCGGTCTACGGCATGAGCATGCTGGGCGGCAACCGCATCTGGTCGATCGGCGCAAACACGGAGTATCCGGAGCTCTGCATGGAGTTTCTGGAATGGCTTTATACGCCGGACGGCGCGATGAGCATATGGTATGGTATACGGGACCTGATGTGGTATTATGATGAAAACGGAAACACCTGCTTCACAGAGTTTGGCCTCAGGTGCAACCGCGACCCGCAGCTTGATCTGGGCGGCGTGGAGTGGACCAGCTCAGAGACGGGCAAGACTTATCAGCTTGGCGCAAACTTCACCGACGGACAGCTGCAGATCAACAATACGACATGGCAGATCGACACCGAAAACCCGGATTCGAACGGGGAGACATACAACAGCGACTTCTGGCGCAGCATGCTTGGCGAGGCCAAGTGCGAACTTGAGCAGGACTGGCGCGATCATGTCGGTTATGATTATACGCAGGATTATATGGAAAGTCTGAATTACACGTTGATTCCGGGAACCTCGTATTCCGAGCCCAAGCGCGACGACGAGCTTGATGTTATATGGGAGCAGGTCAAGCAGGCTGTCACAACCTACTCCTGGCGCGCGATCTATGCCAAGAGCGATGCGGAGTTCGAGTATCAGGTCAAGGAGATGATCAGGATCTGCAACGAATACGAATATGACAGGATTCTTGAATGGAGCCGTGAGCAGGCTGCGGCCCGCTACGAGCTTCAGCAAGCGGAAAACTAGACCGAAGTCAGCAATATTCCCGGCGCGGGGAGGTTCGCCTCCCCGCAGCTTACGGGGGACGAAAGGACCGGTGCTTGGGTAAATTCTTCTCTTTCGATAGTAAAATTGCGCAATTTCTGTCCCGCATCTGGGATTTACTTTTATTGAACCTGCTGTTTCTTCTCGGCTCACTGCCAGTTGTAACTGTCGGCGTGTCTGCGATTGCGGCATACACCGTCATGCATAAGATGGTTGAAGACCGTGATGACGGCATCCTGCTTGTCTATTGGCGTGCGTTCAGGGATAATCTGCGGCAGGGATTGGTGCTCTCCATCGCTTGGATACTGGCCGCTGCGGCTGTTGCTGTCTATTTTTTACTGTTTGAAAGCATCGAGGGCAACCCGATTGTTTTTGCGATATTGGGCATGGTGTCCGCTCTTTTGGTATTGGTTCATTTTTTCTATATCTTTGCGCTGGCCGCAAGATATGAGGGCTCGCTGTTCCGCCATATGACCAATTCCAGAAGCATATTTTTCAGATTCTACGGGCGTTCGCTGTTGTGTACGCTTCTTGTTGTTTTTGAGGTGTGGCTCTTCTTTTTTAACGGATGGCTGCTTCTTTTTATCGGCGTCTTCCTTGCGCCGGTGCTGATCATCGCGACCAAGAGCGCTTTTGCGATGAAGATTTTCCGGGTGATTGAGGCGGAGAACGGGGAAGGGGAGAATGATCCGCAGTGATAAATCCTCTCTTCCGAGGGTGAGGGTTGGGCAGAGCATGGCCCACACAAAATGGAGGTTCGGGATATGAAGAAAAGTATGTTTCGCTCCGTCTGCTGCGGCGCACTGGCACTGCTGCTTCTGGCATGCCCTAACCGGGCCGCAGCCGATGCCGAGGCGGCAGGTACGATCCGGCTCCCTTTCCGGGACTTGAACGCGGAGCAGATCACAAAGGAGATGGGACTTGGGTGGAACCTGGGCAACACGATGGACGGGCACTCCGCCTTTATGCCGTCGGAGACAGCCTGGCAAAGCGTTGTGACATCGAGCCAGCTGATTCAATCCGTGCATGACGCGGGGTTTAACACACTGCGGATTCCCGTGACATGGGGACTTAAAATCGACAATGCAAACAACTACGCGATCGACCCGGCATGGATGGACCGAGTCCGGGAAATTGCGGAATACGGCCTGAGGCAGGGCATGTATGTGATCATCAACATCCATCACGACGGCGCCGAACAGACCGGATGGCTGAGCATCGCCAAGCAGGGTGTGGAGCTTGATATGGTCAAAGACAAGTTTGCCCGCGTATGGCAGCAAATCGCCGAGGCTTTTGCCGGTTATGACGAGCATGTCATATTTGAGTCGATGAACGAGGTTAAGAGCGCTGATGACTCGCGGGAAGGTATGTTGCGCGATTTTAAAGTAATCCACGAGCTGAACCAGATTTTTGTGAATACCGTGCGCAGTACGGGCGGAAACAACACGCGCAGATGGCTGCTTGTGCCCGGGCGGTATACGAACATCGTCCATACGACAAACGAGGCATACGGCTTCAAGCTGCCGGACGACCCGTGGAATGAGCAGAACCGACTGATGGTTTCGGTTCACGATTATGATTACAGCTTCGGGCTGCTGGATACGATGGGCATCACAAGCTGGAGCGAGGAAAGCGCGCAGAAGATGGCCGGCAACTTTAAGCGCCTGGCCGATATGTTTACATCGCGGGGCGTGCCGGTGGTCCTCGGTGAATACGGCGCAATGAACAAAAACAACACGGAGGCGCGCGCATACTATTATAAAGTCATGGCACGGCTGTCGCGGCAATCCGGCGTGGTTTGCTGCGCCTGGGACAACGGCTGGTATGACAGAACCAAAGAACCTGCGGATTATTCGATGGCGCTTTTTGACCGGGCGGCCGGGCAACAGCTTTACCCCGAAATCATAAGCGCGATACTGCGCGGCCATTACGGTGCGGATGAAGCGGCGGGGCTCGATGATTTCAAAAACATCGTCCGCGGTACAAAGGAGCATCCGGTCGATACGGTGCACATATCCTCCCTGACGCTACCGGACGATAAGCTTTGGCTCACGGCCGGCTCATCCACAGCTGTGGAGGCCGAAGCCGCGCCCGCCGATGCGAATGAAGCGGTGCTCTACTCCACTTCGGATCCGTCGGTCGCAACGGTCTACGATGGCTTAATCCGCGCGCAGGGCATCGGCCGGTGCACCGTCTACGCCGCTTCGAAATGCGGCGGGGTGCGGGCACAAATCGAAGTCACCGTCTACCCGGATGATTCGCTTTCAACTCCATTTGCATCGATCCAAACCGATGCGGAAGTCTATACTGTCCCTGTGTCGGGCTCTGCGCAAATCAAGCTCACCCTACCCGACGGCACCGATGACGTTGTCTCGTTTATAAGCTCCGACGCAAGTGTCGCAACGGTCGGCAGACTCGGAACCATAGCGGGAAAGAGTGTCGGGACTGCCTGGGTCGTACTGATGACGCGCTCGGGATTGTCAAAAACCGTGCGCGTCGATGTTGTGCCTGCCTTTTCCCCGGAAAACTCGCTCGAAGTCGCAATCAACGCCTATTATAATGATCGGGAGCACTCCTTTTTCGGAAACTGCCGTGGGGAGTCGGTGGTTGTCGCAGGGAACGGAACCTACACGCTGACATTCGATTGCGCGACGGATCTTTCGGAGGACGCTGCCAAGGCGGGCGTGGAGTCGCTTGCAGGCGTCGGCGCAATCTATCTTGCCGATACGGAGGGCAGCAACGGATTGCTTGCTTCATGTGATATCTTCTATGACGAGGTTCTGTTGGACGGCCAGGCGCTTACCATCACGCAGACCGAGCCGAAGACCGCGCTGAAGGCCGGAAACCGATTTGACACGAACGATCCGGTCAACGCCTGGGATGGATCGTCTGTCGCCGAGGCCACGGCACAAAATCATGTCATCTCGTTCGAGGGGCATACTGAGCCTAAAACGATCACGGTGACGTTTACGCTTTCCAGCTTCGTGCTCGCAAGAGATGCCGGGCAGGAGACGGCAGAGACCATTCCGGCGGCAATTGTGCTCTCCGAGAAGCGCCTGCAGCTTGAGACAGCGGATACCGTACTGTATCAGGTTGCGCTGTCGCCGGCAAACACAACCGACACGGCATGCTTTGTATCCGGTAATCCCGGTGTCGTCTGGGTATCGCCCGTTTCTGCAGGGCCCGATGCGGAGGGCCTCGCTGCAGCCGGCTTTGTGCCGCTCGGCCCCGGGGAAGCGACTGTAAGCATCCGCACGCAGAGCGGTGGAAGCAGGGAGATTGCCGTGACGTCCGCGGTGCAGCGGCCCGAGCTCGGTGGAGTGCGCGATGTCTATATCGAACCATCCGCATACATTCTTCCCGATGCCGCCGATTCATTGCCCGATTCCGATGCCGAGGCACCCCCTGAAGTGCAGCAGACACCGCTGCCCGGTACCGGCTGCGAGCCGGCACAAAGAGATCTTCCGTTGGTGACGTATGTGCTGATCGGCGCTGCGGGCGGTGCGGCGGTTCTGGGTATCATCGTGCTTATACTCAGAATCATTGAAGCAAAGAAGAGAAATTGAATCGATAAAAGGCTGTTATCAAATAGATTCCGCGTACAGGTGCATGAAAAGAGGTAGCGTATGAAATTCAACAATGGCCAATGGATGATGAAGCCGGGCGTCACTTCGTATAACTGCGAGCAGATCAGGGCAACCGAACTGAACGAGGAAAAGACGAATCTTTGGCTGTACGGCGTAACCTACCAGTATGACGGCAGGAGCCTGGACGGGCCTGCGATCGAACTCGAAATATCGTCCCCGCAGCCGGACATACTGCGTCTGCGCGCCGTACATTTCAAGGGCGATACGAAGAAATATGCGCGCTTTGAGCTGTTCGATGCCAAATGCAGGCTGGAGGTCGAGGATCGTCAGGACAGAGTCACGGTGCGCTCGGGCAAAACATTGCTTGTCATAGAAAAGCGTCCGTCCTGCTTTACCTGGTATTACGACGGCAGGAAGCTGACCGGCGTCGGCTCGCAATTCGGCAAAAGCATGCTGAGCTATGTGGCGGCGCCCGAAGGGCCGTTCATGCGAGCGCAGCTCGACCTCGATATTGGCGAGCATGTATACGGCCTCGGCGAGCGGTTCACACCGTTTGTCAGAAACGGCCAGGTCGTCGATATCTGGAATGAGGACGGCGGCACGGCCAGTGAACTTGCGTATAAAAACATTCCGTTTTATATTACGGACCGCGGCTACGGCGTGTTCGTCAACGACACGGGCAAGGTATCTTACGAAGTCTGTACCGAACAGGTTGAGCGGGTTCAGTTTTCGGTGCCGGGACACGCACTCGATTTCATGGTGGTCGGCGGGGACGACATGAAGGGCGTGCTGAAAGCGTACACAGCCCTGACAGGCCGCCCTGCGCTGCCGCCGGCGTGGACGTTCGGGCTGTGGCTGAGTTCATCGTTTACTACATCCTACGATGAACGTACGGTCTTATCGTTCATCGACGGTATGCTCGAGCGCGGCATACCGCTGTCGGTGTTCCATTTCGACTGCTTCTGGATGCGCGAGAATGAATGGTGCAGCTTTGTCTGGGACAGGGAGATGTTTCCGGATGTCGAGGGACTCCTGCAAAAGATACACGACCGCGGCGTCAAGGTCTGCGTCTGGATCAATCCGTACATCGCGCAGAAATCCAAAGTATTCGATGAGGCGATGGAAAAAGGATATCTGTTAAAGCGCCGGGACGGCACGGTATGGCAATGGGACCTCTGGCAGTCCGGCCTCGGTATCTACGATTTTACAAACCCGGAGACTGTCAAGTGGTATAAGGATAAGCTCAAGGGACTGCTGTGCCAGGGCGTCGACGCATTCAAGACGGACTTCGGCGAGCGCATCCCGGTCGACTGCGTGTATCATGACGGGTCGGACCCGGAACGCATGCACAACTACTACAGCTTCCTATACAATAAAATCGTTTATGAAGCGATTGCGGAGGAACGCGGCGCGCAGCAGGCCTGTTTGTTTGCGCGCAGTGCGACGGCAGGCGGACAGCGCTTCCCGGTGCACTGGGGCGGCGACTGCAATTCGACCTATCCGGCCATGTCCGAAAGCCTGCGTGCGGGGCTCTCGCTTTGTCTGTCCGGCTTCGGATTCTGGAGCCACGACATCGGCGGGTTCGAGGGGACTGCCCCCGCACACGTGTATAAAAGGTGGCTCGCGTTCGGGCTGCTGTCGACGCACTCGCGCCTGCACGGTTCCGAATCCTACCGCGTGCCGTGGCTGTTCGGCGACGAGGCAGTCGAAGTTTGCCGGTATTTTACAAAACTTAAGTGTTCCCTGATGCCGTACCTGTATGGACTGGCCGCCGAGGCTGCGCGCACCGGGCTTACGGTCATGCGTGCGATGGCGATGGAATTCCCGGAGCCTGGCGCGGCGGCATGCGACCGGCAGTACATGCTCGGCGATGCGCTGCTCGCTGCGCCGGTCATGCGTGAAGACGGCTCTGTCGATGTTTATCTGCCGCAGGGAATCTGGACGGATTTCTTTACGGGGAAACGGGTGTCCGGGCGGGGATGGCAGAGTGAAACGCACGATTTTCTGTCGCTTCCGCTCTATGTCAGGGAAAACACGATCCTTCCGCTCGGAGGTACCGATACAAGGGCTGTTTATGGGTATGAAAAGGATTTGACGCTTGCCGTATATGCGCTCTCCGACGGCGCAGCCGTCAGCCGCGATATTGTCGCTCAGAACGGCGACACAGCCTTCACGGTCTCGGCTCTCCGAAAGGGAAATGAAATTGAAGTGCGTTTTTCCGCACTGCCTGAACGCGCAAAGCTCGTCTTTGTCGGAGAAACGGGCATGCAGGCTGCGGAAGGCGCGACCGCCGTATCCGACAGCCGCGGCGCTGCGTTTTCGGTTGATGGTGCCCTGGTTCGCGTTTCCCTTTCCGCGGAGGCGCTATGATACGTGTCGGCGTGGACTATTACCCCGAACACTGGGATGCTGACTGGTGGGAAGATGATGCGCGCGAAATGGCGCGGGCCGGCGTCGATACGGTCCGCATCGCTGAATTTGCATGGGGCGTGCTGGAGCCTGCGGACGGCGAGTTTCATTTTGATTGGCTTGACGGGGTCATTAAGCTCTTTGACCGGTACGGCATCGATGTGATACTGGGTACGCCGACCAGCTGCGCGCCGGTTTGGCTTTATATGAAGTATCCCGGGACCCGGCAGATGGACCGGGACGGGAAGCGAACGGAAATCGGCATACGCGGGCACCGCTGTATGACGGATGCGACTTTCCGGCGCTATGCGGCGCGCATCGTGTCCGAGATGGCTTCGCGTTACGCCAACCACCCCCGCGTCGTCGCATGGCAGATCGACAATGAACCGGAGGGGAATCATTGTTGCTGCCCTTCGTGCGCGGAAGACTTCCGCACATACCTGCGTGAAAAATACGGATCAATCGAAAGTGTCAACCGGGCATGGGGCAACGACGTCTGGAGCGGGCAGTATGACGGCTTTTCATCGATCATGCCCCCGCTCGGCGCAGGATACCGATACGGCTGGCTGAACCCGGCGTACCTGCTCGATTATGAATTATGGGCGTCGCACTCATGCGCTGAATTTTTGAAATTCCAGAGCGGCATCATACGAGGCTGTAAACCCGACGCCGTCATTACGACAAATGCGTGCTTCAATCCGAACACACCGGATTTCCATGCAGTTTTTTCTGACATGGATGTCGCAAGCTACGACAATTACCCGGAGATCCGCATCCCCAAAGACAAAAATGTCGTTTATTCGCAAGCTTTTACGCTGGATCTTGTCCGCGGATACAAGCGGCGAAATTTTTGGATTATGGAGCAGCTTTCCGGACCGAAGGGCTGCTGGATGCCGATGTCGCCGGCGCCCCTACCTGGCATGATTAAGGGATACGCATGGCAGGCGATCGCAAGGGGAGCCGATCTTCTGCTGTTTTTCCGATGGCGAAGCGCGCGCTCCGGTGCTGAAATGTTCTGGCACGGGCTGTTTGACACAAAAAAGCCCTCCGGACGCCGGTATCAGGAGTTTGCGGACTTTACACGCGAGCTACGCAAAATACCCGATCCTTCTGGCGCAAAACTCGGGAGCCGTGTTGCGATACTGTGTTCGTATCTTCAGGACCGCGCATTCCGGATACAGCCCCAGTCCGAAGGCTTCTCGTATCAGGAACAGCTGATGCTCTGGCACAGCGGATTTTTATCGCTCGGAGTCAACATCGATGTCGTCGGATCGGACGCGCCGCTTGACGGCTACGACATCGTCATTGCGCCGACGCAGTTTATCACGGAGCCCTCGCTGCCCGCAAGGCTCGAGGTGTTTGCACAGGCGGGCGGCACGGTAGTCCTTACCAACCGCACCGGCGTCAAGACGCTCGAAAACAACCGGATCACGGAGCTTTTGCCGAATGCGTTTCGAAAGCTCGCCGGGTGCATTGTACGAGATTACGACCCGATCGGCGGTCTTGTACAGCAGATCAGAATGACGTCGGGCGAAGTATATGCCGTTACGCGCTGGTGTGATGTGCTCGAAACGGAAACCGCACAGATATTGGCGACATACACGGATTCGTTTTACCGGGGATGCGCCGCCGTTACGGTCAATCCGTACGGCCGGGGGCGGTGCTATTATATCGGAACTGTAGGAAACAGGGATTTTTACCGTCGCATGGCTGCGATCATGCTGACCGGGGCAGGGATTCCATACCATGCGTCGCTGCCGCCCGGCATCGAGATCTCGGTGCGTGAGAACGATGCGGAAAACTGGACTTTCCTGTTCAACAACTCGGAGTCGGAGCAGAGTTTCGACTTCGGCGGAGAGATGTACGGGCTTGCGCCGTTTGAAATGCGCGTGTTAACCTATAAGAAACAGAACGATACAGACAGGGGGAGAGCATGAACGAATACCTTCGGAAAATAGAGCAGGGTATCATGGAGGGCCCTTACCACGACGACTGGGATTCGCTCGGAGCTTTCGAAGCGCCCCCATGGTTTCGCGAGGCGAAGTTCGGCATCTTTGTGCATTGGGGACTCTACAGCGTGCCGGCGTTTCACAACGAGTGGTATTCGCGCAACATGTATATCAAGGGTAGTCCGGAGTTTGAGCATCATGTTAAAACATACGGACCGCACAGCAGATTCGGATACAAGGATTTCATACCCCTGTTCACAGCCGAAAAGTTTGACGCGCGCGAGTGGGCGGAGCTCTTTGCAAGGGCCGGGGCACGCTACCTCGTGCAGGTGGCCGAGCACCACGACGGATTCCAGATGTACCAAAGCGGCATCTCCCGGTTCAACGCCTTCGAGGTGGGGCCGCGACGCGACATACTCGGCGAAGTGAAGCAGGCCGCCGAGGCTCGTGGCCTCCTTTTTGCCGCATCGTCCCACCGCGCGGAGCATTGGTTTTTCATGGGCAGCGGCAGGAATTTTGACAGTGATGTACGCGAGCCGCTCAAGCGCGGCGATTTTTATTGGCCTGCGATGCCGGAGCCCGCGTTCGACGACCTTCGGAGCGAGCCGTATCCGAGCGCGGAGTTTTTGGAGGACTGGCTGGCACGATGCTGCGAGCTGATCGAGAACTACCGCCCGGCGCTTCTGTATTTCGACTGGTGGATACAGCACGAGGCATTCAAGCCCTATCTCCAGAAGCTCGCGGCGTATTACTACAATCAGGGCGTGAAATGGAACCTGCCGGTCGCAATCACCTACAAGCACGACAGCATGATGTTCGGCAGCGCGATACCGGATGTTGAGCGCGGGCACTTCGCTTCGGCCAAGCCCTACGCATGGCAGACCGATACATCCATTGCAAGGAACTCCTGGTGCTATACGGACAGCCTGGACTATAAATCGGCGAGGGAACTCATCTGTGTGCTGATCGACACGGTCAGCAAGAACGGAAACCTGCTCTTAAACGTCGGCCCGAAGCCGAATGGCTCGATCGCAGACCGCGACCGCGCGATACTCGAGGAGATCGGATGCTGGATGGAGAAAAACGGCGAGGCGATCTATAACAGCAAGATATGGAGGGTTTCGGAGGAAGGGCCGACGAAGGAAACGGAAGGACAGTTTTCGGAGGGGGAGAATACCTTTACCCGCGAGGATTTCCGCTTCACGGTGCGCGGCAAATCGGTCTATGCGTTCGCGCTTTCATACCCTGAGGACGGCCGGGTACTGATCCGCGCGCTTGCCGATTCCAAGGACCAGAACAGGCCCGACTTCCACGGGCTGGTACGAAACGTGCGAGCGCTCGGCTATTCGGAAAAGCCGGAATGGCAAAAATCCGAAAAAGGGCTTGCGATCAGTACAAAGACCATAAAGAGCCATCTTCCGGTTGTGTTTGAAATCGAGTTGGCTTGACGCTAATGGCTGACAGGTGAATGGGGGTAAGCCTTCTTTTATCATACCAAGTCTGCAATCAATGTTGCGGTGAAGCCGGACTGCTGCACAATGCAGAAAAGCCCGGAAGACCGGACTTTTCGGATAAGGTTTGGCGGAGAGAGAAGTCGCCGAACTCCAGCACTTGAATAAACAAGCAAGAGAAATAGTAGTTTAGCCGACTATATAATTCTTTAAGAATTGCACATATAGCTCCTCATTCTAATAGGGCTTACAGTTTAATTGCACGTTTTTGGGCCACCCGAAACGCACTCCTTATTGGGTTTTGGGCAGTATTGATCACGAAGCCACAAAATTAACAAAATTGACAAAATCAATAAGAAGGTTTTAGGGAGAAACTCATTAGCCAAAAAATTAGCTGACAAAAAGCCATGTTTTATAATATAATCCTAGCGTAGGAATAGGACACTCATACTTTATGATGTGATATCATTTTGATTTTCTGATGATATAATTCAGTATGAAATCTATAAAGTTTGGGCACACGATAAGCACAGGAGCTCATTTGCCTTTATAAATAGAATGGCAATACGCGCCTTTTTTGACGGACTATTTTATAATAGTTGTTGTGTAAGAGGATAAATGCGGTCCTCCCCAAGTACAGGAACGATACATGTATAAACAAAACGCTACGGACAACCGTGCCCTTTCAATAATCGCCTTCTCTCTGCTCTTTGCATATCTGTTGTCCTTCTTATTTGAAGGTCAGGTCTTGTATAGCCTGCTGATGCAGTATGAGGAGGCCGCCACTGCCTATATTGTGGCTGCCATAGTTGCCCACTTTGCAGGGTTGCTGTCCTGTGGGTTCTTAGCGCGCTCGCACGGAGCAGCGCGAGTTGTCATGCTGGGAGGCATGGGTGCATGCCTGTTGGGAACCGTACCTTTCCTTTTTGCTCCCTCTGCTTTTTGGCTCACAGGTCTCATCATCAGCGGGTATGCCGGGGGCCTGTCGGTAGCTGCCTGGGGATACTGCCTCAAAGCTTTTACTCCAAAGAAAATACGGATGAGGTCATGCGCCGATGTGTTGATCTATTACAATATCATTAAGATTGCCATCAATGTTGTTTCAATCAACATATCGCCCTATATAGGACTCGGGCTTTCCATGCTCTGCTTAATGACCGGAATGGTGTTTGTCTATAGATTACCAGTCAGCCGCGATAATGCCGGGTATGCAAAATCGGAGCATAAAGTTTCCGCCCATTTGATGAAGCCGCTTCTGACATTGATTTTATTTGTCGTCATTCTCACCATCAATTCAGGCTTGATGTATCAGGTCATCAATCCGGCGTTTGCCCATCTTACCCGGTTGACAAGCTGGTACTGGGCAGTACCCTATGTTATTGCTCTCTGTATCATGCGAAATCAGTACGGAAAACTTAAACGCGCCTATATACTGCATGTTGGTATGGCAATGATCATGGCGTCCTTTCTGTGCTTTATGCTGTTAGGGCGCGGCGCGCCGGAATACTTTGTGGTAGATACGCTGATGCTGGGAGTCTGCGGGATCTTTGACCTGTTCTGGTGGAGCATTATCGGGGAAATGCTGGATTATACGCAGAACCCCGCCAAGGTATTCGGCATTGGCCTGGCC
>ENA-UOXR01003861-UOXR01003861.1-bioreactor-metagenome-genome-assembly--contig:-NODE-3861-length-12283-cov-5.110402_pt1 | contig 12283 bp, 6 predicted proteins | sample MGYA00238164_ERZ764825 | MGnify/ENA primary metagenome ERZ764825 (study PRJEB28920, sample SAMN05720171) | bioreactor metagenome | isolation source: Anaerobic biogas reactor | place: USA:Washington...
AAAAGCTTGCCTTCCTCCTGATGCACCAGCTCTATAAATAATTTCTCCGTCAATTTTTCATCTCCCCATCACACTGCCGGTTCTGAGACATCTCTATTTAATATGACACCGGGAGTGCATAAAAGGTTCACGCACTGGAGGCTATAATTTGCTTTGTAATTCTGATCCTGATAAATTAACATCGCGGTTCGAGGAAACATATTTTTCAAATCAGGATACTCCTGAGGATGCTTAAGCCTATATCATCTTCAGGTTGCATTAAATATTGTATTGTTTACTAATACTCAAATATAAGCAAATCACGTAGTAAAGCTCCAGTCTGTTTAGGCTGGAGCTTTTAAATTACAAAACTAATTCACAGCCCGGCCCTTTAAGAATACTACGTCCTCCAGATTGGGGGATGACCTGGATCTGGGTGCTTATTCGTTCTTTCAGGGCAGGAACATGGGATATGACACCGATCAGTTTACCATCCTGCTGCAGACCTGCCAGGGTATCAAGGGCCATATCGAGGGTATCATCGTCCAGCGCACCAAATCCTTCATCCAGGAATAATGAATCAACTCGGACATTCTGACTGGCCATCTGTGAGAGGCCTAAGGCCAAGGCTAAACTTACGAGGAAGCTCTCTCCTCCGGATAAGTTCTTGGTAGAGCGAATTTCTCCAGCCTGGTAATTATCAATTACGTTTAATGCAAGGGGTTGTATTTTATCGCGCATTAATATGTAGCGATCGCTCATCTTACGAAGTTGGCGGTTAGCATAACCTACCATCATATCGAAAGTGACACCCTGAGCAAAATTGCGATATTTCTTTCCATCATGTGAACCAATCAGCTTATTTAGCATTTCCCATCTATTATATTCCTGTTTCTGTTTTTCCAATGTTTTTTGGGTGCTTACAAGCTTATCCTTATTAAGCTCGTTATTTTTTATGGTTAGATTAACCTCCATGATACTCTCATCGAGATCGGTTAGGCGTTTTTTACTGGTGATTAGCTCCTGTTCAAGGACTTCTTTGCCCTGTTCGGTGAGCATCTTTGCTTTTTCACTTTGCAGGGCTTTCTTTTTATCATCATGCCGGGTTAGAAGTGCAGTTTCTTCACGGCTTAACTCATCGGCATGATTTGCCAGATGCTGCTGTTCCTCTTCTGAAAGGCGGGCTTTCAAGTATCCAGCTTCATTCGTAAAACCGAATGTTTCCAGGCGACGGAAGAAGTCTTCTTCCTTCTCTGCTAATAAGGGCTTACGTTCTTCTGTACTTGATTTGAGCACCTCTATCTGCTCCTGTATTTGGCTTAATTTGGTTTCGGCTGCATTAAAGGAATTCCGGGCGTTATCTCTCTGCTCTTCGGTTTTAGTCAGTCGTTCCTGGATTAGACGTTCTTCATCATCAGGATTGCGCTCTTCATAGAGATCGAACCTTGTCTCCTGTAGATGCTTCAGTTGCTCTTCATTGTCCGTTAACTGCCGGCGTTTTTCTCCCTTTTCCTGATAGGTGGTTTCCAACAGGCTGTTCTGTTGTTCAAGTTGTTTGTTAAGTAGGAGGATATCCTGTTCTGCCTTTCCTTTTTTCTTCTCCTGCTCAATCCAACACTCCTGACGCTGTTTCAGTTGCTCCAGAATCCCCGGTATGTCTTCCAACTGTAAATGAGCGATACCATATGGAGCTACTTCTCGCAGTGTCTCTTGGTAAATGGCATCCATCTGTGTCTGCGCACCCTGTAACTTTGTCAGTAGATCCTGTTCTCTATGCAGTGCTACTGTCTGCTGTGACTGCGCTTGCTGCAAGTCTTTGTCTGCTGCTAATGATTTTTTGTGGATGGTTTCCAGGGTAGACCGCAGTTCACGCTCTTGTAGCTGTTTATTCTCGACCTGTTCCAAAGTCACTGTGAGTTCATCAATGCTCTTTCCTGCATCTTGAAGTGCTGCCCTTATAAATGCTCCAGGGTTTTCTATAGGTACGGCCAGGCCCAGATTAATCAAATTTTCATTATATTGCTTTTCTAACTCGGCGTATGTTTCTCTCAGTTCCTGCAGGGCATTTGATTTAAGATTTTGTTCGGTTTCCATGCGCGTTTGTTCCCGTTGCCGGATATTGAGTTCTTTGGATGCCTGTTTCGATGCTTCGCGGGCATTCAGCAGATGTTGTTCTGTCTCGTCCATTTGGGGTGTTTGCCCCTGGGCAAAGGGATGATGGATTGAACCACACAAGGGGCAAGGTTTGCCATCTTCCAGATGATGACGTTCTTCTTCCAGATCACGGATTCGGCTGAGCAGCTGCAGTTGGGTTTGCAGTCGTTCTGCATCCTGTTCATAGTGATTGTACTGTTCAGTCCAGTAAGTGATTTCCCCAGTCAGCCGGTCATGGCCTTTCTGGAGATCCTCGCAAGTAATTTGCAGAGTACCCTGCTTTTGTAGGTAATCACTCATTTGGTTGATTAGCAGTTCTATTTTTTCGAGCTGTGTCTGCCGTTCTTTTATTGCTTGGAGTTCATATCGCCAGGCCGGATAATCACAATCGCCCAATAAGGTTTGTATTTCTGCCTTAAGTTTTATCAATTCATCTTCAGTTGATTTTTGCAGCGTATTGGTTTTGTTATAGATTTCTTCTTTGGCTTTAAAGTGTTCTCTTGCTTTACGATGTTTATCTTCCGCATCTTGAAGATCATTCTTAACATCAACTAACTGAGCAGAACTTGCTCCAAGGCGGTCAAATGTCTTTTTTATTCCGGTCAAATTGGTTATCAGAAGCTTATCGGCCTGGTTTTCTCTGAGATAAGATTCGTATTCTTTTAAATCCAGTTTACATTGCTCCAGTTTCCTCTTTGTTTCAGTCTGCTGTTCTTCGATTGTATGGATTTTGTTTTTAAATGCGTCAATGTCATGTTTATATTTATCGATTGTGCTTTGTTGTTCAGTGATACGAATGTCAATTTCCCGGACTTTTTTAATTTTCTCCTGTTCGTTGCGCTGATGTTCTTTCAGGTTGGCTAATTGTTCAGTTGCCTCACGCATTAATGTCTCAGCGTTTTCAAGAGCCTCTTTTTGTTTAGGCATCTCCTCACGCAGTTCTTCCAGCCTCCCCAGTTCCTTCTGCTGAAGATCACGCAGCCCGGATAATGCAGTATAAGCACTGGCTAGATTTAGCGCCTTACGAGATTGCTCAAGCCTTAGCATATCAGGCTGAAAAGATTTCTTTCTTTCGTCAAGTTCCTTCCATAAAGACTCCAAATCTGCAATATCATTTTCCAAACCAGATATCTGATCCAACCATTTAATCGCCTGATCCAGGGATTCTTGGCGAGCTTGTTCTGCTTTTTTCTGTTTGGTATGCAGCTCGACCTGCTGGCGTAATTCTGCTTCCTCTTCATCATTTAATATTTGAATATCAGAGCGTTCATTCTCAAGTTCTTCCTTACGTGTTTTCTCTTCACGCGTACGTTCGTGTACTTTACGTGAAATCTGGGCATAGATACCGGTGCCCGTAATCTGTTCAAGAATAGGCGCTCGTTCATCAGGTGAAGCCTGTAAAAAAGCTGCAAAGCCTCCCTGGGCAAGCAGGATGGAACGGGTAAACTGTTCAAAATCCATCCCGGTTAGCTCTTTAATCATTTCAGGAACCTGCGAGGCCTTGCTCTCCAACACTGCTCCGGTTAAGACATCTGACACTTCATGCTTGTACACCTGCAGGGCTCCATCGGACTTGTTTCTTGCTTTGTGCTGACCCCAATGGGCGCGAAAGGTTCCCTTATGGGTTTCAAATACAAGCTCGGCAAAGCACTGGCCGGAGTGACGTGACATGATTTCATTAGTGGATTGATTGACCTTACTTAGGCGCGGCGTCATACCATACAGCGCCAGGCAGATTGCATCCAGGATTGTTGTTTTGCCTGCACCAGTTGGTCCGGTAATTGCGAAAATGCTGTTGGAAAGAAAAACTTTATTATCAAAATCAATCTGCCATTCTCCCGCCAGTGAATTTAAATTCTGAAACCGCAGTTGGTGTATTTTCATCGTTCTCCTCCCCTACTCAGCCATTAAGTCTTCTTCCTCAAGGGAAGCAGTTGCTTCGCGATAGGTCATCCATAATTCTTCCCGTTGGTACTCGGGTACTTCATTTAAATCCAGACAACGTAAGAAAACCTCATCTATATCCAACTCGTTCAGTATCTCACCATCACTGATGTTGGCCATTGATAGATCGAGAATTCGATTATTTCCAATCCGCAACACATCAATGGATGTTCCTTGGACAATCTCATAAATTCTTTCCCTAAGATCAGTCATGATCTCGGCTCCTTCATAATTGATTTCCACCCATGCATTTTGCTCGGCTGTGATTAGTTTTTGCAGGCCTTCGCTGATCGCCGTCCAATCGCCGGTAATGCTTTGTAAAACCTGAAATACCGGAACAGGTAACGCGGTAACCATTGGCCCATTCTCTAACAGCTCAACTTTACATACACATTTCTCCTGACCAGCATCACTGAACCCCATGGCAAGTGGGGCACCCGAATACCGATAGCATTCATTGCCTCCCACTAACTGTGCAGTATGTAAATGCCCCAAGGCAAGATAATCAATTGTTGAAGGGAATACATCTATCCCCACATGGGCGAGAGAACCTACATACAGGTCTTTTACACCGTCCCCTTTGACCGAGCTTCCGCCGGCTGCAAAAAGATGTCCCATTCCTACGATCGGTATTGGTTTGCCGATGGAATCACGCATTTGTTCTGCTAAGGCACAGACTTGATGATAATGTTCACGGATGCCTTCTATAATTTTTCGTTCTTTATCCTCCAGACTTTCTCCTGTGTCAACATTGCGTATGTCTCGATCCCTTAGGTATGGTACTGCACATACAATCAATTCTGGTTCACCGTTAGCATCTCGAAGCAAAATGACCTCGTCGGCGCAGTCTTCGCCGATACTGCCTACAACATAAACATTTATAAACCTCAATACCTCTCGTGGTGCATCTAAAAAGGAAGGAGAATCATGATTACCTGCGGTAAGGATGACATGTCGGCAGGAGGACTGTGCAACCCTGTACAAAAATCGGTAGTATAATTGCTGAGCACGGTTGCTGGGTGTATTATTATCAAAAATATCGCCGGAAACTAAAAGAACTTCGATTTCCTCTTGCTCAACGATATCACCAAGCCAAGCAAGGAAGGCTTCAAATTCTTCATATCTTTTGCGCCCCAAGAGGCTGCGTCCCAAGTGCCAATCTGAGGTGTGAAGAATTCTCACAAAATCATCACTCCTAAAAAAGAATTCATTGATCTCACCAAATATCAACAATATTTTATTGATTGGATCCGCCGTCTACTGGAATTGTAACACCGGTGATGAAATCGGAGGCGGCAGAAATTACGTTTACGAATCAGGGTTTAATAAAATGCTATCACTATATTTGGAACATCTCAACAAATCTCCTTCCGACATAAGGGTATTGTTATTAATATTTAACATTGAAATTTAAGTATGGGAAATGTAAGAAATGTGAAATAGTTACCATTGTCCGGCAGATAATCTAAATTAATTGTACCAATGTTGCCCCATTGTTGCGCAGCAATGTGACAGTTTTGGGAATTTGTTTTCTGGTTGTCCTTTCCTCTTATTAAACTATAAAAAGTAAGGATCGCTATAGACCGCCTTTTTCAATTGTCAGCCGCAGATAAAATTAAACGTTAAATGATTTGGCACGTAAATTGCTTAATATATAGGTAACCCCAAGATAAAAGAGCAGGATTATTTCGAATGGTAACATAGAAAGAAGGTGAATTGTATGCTGAAAGGACTAGGGATAATCGTTATCACTATCTGTGCTTTGCCGTTGATGGTTGCGGCGCTGGCTTTTATGGCATGTTATACTCCGTTGTATTGTTTGTATAATTTAATCAGCTCAGCTTTACATAAAGGAAATAATAATCCAGTAAAAGTCAACGAATCAGACGTTTCTATTCTGTCAAACCTGCGTGTAAAACATGTATAAAAATTGCATTTTATTAAATCAAATAAAGGGCGGATGTTTGATTATTTTCAAACAGCCGCCCTTTATTTATTCCGGTACGTAACATTTACATTGCCATTTATGGTTACGGTACTTGCTTTTTTAGCATATTATACTTTGTTATATTGTTTGATAATTTTATTACCACAAAATTATATATAATAAGTAAATGATAAAGTACGGGCGGATGCAGGACAATTTATGCACCTAATCGCTCCACAATGCTTTCTTCCGGATGTACATACTAACGCTCATAGTCTCTGCAGCAGCCCGGCTTCGAATCTCTTCCCATTCCTGATCAGACATTTTTATGCTGCGCACTTTACGTTTTTTCTCAGGGGGCAGATACGGACGGCCTACCGAATTGGAGCTTTTGTCCTTCATACCTCACTCTGCCTTTCTTATAATATTCTGTGATTTTGAACTGAAAATATGTGCCTGATATACATTAATAAGACAGTATCTTTGTTCAATTATTCAAATCCGTTCATGATCCTTAACGATAGTGCATAACGATCGGAAGGCAAGCGCAGCGCAGCCTGAGCGTCGGCGGATCTACGGCACTTACGAGCCCCCCTACGGGGACTACATATATGACCTGACGGTCACAATTAAGGTAGCTTCGCTATCGCTCAGAGTGACAGTATTGCATGATTTTTTGAATTATGCAATACTTTCAATTATTACTTGGATATATCTATCTATTGTATAATTCGAATGCAGTAAGACATGTTCTGGGGTTCAACATAATTATTATTTTAACATATAGACGGAATTTAATAAATTTTCTATAAAGATTATTTTTAAACAAAAACTGTTAAACGCAAAAAATGCAGGACCTTTTGCACAGGCCCTGCCATCAGCTATTTTAAGATTTGCCAGATATGATTCAGTTGTTACAAGAATATTATTTCTTTAAATGCCATTCTAATTTCTTGCTCGTAGTATAAGTTCGCCAGATCGGTAAGCATACGTACTTCAATTTTACTTACATCGGAATCCAATTCGTTAATTTTTTCATCGCTCTCATGGGCCTGGCTTATCAATTCTTCAATCTTTATTAAATAGTTCCCAGCGATTCTGTTGAAAAAGCCATTGATTTCTTTGGCCCTTTTTTCAGAAACCGGCGGTTCAATTACCTGGCCTCCGTTATTATAGAAATAAGTCAATTTTTCATTCAGATCTATATTGGCAAGTCTCTGGATTTCAGTTTTCTTATCTAATTGCCTTAAGGCCATCATTTTTAATTTTTCTTTAGATGCCTTATTACATTTATCAGCATATTTGAGATACAGATCGCCAATTAAATATTGTAGTTTTATCCCTATTGAATATACTTCTTCGGTAGTTCGCGGACAGGAAAAAATATGCGCTGGTTCATTTGAAATAATGCTGTAAGTGGGTTTATCTTTAATTCCGTGTGCATCAAAAATTGTTTCCTTTTTAGCATTCATCAAAATCATCTCCTTTTCTATATTTATGATTAATGGCATCATGCGCATTATCGAACTGTTTTGTCTGCCAATAAATATCAAGTCCTCCCTTAATATCTGCTAATTTTACCGCTTATACTTTCTATACTTATTCTTAAGCATTTTACGTGCCAATATGGATCAATAATTTACCGCAAATAAATAAAACGCCCTATTTTGTGGGCGTTTTAGACATAAAGTATTTGTTACAAAATATTTTTAGATTTTACTTGCATTTTAACTTAAATTAATTTTGTAACATAAATGTCACAAAGTTGTGCGACAATTTTAAAAATGCAGCAGATATATTACATTTATCTTAATTCTCTATTTCATAGCTTTTCATTTTTCGATAGAGTGTATTTCTTGATATTCCTAGAGCAGCAGAAGCTTTGGTTACATTTCCGCCGTTCATATTCAAGGCTTGAATAATCATCTCCTTTTCCTGTTCCAAGGCTGCAAGTTTTCTTGCATGTCGGTTGTTCAGTACCGGAGCTGAAGTTGGCGGAGAATAACTGTTAATTTCCCAACTTTCTTTATTGTGGCCAATGGCAGCATGGACAATTTCCTGGGGTAATTGCGTAATCGTAATCTTCCCATCCTCACAGACCAGTAGTATTCTCTCCACAATATTCTGCAGTTCCCTGACATTCCCCGGCCAATCATAGGCTTGCAGACATTTGATAACCGCCGGTTGAACTTCGGTAATATGCCGATCTAATTTTGGTGACATGGTTTCAATAAAGAAATTAAACAGCAATTCAATATCTTCAAGTCTTTCCCTTAGAGGAGGGATATTAATTTGTACCACATTCAGCCGGTAATACAAATCAGCCCGGAAACGTCCTTCTTCAACCAGCTTCAGCAAATTCTGATTGGTGGCGGCGATGATTCTGACATCAACATTGATGAGCGTGTCTCCCCCGACTCGTGTTATCGCTTTTTCCTGTATCGCCCGTAAGAGGATGGCCTGCTGTTCAAGCGGCATATCTCCTATTTCATCCAGCAACAGGGTACCTTTATTGGCTAATTCAAATTTTCCCAGCCGCCCGCCTCGTTTAGCCCCGGTGAATGCTCCCTCTGTATATCCAAATAATTCACTGCCGATTAATTCGCGGGGCAGAGCTGCGCAATTAATTGCCACGAATGGTCCGTTACTGCGTGAACTGGCATTATGAATTGCTTGAGCAAATACTTCTTTACCGGTACCACTTTCTGCCTGGATAAGTACATTGGACATATTTTGGCTGGCCATTTCGGCTAGATTAATTGATTTTTTTAGCTGTTTGCTTTCTCCAATAATAGAGTCGAAAGTAAAATTTGCCTGTGCTCCGGAAAATTTATTAATTACCTGCTGAACCTGAGCAATGGGACGAAGTATAACTGTAGCTCCATTGACCTGATTGTTTTCATCATAAGTAGGCTTGGCCGAAGCCGTAGCATGTACTTGTCCGCGTCTGCCCTCCAAAAGTATTTCCACATCTTCATATTGCTGCCCGGATTCCAATAGATCGAGCGTTTTAGGAGCTTGGCCGCTAAACAGGTCAACAATATGAACGCCGATCAATTTATCATCCTGATAACCAATAATTTGTCTGGCGGTCGGATTCGACTGGGTGACTCTGGCATTCTTGTCCAGTACAATGACACCGTCTGACATGGTTTCAAAAACGTTGCTCAATTCATTGTGTAAATTTAAAATAGCTTGTTGTTCCTGCCGCAGTTCTTTTTCCTTGTAAAGATGACAATTCTGGGCTTTGTTAAGTCCATTAAAAACGGCCACGGCCATAAAATAGCAAGAGTTGTAACCACAGGCTGCACAGTTTCTGAAATCTTTTTCTTCCAGCTTATGCATATCGAAATATATTTTTTGCAACTCTTCCTCGGTCGGTATTCTTAAACGAGTTTCTTTATAGCGATTTTTGTAATTGTGATATTCGAATTCATTGTTCTGGACAAGATTGTTTATAAACTGATCCAGTTCGCGGTTTTTGTCTTTATCACTGGTACTTAATTCAGAACGACGGGCTACCGCATATTCTATTTCATCAATGGAGCGCTGATGATTTATACAGCCTGCGCCCATGTTACATCCTTTTTCGCAGCTTAATATATCAATCATCAATGGTAAATTAGGTTTCCCCTCCATGATTGCTTTCTCAAGATCGGGCAAATACTGCTCAAAAACAATCGGTCCTTCCACCCTCGTTATTGAACTGGCGGGTGTTTCAGGATAATGGAACAAATAAGATTCTTTAAGACCGCCGGGAGAAGAGTAATTAGTGGCAATTCCAGCCGAAATCGCATGATCAAAATCCCCGTCAGCCAGGGTTGCTAAATCGATCTTTTTTTTATGAAAGAGATCAGTCAGGGATTGAAATGTAACATTATATTTGACCAGATTATTCTCTCGTATTTCCCTGCGCTTGGCCAGACAGGGCGAAATAAAAGCAAGCTCTGCATTGGGATGTAGAGATTTAATATAAACCGCCAAACAATGCATGGGGCTGCCAACCGGAGCCAGATGTTCAATTAAGCGCGGATGCTCAAGTTCTATATATTTGACGATTGCCGGACAGGGCTGAGCAATTATGGGTATTTTTGCTTTTCCAGATTCTATCGCCTGGTGATAAGCGGCAATAGAAATCTCAGCTCCCAGAGAAACGTCGTATACTCCCCTTGCTCCCAATAATTTCAAAGCAGTGATCAATTTCTTTAAATCAAAATTGCTTTGAGCGGAAGGTGCTACCAGGCAATAAATTTCCTTTTTCTCGATATCCTTGCTAAATTGATTGGTATCATCAATTATATAGCGGGCACTTTTATCACTTTCTCCACCATGGCTTTTTATACAAGCTTCCACGCAACGGCCGCAGCCGATACATAAGTTATTATTAAATTTAACCACATCGCCGCTTCCATCACTGCATATCTTGACTGGGCATACGGCGATGCATTGATGGCAATTGGTACAATTTTCCTCTCTAATACCAATTACGTCGACAATTTTTTCTGCCATATAGAATATTCCCACCTTCATAAAATATTGATGCAGTGTAACAAACAATCGGTAAATTAATATTTACTAAAGCTATTATAAGATTTTTACCAATAAATTAACATGAAATATATTGTCGATATTTGAAGTGAACTCAAATTAAGATAAAAATTACAATAAACTTACAATATTATGCAAATATAGTATAAAGTTTATGATAGCCAAAACTTAAACCATTAAAGATGTGTTATTATGTAATTGCGCAGCAGAGAGTTGAGCAAAATGATATAATAGTCAAGAAACAATAAACAAAAGTGAAAGAAGATAATAATGTCTGGTTTTAATGATTTAGGAATTAATGCGCCCATATTACAGGCTCTTCAAGAGATGGGATTTGAATCCCCAACCGCAGTCCAATGTGAAGCTATCCCTCATATTTTAAATCAGGAAGATCTGATTGTAATTTCCAAGACCGGCAGCGGTAAAACGGCAGTATTTGGCGTTTCCATGCTGCAATTGATTAATCCCGATGATTTAGGTCCGCAAGGATTAATTTTAACCCCTACCCGGGAACTGGCGGTGCAGGTTGATAGTGATCTCAAACGGATTGGCAAACATCTGCGACACAGAACAACTGCAGTTTATGGTCAACATAATATGAATACGGAAATTGAAGCACTTAAAAAAGGTGCTGCCATTGTCACCGGAACTCCGGGCCGGGTATATGACCATATCCAGCACGGAACGCTCAAGACCAAGCATATACGCTTTTTAGTGCTTGATGAGGCTGACCGCATGCTGGATATGGGCTTTATTGACCAGGTCAGAAGGATTATCAGAACCCTGCCCAAAAACAGGGTGACACTGCTTTTTTCGGCCACCATCCCGCCGGAAGTGCAAAAGCTGTGTCAGGATTATATGAAAAATCCTTCCCTCATCGAGATCGAATCAGATACCATGACGGTTGATACCACCGAACAAGTATATTATCGAGTGCATGAAAATGAAAAACGTACCCAACTCAATCGTTTGCTGCAATTCGAGCGACCGGAAAGCTGCATCATTTTCTGCAATATGCGCAGTACGGTTGATCGGGTACACAGTTTTCTGACTCAAAAAGGGTATGCTTCCCGTGCCCTGCATGGAGATATCCCGCAGGTCAAACGTCTGAAAACCTTACAGCAGTTTAAGCAGGGAGATTTTCATTTGCTGGTGGCAACAGATGTTGCCGCTCGCGGTATTCATATTGATGAGTTGGCCCTGGTGATTAATTATGATATCCCGCTTGAAAAAGACGGCTATGTTCATCGTATCGGGCGTACCGGCAGAGCCGGAAATGTTGGACGTGCCTTATCATTGGTTACGAGCGACGATATTATGTCGCTCTATGAAATTGAGGAGCATATTGGCACTTTGATCGAAGAAGCGGAACTGCCAACGGATGAAGAACTGAATCGGCATAAAGACTTGGTTGAAGCATGGAAAAAAGCCAATGAGTATAAACCACAGCCGCAACGAACAGCTGTAAATAAAAATACTGGAGAACAAAAACGCAGGCCGGCCCAGAATGCAAAATCAAAGCCGGATCGGCCTCGGGAAATCAATACTGTCAGGCATGATAGGCAGGTCAGATCGCAGGATAACAGTGCTACCCGGCGTGACAAGCAGGTCAAGTCACAGGATAACAGCACTGCCAGACGTGATCAACAGATCAGGTCGCAGGATAAACGTACAGTTATTTATGATTTTCCCGAAAATAAACAAACCCGGCAAAGATCTGCAAATGACAAT
>ENA-UOXR01003876-UOXR01003876.1-bioreactor-metagenome-genome-assembly--contig:-NODE-3876-length-12247-cov-22.914452_pt1 | contig 12247 bp, 10 predicted proteins | sample MGYA00238164_ERZ764825 | MGnify/ENA primary metagenome ERZ764825 (study PRJEB28920, sample SAMN05720171) | bioreactor metagenome | isolation source: Anaerobic biogas reactor | place: USA:Washington...
CTCTGTCTGAGAAAATTCTAAAGAACAATCCAACAAAATTGCCAGGACCAACACGAATTGCTGGAATCGATTCGTGTAAATTAAAAGACTGGTAAAATTCAGTATCTTTTGCGTATTTATCTTTGTGCACGTATTACTATTCAAGACCAATCTACTCCACCAGGAGCATTAGCCTATGAGTCAAAGCACCAAGAATATCAGTTCACCGCCCAGGTTCCGTCTGTCTGCAATTTTTGATGCTTTGATGCCTGTCTTTGCCACCATTGCCGCACTGCTGGTTGGAGCGATTTTTTTGTTACTCTTGGGCGCAAACCCGATAACCGCTTATGCTGCGCTGATTGAAGGGGCATTTGGCAGTTTCAATGCTTTGGCTGAGACCTTGGTCAAAGCTATTCCTCTGCTCCTGATTGGTTTGGGGACCTGCATTGCCTACCGGGGAAGCGTCACCAACATTGGTGGCGAGGGGCAGATGATCGTTGGCGCATTGCTATCGACCTGGATCGGGCTATCCTTCACTAATTTGCCTGGCTGGCTGATGATCCTCATCGCCATGCTGGCGGGCAGCTTGGGTGGGGCAATTTGGGGCGGATTGCCTGGTGTTTTGAAAGCTTATTTCAATGTCAATGAAATTTTAAGCACGGTCATGATGAATGCCATCGCGGTTCAAATCATGAACTATATGCTGCGTGGTCCGATGATCGACCCGGAACAAGCCAAAGCTGCCTCGCAGATCCCACAGACAGCCCGACTTGAAGTAGCCTATCGCCTTCCGCGTTTAGCTCCTACCCGGTTGCATATCGGTCTTTTAATTGCGATCTTGCTGGCTGTCGCAGTATACATCCTGCTTTGGCGTACCACCTTGGGCTACCGCATCCGTGCTGTCGGGCAAAACCAGGCGGCTTCCAAGTATGGCGGGATCGATGTAAAGAAACATATTGTCCTGGCACTGCTGCTCAGTGGTGCCTTTGCTGGTCTGGCTGGAATGATGCAGGTTTACGGCGTGAATTACCGCATGATCACCGATGGATCCTCCACTGGTTTCACTGGAAATGCCGGTTTTAATGGGATCGTGGCAGCCTTGTTTGGTCAGCTGCATCCCATCATCACCATCCCCGCTTCCATTTTATTTGGAGGACTGCTAGTGGGTGCCAATGCCATGCAGCGGGTCGTGCAGGTGCCTTCCGCCCTGATCACGGGGTTGAATGGCTTGGTGGTGGTTTTTGTGGTGAGCAGCGAATATTTTAGAAAGCGCAACCAACGCAAGCGCATGGCTGCGCTGGAAGCCAGCGCTGATAACGAACCACCAGATCGTCCTGGTGAAAACCTGGGGGAGGTGACAGCATGATTTCTGACCTCTTCACAGCAACCGTCATTATGGGCATCATTTCATCCGGCATCAGGCTGGCAACTCCCTATCTGTTTGCCGGTATCGGCGAGATGTTTGGTCAGCGCAGCGGCGTGCTCAACCTCGGCGTTGAGGGGCAGATGCTGTTGGGTGCCTTCACCGCTTACTTTGTTGTTTTGAGGACCGGCAACCTGTTTTTGGCGGTTCTGGCTGCCATTGCTGTCGGCGCGTTGATGGGCCTTGCGATGGGTTTTGTGACCATTCGTTTGCAGGCTACCCAAGGCATTGCCGGTATCGGTTTTTACCTTTTTGGGATGGGAATGAGCAATCTGCTTTTCCAAAAGCTGATTGGTGTGGTTGAAAACATCAACGGTTTCCCGATCATCAAAATCCCGTTGCTAGGCGACATTCCGGTGATCGGTGAGATTCTATTCCAACAAAATCTGCTGGTTTACCTGGCATTTTTATTGGTTCCGACCGCCTGGTTTGTTTTGAACAAGACCACACTTGGGTTGAAAATCAGAGCGGTTGGGGAAAACCCTGAAGCTGCCGATTCACTGGGTGTAAGTGTGGTCGGGGTGCGCTATTTCACTGTGATATTGGGTGGAATTCTATCCAGTGTCGCAGGGGCAGCGCTTTCTGTAGCTCTGCTGAACGTTTTCCAGCAAAACATGACTGCTGGGCAGGGATTTATCGCAGTCGCCCTGGTGTATTTTGGAAGCTGGAGACCCTTTGGTATCCTGGCTGGAGCCTTGTTGTTCAGCATGGTCAATGCTCTTCAGTTATGGATCCAGGTGCTGGGTATCCCGATTCCCTCTGAACTGGCGGTAATGATGCCTTACGTTTTGACGATCCTGGTACTTACTTTATCTCTTTCCAAAGGCAAGGGCCCTTCCGCGCTCACAAAAGCGTTTGAACGGGAGGGTTAAAATTTACCCCGGTGAATACCGGAGAAAAAAGGAGAAAAATGAAGAATCTTTTCAAAGTGCTGTCCGTTCTGTTAGTTTTAGGGTTGGTTTTGGCTGCCTGTACCCCCGCAGAACCAGAACCCAGCGAGCCGGTGGTTGCAGATGAGCCGCTGCGCATCGCTATCGTAACGCCAAGTAACATCAATGACCTGGCATTCTCGCAAAGTATTTCAGACGCCATGATCGCTCTTAAAGCAGAAATGGGCGACAAGCTGGAATATGTTTACTCGGAAAATCTTTTTGTCGTGGACGATGCTGCTGCAGCCATCCGGGATTATGCCCAGAAAGGTTACGATATCGTTATTGCACATGGTTCCCAGTACGGCTCTTCAGTACAAGAAATCGCGCCCGATTTCCCGGAAACGGTGTTTGCCTGGGGTACAACGGTGGACACATTTGGTCTGCCCAATGTGCATGCCTATGAAGCAGCTTCCGACCAGGGCGGTTTTGTGAACGGTGTAATGGCAGCATTGTTGACCGAAACCAAGGTGATCGGTGTGGTTGGTCCGATCGAGACCGGTGATGCCAAGCTCTATATCGACGGATTCGTGGCTGGCGTCCATTCTGTAGACCCCAGCATCGACGTGCGCGTGACCTATATTGGTTCATTCTCGGACGTTGCCCTGGCGTCTGAAGCTGCCACAACGCACCTTTCTGCTGGTGCAGATGTTTTGACTGGCTCTGCCCAGATGGTGATCGGTGCCATCGGTAAAGCCCAGGAAGCTGGAGCTTATTGGTTTGGCACCCAGGCTGACCAGACCTCCTTTGCTTCTGACGTGGTGGTAGCCAGCCAGGTTTATCACTGGGAAGTCATTTTGAGGGAAATCTTTGCCCTGCGCGGCGAAGGTGTTATGGGCGGAAAGACTTTCTCTGCCAACCTTGAAAATGGCGGTCAGGTGATCAAAATCAACGATGGACTGGGTCTTGACCAGGCTGTCCTGGATAAGGCGAACGAGACCATACAGGGTATCATCGACGGAACAGTCACCATCCCCTAAACATTCAATCTTACAGATACTCTGGATGGCATCCCCATCCAGAGTATCTCTGGGAGTAACCATGCAAAGAAAAGCCACTGAAACCGTGCGAACACCTTTTGAATCGCTTGAGATGCAAAATATCTCCAAACGTTTCCCCGGGGTATTGGCAAATGATCATGTCGATTTTGACGTGACCAGTGGTGAAGTGCACGCGCTTTTGGGTGAAAATGGCGCTGGAAAGAGCACCCTCATGAAAGTCCTGTATGGCATGTACAGACCGGATGAAGGAAAAATTTTCCTAAACGGCAATGAAATTTCAATTCCTACACCAACGTCAGCCATTAATCATGGGATTGGCATGATCCATCAGCATTTTATGCTGGTGCCTACTTTGAGTGTGGCTGAAAATGTGGCATTAGGACTGCCCAGCAGCAAAGGACCGTTGACTGATCTGGATGTCGTCTCGGACCGCATTGTTGAGCTTGGCGACACCTATAATTTAAAAATCGACCCCTCTGCTTTGATCTGGCAGCTTTCAGTTGGACAGCAGCAGCGCGTGGAAATCATCAAGGCGCTCTACCGGGGAGCATCCCTGCTGCTTCTGGATGAACCAACCGCGGTTCTGACCCCCCAGGAAGTGGATGAGTTGTTTTTGATCATGCGTCAAATGACCCGGGATGGGTATGGGCTGGTCTTTATCTCCCACAAATTGCACGAGGTGGTGGAAATCAGCGATCGCATCACGGTTTTACGGGATGGTAAAAAAATCGGCACCCAGCCGACCTGCAATGTCACGCGTCAGACACTTGCAAACTGGATGGTAGGACGTGAGATCACCTTCATCACCAGCAATGAAGTGATCGAAAAAGGAGAATGCCGGATCGAGCTGCGCGACGCTTGTTGTGGAAGTGACCGCGGCACAGAAGGCTTATGCGATGTCAATTTGAAGATCCATTCCGGAGAGATCGTTGGGCTGGCTGGCGTCTCGGGTAATGGTCAGTTGGAGCTGGCGGAGGCAATCACCGGATTACGACCTTTGCAATCGGGTCAAGTGTTCCTGGATGGGGAAGACGTCACTGGATATCCTCCGGGCAAGATCACCGAAAAAGGGTTGGCGTATGTGCCTGAGGAACGGATGAAAGACGGCATGATCCGTAACTTCAACATTTCAGAAAACTTGGTTTTGCGTGAACATCATCGTTGGCCATTTTCGAAAAAGGGTTTCCTGCGGATGCCATATATCTATGAGCATAGCGATAAGCTCATCAAGCAATACCGCATCAAAACACCCTCAAGAGCGACCCTGGCAAAGAACCTCTCTGGCGGTAACATTCAGAAAGTACTGCTGGCGCGGGAATTGTCGCGCTCTCCGCGTGCGATCGTGGCGGCGCAGCCCACCCGCGGGCTGGATATCGGTGCCAGTGAATACGTGCATGAACAGCTGCTCGACCAGCGCAAGAAGGGCACAGCCATACTCTTGATCTCAGAAGATCTGGACGAGATCCTGGCGCTGGCAGATCGGATTGCAGTGATTTATGAGGGCAAGATCATGGATGTGTTGCCCCGAGCAAGCGCTGTCAAGGAAGACCTGGGCTTGCTAATGGCAGGTGTGCATCCAGGGGAAGAATTGGTTCAAGAAAACTGTCCTTAGTTACCCAAATAGTTATACAACTATTGTGTCAGTGCCAGTAATTGATTAAAATTACCGCATGAGACAAGCTCGGGTTGCTTTCCCTCAATTTTCTTTATCAAGCAAATTTTTTTTGCAGTTTAGCGGGCTGATTATTGCCTTGTTGATCTTCTCTTCGGTATCTGCCGCGCCCAATGACCAGCAGCTCCCGCCATCACTTGCTTCTGCAGAAGAATCGGAAGCACTCTGGCAGGCTTACCAGGCACGCTACCAGCAACAACTGACCCTCTTTGCTGATGACCCACTGGCGGATTTGTTCGAACCGGTGCTGGATACCGCTTTCATCAGCGCGGATGGCAAGACGGGTGTGCTCTGGCTGGCACTCAAAGATTCCACCGGACGGATATTGGCAACCGAACCAGGCGTAGTATTTGCTAAACGCCAGGCTGACACATGGCAAATTGTGTTTTCATCGGACAAGGAATGGACGGAAATCAAAACCAGCCTGGCTGCGGACTTTCTGCCGGCATCTTTTCAAGCCCCACCAGAGAGCGCAACAGATCAGGCTGAGATCAATTACCTGTCAGGCTACTACTTACCTTATGTGCAAGGCACAAAGCACCGTTTGGAAGGGTCGATATTGCATTTTCACGATTACCCTCCTTTGGGATACCCCAGCTGCGCTATTGACTATTGCCATTACGCTTACGATTTTACAGATGCAGGGCACTTTCCGCTGGTTGCTTCCAAAGCTGGTGTGGTCATATCCTCAAGAGACAGTTGTTATGATGGTAATACCAGCTGTACCAACTACATCATCCTTCAGGATTCAGTGGGCGGTGCCTACCAAATCTACCTCCACCTGGCATACAATACCATCCCGGATTATCTCACTGCTGGCACGTTCGTTGACCGGGGCAAATATATCGGGGATACCGACGACACTGGTTACAGCACCTCAGAACATGTGCATTTCATGGTCGTAACCAGCTGGTGGTATGGTGCAAGTAACTACCCCTGGGGCGCTTCAGTCGACATTCGCTTTACCGATGTGACCATCAATAATGGCATCCCGCGCACATGCTATGAAGTAACCAACCTACCTATTTATGATGGCGCTACTCTGTGTAATGGTAACCCTGCGGTACCATTCAGCCCATTGAATGACTGGTATATCTCGGGCAATGTAGGCGCATCCCCGCCCACCGGTCACCTCACCCGTCCAGCCGCAGGAGCGATCGTCGCCCCTGGAGCTAACCCCCTGATGGATGTGACCGCTCAGACCAGCGACGATGTGCGGGTGGTCAGGGCGGTTCTGATCGCCAAGATCAACGGCAGCTGGAGAGAGGTTGCTCCACGGGTCACCAACCCGAGCGCTAATGGAGTGTTTGACTGGGATGTCAACCTCTGCAAGGCTGGAGACCTGAACGGACCCCTGGAGGTAGCACTAAAAATTTGGGATCATGAAGGCAACATCACCAGCATGCTCTCGCCCAGAACCATCAGTGTCGATGATGCCTGTGCTTTTGGGGTAATGCTCCCGCTGATACTTTCGAAATAACTAGGCTCTTTGAAGGACCAAAACCACCCAATCCTGCTCGGTGAGTGTATCGATCAGGTTCAAGCCGTTTTGGCTTGCTGCCTGGATGACGTTGTCAGCCTGGGTGTCCAGGATCCCGCCCAAAATCAGGAGACCTTCCGGTGCAACAGTGTCAGCCAGACCAGTTTCAAGCATCTTAATCAGGATGTGGGCAAGAATGTTCGCCAAAACCACCGGCGCTTGCTTTAACTCGTCTGTGCGTGCAAGAACATCGGAGTGTGTACCGACCTCAAAGAGGATACGACCTTCCATGCCGTTTAAGGCAGCATTACGCTCGCAGGAAGGGATGGCAATGGGGTCATAGTCGACTCCTAAAATGCGTTCCGCGCCTAACCGGACGGCGGCTATGGAGAGAATACCGCTGCCACAGCCGATATCCAGCACATCTTTACTCTGGCAGCCGTATTTTTCCAGCGCAATCAGGCAAAGTTGGGTGGAGGGGTGTGTGCCAGTACCGAACGCCATATCCGGCGAAATGATGATGGGCAGTTTACCCTCCGCTAGTGCCGGATCGACCCAGGCGGGGAGTACGATCATATTCTTGCCCAACTCCAGCGGTTGGTAGCGTTCTTTCCAGGAATCCATCCAGTTTTGATCGGCAATGATCTGGTATTCCAGGTGACCCAAAGGTGCAATTTGCCCCAGGTGCCAGACCGCTTCTTCCAGCTGGCGGCGAGTCTGTTCCAACTTGTCGTCCATCGGGAGATAGGCAACCACCTGGGTGTCGCCGGTGGGCTTCTCTTCATAGTCTTGCTGGTCAAAACTGGTCAGGCTGTTGATCAAAACACCGTCAGGCGCGTAACGTGAAAAGACCTCAGCAACTGCTTCAGCCAATTCGCCGGAACAAACAAGCGAGGCTTCGAGCCAATTCTCGATCTCAGCCACCGAAGGCATCCTTTAACTTATCAAAGAAACTGCGTTCCTGAATTTTGATGTCAGTACCCATGGTTTTGCCCAGGGATGTCAGCAATTCCTCTTGCTGTTTGGTCAGATTGGTGGGAATCTGAATATTCACAGTCACCAATTGGCTACCGCGTTCACTGCGGTTGAGGATGGGCGCGCCTTTGTCTTTCATGCGAAAGACGCGTCCCGGTTGCGTGCCGGGTGGAATGCGCAGCTTGACATCCCCATCCACAGTTGGGACGGTGATTTCATCACCGAGGGCTGCTTGCGCCATGTTGATATCAAGGTCGAGCAGAATGTCGCTGTCCTTTCGTCGGAAGAACTTGTGGGGGGCGACTTCCAGTTCAAGGTAATAATTGCCGTTTGGACCGCCATTGGCGCCCGGTTGACCCTCTCCAACCATGCGGATTTGATTACCGTTATCCACCCCAGCCGGAATATTCACTTTCATTTTGCGCGTCTTGCGTTCCAAACCGCTTCCACGGCAATTACGGCAGGGGCTCTCCACCATCTTCCCGCGTCCACCGCAGGTAGGGCAGGTGGCTACCTGGACCATGGAACCCAGAAAAGTTTGTTGCACCTGGCGTACTTCACCCTGACCTTTACAGGTCTGGCAGGTGACGGGCTGGGTACCTGGCTCGGCACCCGAGCCCTCACAAACCGAACAACGTTCGCTGCGCGTGACTTCCACTTCTTTTTCGACACCAAAAACCGCTTCTTCAAATGTCAGTTTCACGTTTCCGGTGATATCGGCACCCCGTCGGGGAGCATTTTGTCTTCGGCGTGAGCCAGCCATATTGCCAAAACCGCCCATTCCGCCAAAGCCAAAGAGCGTCTCAAACAGATCAGAAAGGTCCATATTGGAATAATCAGGCATACCCTGGGTGTTGACACCCGAAAATCCATAACGGTCATAGGCAGCCCTTTTTTCAGGATCACTGAGAATGCCGTATGCTTCGTTGATTTCCTTAAACTTTTCTTCTGCATCCGCCGCTTTGTTGACATCAGGGTGATACTGCCGCGCAAGATCGCGGAAAGCTTTTTTGATGTCATCCTGGCTGGCGCTCCTGGGTATTCCCAGCACCACGTAGTAGTCTCTTTTCTCTGCCATAAACCTTCTTTTCGAATAAATTCACACAAACACCTGGTGTAAACTTACGCAAGCACCAGGTGTTCATATTCTACTGGAAAACCACCTACTAATCCGCTTGCGTATATTCACCATCGACCACATCCGGGTCGTTAGCTTGATCGGTGTTGTTCGCTTCAGAGGTTTCGGCACCTTCTGCCTGCTGCTCCTGCTGGGCGTAAGCTGCCTGACCAATTTCCTGCAGCACTTTCATCAGTTCTTCCACTGCGTTGTGGATCACACTGGTCTCGTCTTGATCTCTTGCTGAGCGGACACTGGCAATCGCGTCATCGACTTTGCTTTTTGCCTCAGCAGGAACTTTTTCGCCGAGGTCCTTCAGCGTCTTTTCTGCCGTGTAGACTGCGTTGTCAGCGGTATTACGGGCTTCGATCAGGTCACGGTGCTTCTGATCTTCTTCAGCATGATTTTCAGCGTCGCGGCGCATCTTTTCCACTTCTTCTTCACTCAAGCCAGAGGAACCGGTAATGGTAATGTTTTGCTGGCGGTTGGTGGCTTTATCCTTGGCGGTCACTTCCAGGATACCATTGGCATTGATATCAAAGATCACCTCAATCTGAGGAATACCGCGTGGAGCCGGGGGAATGCCATCCAACGTGAACTTGCCCAGCGATTTGTTATCGGCTGCCATGGTGCGTTCACCCTGCAGCACGTGAATTTCGACCGAGGTCTGGCTGTCCGAGGCAGTGCTGAAGACCTGGCTGTCACGGGTTGGGATGGTGGTGTTGCGTTTGATCAGGGGCGTTGAAACGCCGCCGAGGGTCTCGATCGAAAGCGTCAGAGGAGTCACGTCGAGCAGGAGCACGTCTTTCACATCGCCGCCTAAAACGCCTGCCTGAATGGCAGCCCCAATGGCGACCACTTCGTCCGGGTTGACGCCCTTATGGGGTTCTTTGTTGAAGAACTGGCGTACGGCATCCTGCACAGCCGGCATACGGGTCATGCCGCCCACCATCACCACTTCGTCAATCTCGCTGGGTTTCAGGTTGGCATCATTCAAAGCCTGTTGAACGGGTTTAAGCGATTTTTGGATCAGATCACCAGTCAGTTGTTCCAGTTTGGAGCGGGTCAGCGTGGTGACAAGATGTTTGGGACCCGAGGCATCAGCAGTGATATAGGGCAGGTTGATCTCGGATTGCATGGTGCTGGAGAGCTCGATTTTCGCTTTTTCCGCGGCTTCCTTGAGGCGCTGCAGTGCCTGGCGGTCTTCTCGCAGGTTGATGCTGTTTTCCTTCTTAAATTCATCTGCCAGCCAATCGATGATGCGTTGGTCAAAATCGTCCCCGCCCAAAAAGGTGTCACCTGAGGTGGATTTCACCTGGAACACACCTTCGCCAACCTCCAGGACGGAAATATCAAAGGTTCCTCCGCCGAGGTCATAAACTGCAATAATTTCGTTTCGGTCTTTCTTGTCCAGCCCGTAAGCCAGCGAAGAGGCGGTCGGTTCGTTGATGATGCGCAGCACTTCCAGCCCGGCAATTTTGCCGGCGTCTTTGGTGGCATTGCGCTGAGCGTCGTTGAAATAGGCAGGCACGGTGATGACAGCCTGGTTGATCGGTTCACCAAGATAGGCTTCGGCATCACGTTTGAGTTTGCCCAGAATCATGGCAGAAACTTCAGGAGCAGTGTAATCTTTGCTGTCCAGGGAGACGCGCACATCGCCGTTGGAGGCACTGTTGATCTTGTAGGGCACAATGCTCATCGCTCTCTGCACTTCTGGATCGTCCGTTTTGCGACCCATAAAGCGTTTGATCGAGAAAATGGTATTCTCGGGGTTGATGATCGCCTGGTTGCGGGCAACGCGACCTACCAGCCGTTCACCATTTTTGTTGACTGCCACTACAGACGGAACCAGACGTTCACCTTCAGCAGAAGGGATCACCACCGGTTCGCCGCCCATCATGACTGCGGCAGCAGAGTTGGTTGTTCCTAAGTCGATACCAATAATTTTTGACATTGCTTCTCCTATTTCGCGACCCGAACGAGGGCAGGTCTGATGATTCGATCTTTGAGTTGGTAACCAGTTTGGACGACTTCAATAATTTGTCCGTCTGAAAACTGGTCGTTTTCTTCATGGGTGACGGCTTCCTGGTTGAGCGGGTCAAACAGATCACCGGGTTTGAGGTCGATAATGGTCACGTTTCTGGATTCCAGCGTCTTGACCAATTTCTTACGGATCAGATCGATGCCGGAAATCCAGTTGGCACAATCGGGATCAGAGGGGGTGTGGTTCAGCGCGCGCTCCAGGTCATCCATCACGGGCAGGAAAATTTTGATGTGATCGCCAAGCAGCCGATCGGCAAGGGCTGCATTTTCCTGGTCGATGCGGCGTTTATAGTTGGCAAAACTGGCGCGTTCACGCTGGAGACTATCCAGGTACTCATCAGCCTTGGCAAGGGCGGCGTCAAGTTCATTTTGAACGCCAGTTTCTTCCTCGAATAATTCTTCGTTTTCCTGGTTTTCGATGTTTTGTTTTTCTTCTTCAGTCATAAAATCCTCAATATGTTTATTGTTGGTTAATTTACCAAATTGTCTGAGACCAAACCGGACATCAACTCGGCAACATAGCGGAGTGTGCTGATGGTCTGGCTGTAAGGCATGCGCATGGGACCCAGGATGCCAAGGGCACCGGAAAGTTGATCGGGCACGCCATAGCGGGTCAGGATGACAGAGCAATTCTGCAGTTCCTGCCAGGTATTCTCACCGCCGATCAGCACCTGAACACCGCCGATTTCTTCCGTTAAGACCGTTCGTGCGATCAGGTCATCGAGCATAGGACGCTCTTCCAGCAGTCGCAAAGGTGATTTTATGGGGCTATAGTCAGCAAATTCCGGCTCCGCTAAAACGTTGGTAAGCCCATCCAGATAGAGCTCGCCGGTAATAAGCTTGCTGGCTATGTTCATTTGATCAGCCACGGCTGCGATCACCTGATTGACGAGGGGATCGGACGCGAGAGGCATTCGTTTGATCTGTTCCAGGCTGGCATTTTCAAAAAGATGATTGATTTGTGCGGCGATCTGGGAGAGCTGCTCCTGGCTGCGGATACTATCCAACGAAAGGATCTGCTGCTGGATCTCTCCACCAACCAAAACCAACACCATCAATACCTGGGAAGCCCGGGTAGCAATCAGTTCAAGGTGCTTGAAAGTCACCTTCTCGCTGTGGGGGGCGGTGACGATCGAAACCGCCTGGGATTGATTAGCCAACACTGAGGCTGCCAGTGGAAGCCAATATTCCAGCCCTTTCCGGGATTGATAGAATTGGTGGGCTATAGTGTTGCGCGTAGCAGTCGGAAGGGCGGTATGCTGAACCAGGTTGCTGACAAAAAAACGGTAACCATCTTCAGTTGGGACGCGACCGGCAGAAGTGTGGGGTTGGCGCAGGAAGCCCAGCTCAGTCAGGGTGTTCATCTCATTCCGCACGGTGGCAGAACTGATTTTCAGGTTGTAGGCGCTGATCAGGGTTTTGGACGCAACCGGCTGAGCCGTGCGTGTGTGTTCATGCACGACCAGGGAGAGAATGATTTTTTGTCGGTCAGTTAATTCGTTCATCTTTTCTCATGATTAGCACTCTCAGCCCGAGAGTGCTAAAATTTGCTTTTTAATGTTACCACGCGCTAATTTACTCGTCAAGAAAAGGATACAGGAGGTTGGTTAACTTTGTGTTAGAAGATG
>ENA-UOXR01003877-UOXR01003877.1-bioreactor-metagenome-genome-assembly--contig:-NODE-3877-length-12244-cov-5.584872_pt1 | contig 12244 bp, 9 predicted proteins | sample MGYA00238164_ERZ764825 | MGnify/ENA primary metagenome ERZ764825 (study PRJEB28920, sample SAMN05720171) | bioreactor metagenome | isolation source: Anaerobic biogas reactor | place: USA:Washington...
GTGGTTTCGGAGATCTTGGCGCGGGTTCCGCGGGTGGTGTAGCGTCGTCCTCTCGATCGTCCTCTGCACGCCGACCTGGCTTGGCCAACGAGGCCCGCTGGATGGCATCACGTCCAAAGCGATCGCGAATGGTATCCAGCGCCCGATCGAGGCTAGCCCGTCGTTGATCGAGATCGTCAAAGAGATCCAACTGGTATCCCGCCCCGTCCAGCAACCCACTGACGCCCACACCGAGCAAGCGCAGCGGTCGCCCTCTCCAGTGCTGATGAAAGAGGGTGGCAGCTGCCTCATGCACCCGCTGTCCTTGGTCGGTGGGCTGATCCAGACGAACCTGCCTGGTGAGCGTCGTGAAATCCGCATATCTCAGTTTGATGCGAACTGTCTGGGCCACCTGGTTGGCGCTACGCAATCTGGCGGCGACATGCTCGCTCATCCGCAGCAGCTCCTTGGCCAGCACGTCGGGCTCGTCGACATCGCGCGAAAAGGTTCGCTCCTGGCTGATGCTCTGCCGTTGGTGCTCGCTGACCACAGGAGAGTCGTCGATGCCCAGCGAGGCTCGGTGCAGCCCTCGGCCATGGTCTCCCAACACGCGCTGCATATAGTCCGCACCCAAGGCCGCCAGATCTCCAATCGTGGCAATGCCCAACCCCTCCAGCCGCTCGGCGGTGACGGCGCCGACGCCCCACAGCTCCCGAACGGCCAGCGGTGCCAGGAAAGCGGCCTCCTCGCCAGGCCGCACCAACAAGAGTCCGTCGGGCTTGGCCTGGCCGCAGGCGATCTTGGCTACCAGCTTGTTGGCCGCGATCCCCACCGAAGCGGGCAAGCCCACCTCGTCACGGATCCTGCGGCGCACCAGCGCACCGATCTCTAGCGGGGGACCCCACAGCCGCTCGCAACCTGTGATATCGAGAAAAGCCTCATCGATGGAGAGCGGTTCGACCAGAGGCGTGATCTCGCGCAGAATGCGCATCACTCGCGCCGAGTATTCGCCATACTTGTGATGGTGGCCATGTAGCACGATGGCGTGAGGGCACAGCCGCAGAGCCTGCGCCATGGGCATGGCCGATCGCACGCCATACCGCCTGGCGGCATAGGACGCCGAGGAGACCACGCCGCGCGCGTTGGGGTCTCCCCCCACAATGATCGCCTTGCCCTTGAGTGCGGGGTTCAGCAGCTCCTCAACCGAAGGGAAAAAGGCGTCCAAATCCAGATGCAGGATCCACCGTTGCCTGCCCATGCCACACTCCACAGGCGACGCCATCGACAGGCGTCCACCCCTTCCAGAAAGACAAGAGGCGCGTTGCCCCGCGGCAGCGCGCCTCGATAACTTTCGTCGCTACGCCGCGGGGTTGCGCTCCACCACCAGCTCGACCTCAAAGCGCTCGAAATGGCTATTGGGGCCAGGGCCGCCCTCGCCATAGGCATAGCCAGTGACGGTGGCGGTCAGAGCCAGCGTCTGCGTCTCCAACGTGAGTTCCAAGGTATCGTCGGCCAAGGCGAGATCGCCCTTTGAGCTCAAGCGCGTATAGATCACCTGATCCTCATAGGCATACTCGCTGGCCACCACCGACGACACAGTGCGGATGTCCGCCTTGTCGAACAACCACACCTCGAATGCGTTGACGAGCTGCTCGCCCTCGTGGTCCAGCACGTCACGGATGCCCACACCGCACTCGCCCAAGAAGGTGCCATCAGCATCCTCGATGGTGAACGAGCAGTCGAAATCCTCGGCTCCGCGCACATACTCGGCGTGGAACACTCTTAGAGCATCGGCGGGCACCTCGGGCACCAGCTCTGGGCCGTCGTCGGCAGTCGTGTCCGACTCCTCATCAGCTAGTTCAGCCGCCGTCGCCTCGGGCTCGTCTCCCGCTTCAGCGGGCTCCTCGGTCTCGTCGGGCTCCTCCGTCGACGCTTGGCTTTCCTCGGCCTCGTCCTCCAGCGCAGGAACGTGAACCAGAGCATCGGCCGTTAGCTCGGTGATGTCCAGGGTGTCGCCATCGGCGTCGTCGTCATCCACGGAAACCTGCGGCACCATCTCCCAACGCGCCGCAGACGGTTCGGGGACGCGATCCGCTGGCTCCGAAAGCGGCGGCTGTGGCACCCGCATCTGAGGGGCAGCTGGCGTCTCCTGAGCCTCCGTCGCCTCGTCAACCTCCACCACTGGCGCTTCGGGCGCAGGTTGCGCTGCTCCCTTATGCCCTCGCAGGAGGAACCAGATCAGAGCGCCCGCCGCAAAGACGAGGGCCGCCACACCGAGCACGATCAGCCCGAGTCGCGTGCCGCTCCCGTTGGACTGGGCCGGCATGGCATAGTCGGCCAAGGTCGGATCCGGCAGGCCCGCATCGGCAACCAGGGCATCGAGCCGGGCCGCCGTCAGGCTGTCGCCCTCCGCTCGGCGCGCCACCGCCACCCGCGCCACAAAGTTGGACACCTGCTCCCAGGTCGTGTCCTCGTCGGTGAGTTCGGCCAAACGGCTCCGTGCACGCTCCACATCACCGGTGAGGGCAAACGAATCGGCCACCAGGGCGGCATAGTCCATCTGATGGCGCAGGCGCAGATCCGACGGATCGGTATCTGACCACTGGATCGGGAACGCGTACCAGCCGAGAAGCAGCCCGATCAGCACGCCGAGAGCTAGACCCCCAGCCGCTAAAAGTAGCCCCCTGCCCTTTGCGTGCGAAACTCGCCCTGGAACCATGTCGCCCCCTCTCTTGCCTCGGCCGTCTATCGGTCGAGCCGTCCCGCGTCACGGGCAGCTATGCGCCCACCACCGGCACCTTGGGCACGCCGGTCAACACTTCGCAGCCATCCTCTAGCACCAGGATCATGTCCTCGATGCGGATCCCGCCCCAAGCCGGATCGTACACGCCGGGCTCTACCGTGGCAACATGCCCAGCGACCAGCGTGTCCTCCGACCGCACCGAAAGGGATGGGGCCTCGTGGATGGCCAAGCCCACGCCATGGCCCAGGCCATGGCCGAACTTGCCCTCGAAACCGCCCTGGTCAATGATCTCACGAGCCACCGCGTCGGCCTCGCGCCCCGTGACCCCCGCCTTGATCGCTGCCTCGGCAGAGACCTGGGCCTCGAGCACCAGGTTCCAGGCCTGGAGATAGGCGTCGCTAGCCTCCCCAACACAAAACGAGCGCGTCAGGTCAGAGCAGTAGCCGCCGCACATGGCGCCCATGTCGATCACGACTGGATCACCGCGCTCGATGACTCGGTCGCTGACGACGGCATGGGGCTTGGCACCGTTGACCCCACCACCGACGATCGTATCGAACGAGAGCCGCTCGGCGCCATGGGTCCGCATGTACACCTCAAGCTCCCAGGCCACTTGGCGCTCGGTGACGCCCGGTCGGATCCAGTCCATGATATGCGCCATCGCCTCGTCGGCAAGGGCTACCGCCACGCGGATTTGGGCGATTTCACTAGCGTCCTTGACGCGACGCAGCTCCTCCACCCAGCCGCTGGCCGACTCCCACGTCACCTCAGGCATGGCCTCCTGCCACCGCGAAAGGTGGTCCACCGTGATGTGTGCGCCGTCATAGCCGATCCGCGCATAGCCCCGCGCGCTGGTGTGCGCCGCCAGGCCCGCGTTCTGATCGGGACCCAGCTCTACCACGGCAAACGCAGGAGCCTGTTGCCGCACCTGCTCATAGTAGCGAAAGTCGGTGGCGACACTGCCCCCCTCTGGGCTGATGATGATGATGCCGTTCGACCCGGTAAAGCCGCTGATGTAGCGACGGTTGCCGGGCTCGGTGACGAACAGGGCGTCCAGCCCCCGCTCAGCGATCTTGGCCTGTAGTGCTGCGACGCGATCGACCATGCTCTTGCTCCTAGTCCTTTGATGATTCCATCCCTGCCAGCAAAGCCTCCAGGGCCCCGCCGGGGAGTAGACCGCTCAGCCGACACTCGGTCGGCGTCAACCCTAGCCGTTCGCTTAGGCGCGTCACCACCGTGTCGACCACCGCATCCATGGCGGGCACACAGCCCATCTCAGCCGCCATACTGGTGACAAAGCCATCGCGAATGCCGCACGGGACGATCATGCGCCAATGATCCATATTGGGGTCCACGTTCAGCGCAAACCCGTGATAGGTCACCCGTTTGCTGACCCGGACTCCCAAGGCGCAGATCTTGTTACCCTCGACCCAGACGCCCACCTGCCCGTGGCGACGTCCGGCCGCGATCCCATAGTCTCCCACGGCGGCGATGATGGCGTCCTCAAGGGCGTGCATATAGTCGCTGGGCCCCAGCCCTAGCCTGGAGAGGTCGACGATCGGGTAGCCCACCAACTGACCCGGGCCATGATAGGTCACGTCGCCGCCCCGCTCGATCTCCACGACCTCGATGCCAGCCCGCGTCAGCACGGATTCCTCAACCACGATATGGCTCGCGTCGGCGCGGCGCCCCAGCGTGATAACCGGCTCGTGTTCTAGGAACAGCGCCACATCGTTGATCTCATCGCGCTGCCGCGCCTCCACCAGGGCATGTTGCAGGCGGTGAACCCGCCCATAGGGCTGCCGCCCCAGCCGTACCGCCGCCAACGGAGGGCGCATGGTCAGCCCCTCGGCCCCAGCACGGCCCCGACAAAGTCGCGCTGGCCCCGGCAAAAGACGTCGGCCGGCATGGCCCGCTTACCCGCCAGCTGCACTTTTTCCAGCGCCAGGAGACCCTCTCCGGTGACCACACCGACTCCCTCCGGCGATTCCACCACCCGTCCCGGAGCCTCGTCACCAGACCACGGCGCTGGGTGAGCGGCGAGCACCTTGAGCCGGGTGCCCTCATACCAGGTGCAGGTGCCAGGCCAAGGCGTGTACGCCCGCACCTGCCGATCGATGGCCCGTGCGGGGAGGCCCCAGTCCAGTTCGCCCTGGCAGCGGTCGATGGGCGGCGCCAAGGTCACGCTCGCCTCATCCTGGGGTTGGGGCGTGATCTCGCCCGCCACCCAGCGAGGCAGGGTCTCGAGGCACAGCTCGGCCCCTAGCTTGGCCAGCTTGGCCGTCAAGGTCACGCTGGTCTCGCGGGGCTCGATGGGAGTAGCGCGCTGGGCGATGATGGGCCCAGTGTCCAACCCAGCCTCGGTGAGCATCAGAGTGATCCCAGTCTCCTCGTCGCCATGCAGGATGGCCGCCTCGATGGGAGCGGCCCCGCGCCACCGCGGCAACAGCGAGGCATGCACGCCCACCACGCCGTGCGGCGGCATGCGTAGCACCCGCTCGGGCAGAATCTGCCCATAGGCCGCCAGCACAAAGACATCCGCTCCGGCCGCCTCCATGGCCCGCAGGGTCTCCTCGTCGCTGCGCAACCGCTCCGGCTGCAGCACCGAGATGCCGTGCTCCTGCGCGACCAGCTTGACCGGCGGCGAAACGCAACGGCAGCGCCCCCGCCCCACATAGCAGTCCGGCTGGGTCACCACCGCCACCACGTCATGCTGGCCAATCAAGGCACGCAACACCGTGGCGCCATAGTCCGGCGTGCCCATAAAGAGAATCTTTACCATGAACTTACGTCCAGTATGCTCTAGCGCTAGCAATGATTCTAGCATATCGAGTATGATAGGGCAACGGTGTGGAGGCGCTCGGGCCGCAACCCTGCGACGCCATCCACGTAGTGGTACGCGGAAGGTACGTTGCAGCAAAGGAGAAGGTGACCATGACAGATCAGACGCAGAACCCGTTCGACTTGGGAGCCGGCGGCGCGCCGACTGACGATGAGAAGCTGTGGAGCCTGTTGTCCTACCTCACCGGCGGACTCATCGGGCTGATCATGCTCCTCACGGACAAGGGCAAGCAGAGCCAGTTCATTCGGCACAATGCCATCACCTCGTTGGGCCTCGTTGTCACCTGGATCGCGGCGTGGATCGTTGTAGCGATCCTCTCCATCATCCCTGGCGTTGCTTGCATTGCATGGATCATCCTGTTCGTGCCAGCCGCCTTCTACATCTACTATGGTATCCAGGCCTACCAGGGCAAGGATGTCGAGGTCCCCTACTTGAGCGAGTTCATGCGCAAGCAGGGTTGGCTGTAGGTCGCCACCCATCCCGAGGGGAGCCCATGCTCCCCTCGGGATTCTCGTTTTCTCCAGAATCGCCGCACATCGCGCGGGCAGGGCAGCCTGCTTGGTTGCGAACGCACCGCCCGCTATAATCCTCTGCGTGCCCCATAGCAGAGGAGTCGTTGTGTCTCTACCCACCCAGCATTGGACCCATCGTCCCATCGCTCCCACCGCGTTCCTGGAGAGCCTCCCCGAGGTAGATCCCATGCTGCTGCGGGTGCTGTGGGGCCGCGGCTATCGCGATGCCGACGCCGTCGAGGCGTTCCTGGATCCCCCCACGAGCCTCCAGAACCCCTTTGACATGAAAGGGGTGCCCGAGGCCGTCCAGCGGATCCTGGCGGCCATCTCGCGTGGCGAAAAGATCGTCGTCTATGGCGATTTTGATGCCGATGGCGTCACGGCTACGGCGTTGCTCACATCGGCACTGCAGCGCTTGAGCGACCGCGTCCAGCCCTATATTCCCGATCGCTTTGACGAAGGATACGGGCTGAACGCCGACTCGTTGCAGCGCCTGGCCGAGGACGGTGCCAACCTGGTCGTCACGGTCGACTGTGGCATCCGCTCGCGAGCCGAGGTGGCCTACGCCCGCGAGATCGGGCTGGATATGATCATCACCGACCACCATTCGGTTCCATCGGCGCTCCCGGAAGACGTCACGGTTATCAACCCCAAGCAACCTGGCTGCGCATACGCCTTCAAAGAGCTGGCCGGCGTGGGCGTGGCCTACCGCTTGGCCGAAGCCCTCTTGGCCGCCGCTCGCAAGCTCGGCCAGAGCGATGGCGATCTGGATCCGCGGCCGTTCCTCGACCTGGTGGCCATCGGCACCGTGGCCGACATGGTCCCCCTGGTGGGCGAAAATCGCGTGCTGGCCCGGGCGGGGCTCGAGCGGCTACGTAGCGCCCCCCGCGTGGGTGTGCGCGAACTGGTCCGCGTGTCCGACACGCCCCTCTCAGCCGTGGACAGCGTCACCATTGCCTTTCGTCTCGCACCGCGCATCAACGCGGCCGGCCGCCTGGATACGGCGCAGGCCGCTTTCCGCCTGCTGACGGAGCAGGATCCCACCCAGGCCGCGGCCTTGGCGCAGCAGTTGGACGCCATCAACAACGAACGCAAGACGCTGTTGGACGCCCAGACCACCGAGGCATCCCAACAAGCCGCCCAGCAGCAGAACCAGCCGCTGCTCTTTATCCAGGGAGCTGACTTTCATGAGGGCATCGTAGGCCTCATCGCGAGTCGGCTCTGCGAGAGCTACTATCGCCCCACCTTGGTGATGCGGGCCGACAGCGAGACAGCCCGAGGGTCCGCCCGCAGTATTCCCGAGTTCCATATCACCCAGGCCCTGGAGACCTGCGACGACCTGCTCTTGCGGTACGGGGGCCATGCCCAAGCGGCGGGGTTCACCCTAGCCGTCGCTCAGTTGGCCGAGTTCCAGGCCCGTCTGCGACAGCACGCCGCCGAGCGTCTGGACCCGGCCGCCTTGGCCCCGCGGTACTGCGCCGATACCATCGTCGAGCTGGCAGAAGTGACCGAAGCGACCGTAGAGGCCCTTCAAAGACTCGAGCCCGTTGGCGAGGAGAACCAGCCAGCGACGCTGGCCACCCTGGGTCTGCGCGTCCGCAGTCTGCGAGCCTGCGGCAACCAAGGCCAGCATCTACAGCTTATCGTGAGCGACGGGTCGATCGATCGCCCGGTGATCGCGTTCCGTATGGGGCGCTTGGCGCAAGAGCTCAGACCCGGCGATGCCATCGACCTCATGTACGCGCCCGGCATTAACACCTGGCAGGGGCGAAGCAGCCTCCAGCTCCAGGCCCAAGCCATCAGGCCCAGCTCGCCGGTTCGCCGCTGACTTGACGGCGCCAACGCATCGCCGTAAGATCGCAGTTTGTGGTGATCCCAGTCGGCTCGAAAGGACCCCTGCCATGCTGCCTGCTCTGGAACTGGACTGCGAACGCGAGACCGAGCGCATCACGCGCTTTATCCAGCGTGAGCTGGCCCGCGCCGGCCGTAGGCGAGCGATTCTGGGGCTGTCGGGCGGCATAGATTCCGCCTTGGCCTGCTTGCTCTGCGAGCGCGCCTTGGGGGCCGACGCGGTCGTGGCCATGGCGTTGCCCCATGCCATCTCTAGCCCGAGCAGCGAGCGGGACGCCCAACTGCTGGCCGATCAGCTTGGCATCACCCTCACGCGCTGTGATATCACCGGCATGGTTGCGGCCGCCGAGCAAGCCTACCCCGATATCTCTGACCGACGTCGGGGCAATCTCATGGCCCGCTCTCGCATGATGGTGCTCTATGACCAGTCAGAGGCCTACGACGCGTTGGTCGTGGGCTCCAGCAACCGGACTGAGATGCTCTTGGGGTACTTTACGATTCACGCGGATAACGCGGCGGCCTTTCGGCCGCTGGCTCATCTCTACAAGTGCCAAGTGCGGCAACTGACGCGCCACCTCGGCGCCCCCGAGGTCATCGTCAGCAAGGCCCCCAGCGCCGACTTGTGGGAGGGGCAGACCGACGAAGGTGAGCTGGGGTTCACGTACGACCAGGCCGACGAGGTGCTCTACTATCTCACCGAATGCGAGCTGACCCCGGCCCAGGTGGCAGAGCGCGGTGTGGCACCGGCCATTGTGGACGCCGTCTGGCGGCGCATGCACGGCTCGGCCTTCAAGCGGCGAGAGCCGGCCAGCCTGCCCATGGCCAATCCCATTCACCGATAGGCCCACCTCGCGACGTTCGCGCGGCGGCCAACGCCTCGGATACGCCAGCCTATGCCGCTCGACGCGACATGATAAGGAGAAAGCTAGATGGCAAGAGCCACCGACCGCTCGCCTCTGGATGCCGAACGATGGGACGCCGAAGAGATACTGAGGCGCGTCCAGGAGCTGGGCGTCCGTTTCGTCGACCTCCAGTTCACCGACATCGTTGGGATGGTCAAGAGCGTCACCGTCACGGTCAAACAGCTGCCGCGGGTCCTGGCCGAGGGCATCTGGTTTGACGGCTCCTCCATCGAGGGGTTTGCCCGCGTCAGCGAGAGCGACATGTTTCTCGTGCCGGTGCTTGAGACCTTTGCCGTCATTCCATGGGAGAACGACCAGCACACGACGGCCAGGCTGATCTGTAACGTGCACACGCCGGATGGCGAGCCGTTCATGGGTGCCCCACGAGCAGCCCTCATCCGTGCGCTGGGCGAGGCTCGCGATTTGGGCTACTCTTACCGGATCGGCCCCGAGCTCGAGTTCTTTTTGTTTGAGCGCAACGACCGCAACGAGCCCGACGTCCTCCGCAAGCACGACGAAGCTGGCTACTTTGACGCCACCGCCGACCGGGCCGTGCTGGTCCGCCAGGATATGATCACTGCCCTGGAGGCTTTCGGCATCGAGGTGGAGGCCGGCCACCACGAGACAGCCCCCTCCCAACACGAGATCGACTTTCACTATGGCGAGGCGCTGCGTTCGGCCGACCACGCCGTCACCTTCAAGTACGTGCTCAAGGCGGTCGCCCAGCAGCACGGACTCTATGCCACCTTTATGCCCAAGCCACTCTATGGCATCGCTGGTTCGGGCATGCACATTCACCAAAGCCTGGCCGACCTCAAGACGGGCGAGAACGCCTTTGCCGATCCCGAGGCGCCCTACGGCCTATCAGAGATGGCGCGGCAGTTCATCGCCGGGCAGTTGGCCCATGCCCGCGGCATGTGCGCCGTGCTCGCGCCGCTGGTCAACTCCTACAAGCGACTGGTGTCGGGCTTTGAGGCCCCGGTCTATGTCAGCTGGGCCCGCGTGAACCGGTCAGCGCTGATCCGTGTCCCCCGAGCGGCGACGGCCGCGGCGGTCCGCGCCGAGCTCCGCTGCCCAGATCCTAGCTGTAACCCCTACCTAGCCGCTGCCGTCATGCTAGCGGCCGGCCTTGACGGCATCCGTAACAACATGCCGATTCCTGACCCCACCGAAGAAGACCTGTTCGAGTCCGAGTGGGCCCGCCGCGGCCTACCCACGCTGCCTGGCTCGCTCGATGCTGCCATCGACGCGCTAGAGCAGGATCCGGTCATCCAGGACGCCCTGGGACCACACATCTATGAGCGGTTCGTGGATGCCAAGCGGCAAGAGTGGGACGAATTCCGCATGCACGTCACCGAGTGGGAACGCCGACGCTATCTGCCGATATTCTAGTGTCTGACTAGCGAGCCGGCACACGAGAGGGGCGACGCATGAGCGTCGCCCGTCTCGCCGATAGAGAGACCCTCTGAGGTCCGTCTAGCCGTCGCGGGGCAACACCACAAAAGGCGCCGTCGTCACGAGCTGGAGCGCTGCCACGACCATCAAGCCCGGCGCCAAGCCCATCGCTGCGCCCAGCCAGGCGCCAATCAGAGGCCCGGCAAACATGGCCAAGCTGGCCACCATGCTCCAGACCGCGCCAAACAGAGGCTGGCGCTCCTCGGGGCAAGCGCCGAGCATCAAGTCGAACAACCCGAGGTCCACACCGGGAACCGAGACGCCCCAGAGCACCGCCGCCGGCAAGAGCCACCAGGGTGAGGGCGAGAGCGCCGTCATGAGCACATAGGCGGCCACCCCCACCGCCCCCACGAACAGCACCCGCCGATGGCCCCATCGCCCCGCCATCTGGCCCCAGATGACGTATCCCGCCACCAATGCCAGCGAGCCGAGCATCCCCCGAAACCCCAAGAGGCCGTCGGTAGCCGCAAGCTCGTTCACCCAGAAGAGGCTGAACAGCGGAGCGCCCATCTGCAAGGCGATCCGATAGGGGCCGGTCGCCAAGAGGTAGCGGACGAACGGACGGTAGGAGAACGCCGGCCGCACGTACTCGGCCAACCGCGACCACGGCGTCGACCGCTCCTGGAGCTGCGGAATGGTTGAGGGATCCACCTGCACCTTGGAGAAAAAGATGGGGTCAAAGACCGAGAGCGCAAAGGAGAGGAGAAACACGACCTGATAGTTGACCGGAAAGGCGATCCGCTCCAGCACCTGGCCAAAGAGCACACTGCCGATGGCGCTAGCCAGGCTCATGATCGCCCAACGCACCGCGTTCACCCGCGCCCGCCGCCTCGGCGAGAACCCCCGCGCCATCACCGAGGTCCAGGCTGGCAGCGCAACCGAATCGGGGAACGACTTGAGCAGCCAGATCACGATCAGGATGGCCGGCAGGAGGTCATACCGTTCCGGAGGTACAAAGAATGGGACCAGCCCGCAGAGGAGATAGGTGACCTTGATCAAAAAAGCGCTACGCACCCGCACTCGCACTTGGTCGGTGCTGCGCTCGGCCACCATGGCGCCCGGGATGAGTAGCACCACCGCTAACAGAGCGGGCGCCGCGTTCAGCCACCCCAAGGCCGATGACGAGGCCCCCAACCGGGCCAGGAACACGGGCAGGAAGGCCATGATGCCGCCCGTGGCAAACCCGAACATGCCCGTGTTCAGGTAAAAGTAGAGCTCGTTACGGTCCTCTCGCGTTTGTGGATGCAGGACACGGCTGTGCCGCAGCCGTGCACGCATCACACGCCAACCATGGGTGACCGAAAAAGACATGCCGCCCCCAGCCCTCTGAGCGTGTTGGCAAACAGCCGCCATTCTACGCGTCGGTGCAGCGGGTGCAAGATGGCACCTGGCCCGCTACGGCTTCATTGACAGCGACCGGCCCGATCCCTAGACTCGCTGGAGTGAACTAGCACGCACAGGAGCAGACCATGCGCGTTCTCGAGACCGACCTACCCGGGGTGATGGTTATCGAGCCCGACGTCCATGCCGATAGCCGTGGGTTCTTTATGGAAAGCTACAACCTGCGCGAGTTCTCGCGGCACGGCCTGGACGATGTCTATGTCCAGGACAACCACAGCCTCTCCGCCAGGGGCACCCTGCGCGGGCTGCACTATCAGCTTCCGCCCGGGCAAGCCAAGCTGGTTCGCGTAGCGGTGGGCGAGGTTTTCGACGTAGCCGTGGACATTCGGCGCGGATCGCCCACCTATGGCCGATGGGCGGGCGTGTGGCTCTCGGCCGAGAACAAGCGCCAGCTCTACATTCCGACCGGCTATGCTCATGGCTTTTGCGTCACCAGCGACCATGCCGAGTTCCTGTACAAGGTCACCGGCTACTATGATCCGGCCCTCGAACGAGGCATCGCCTGGGATGACCCCGACATCGGCGTCACCTGGCCCGTGTCGGATCCGCTCCTCTCGCC
>ENA-UOXR01003881-UOXR01003881.1-bioreactor-metagenome-genome-assembly--contig:-NODE-3881-length-12233-cov-4.956725_pt1 | contig 12233 bp, 8 predicted proteins | sample MGYA00238164_ERZ764825 | MGnify/ENA primary metagenome ERZ764825 (study PRJEB28920, sample SAMN05720171) | bioreactor metagenome | isolation source: Anaerobic biogas reactor | place: USA:Washington...
GAGCGTGGCCCTCGTGGTCGTCGACGCCAGCGGGCGCGTGGTCGCCGACAGCTCCGACGAGCACCTCGGCCAACGGTTCGGTCCCGACCTGCTACGCCAAGGACATGGCATCACCGTCAACGGGCGCACCGTCGGCCACCTCCTCACCGTCTTTGGGCCCCGCGAGCGCGAGTTCGCCCAGCGGCTAGACCGCTCCATCATGTTCGCCGGCGGGATCGCCGGTCTCTTTGCGCTGGTACTCGGGCTGCTCCTCACCGAGTCGCTCGCGCGACCGCTGCGCGCCGTGCGCGACGCCGCCCGGCGCATCGGCGCCGGAGAACTCTCTGTCCGCGTGCCCCTCCGTTCTGACGACGAGGTAGGTGACGTGGCGGAGGCGTTCAACCAGATGGCCGCAGGCCTCGAGCACAACGAACAGCAGCGCCGCACCATGATGGCCGACATCGCCCACGAGCTGCGCACCCCACTGGCCGTCATCCGCGGCCAGGTCGAGGCCCTCGAGGACGGCGTCTTTCCCCTCGACCACGACAACCTGGCGCCCATTCGCGACCAGTCCCTGCTCCTCGCCCGCCTCGTGGATGACCTGCGCGACCTGGCCCTCGCCGAGGCCGGCCGCCTGCCCCTGGAATGCAGCGAGGTCGATCTTCTTGGATTGGTGCAGCGCGTGGCGGCCGCCTTTCGCCCCCACGCTCACGGCAAGGGCATTACCCTCACCATCGACGAGCCGAGCCATGAGAGTGCCACCGCCCCCTCGTCCCGTACTCGGGGAGAATCCCAGGACTCTGGGGCGAGGGTTGGAGGTGAGGGGTCTGTAGTGCCCCCCATCTGGGCCGACGCCCAACGCGTCGAGCAGATCCTCGCCAACCTGTTGAGCAACGCCATCCGTCACACGCCCGAGGGGGGGCGCGTCGCCATCACCCTCTCGGCGCAGGCCGACCAGGTCCGGCTCCGCGTCCAGGACAGCGGCCCGGGCATCCCCCCGGAGGATCTGCCCCACATCTTTGACCGCTTCTACCGCTCGGACAAGGCGCGTTCCCGCGCCGAGGGCGGCACGGGCCTGGGGCTGTCCATCGCCCGCAGGCTGGCGCAGGCGCACGGTGGGGACATCGCTGCCGCCAGCACGCCGGGCCTGGGGGCGACCTTTACGGTAGTCCTGCCCGTCGCGGGATGCGGACAGAGGGGAGACGCCGATCCGCGCAGGTGAACGCATAGCGGGTGCCGGGTTCCGGGCCGTGCCGTTGCAGGCTGCAGGTCACAGGTTACATGCTCCAGATGGCGAGCCCTCGTCCCGCCTGTAACCTGCAACCTGTCACCTGTCACCGCAGAGGTCCACCACGCTTCGGCCCGGAACCCGTAACCCGCAACCTCCCGTTCACCGCTCCGCAAACAGATCCACATACTCGTGCCGCAGCATATCCTCGGGCTGTGAGCCGAGGATTTCCAGCAACTCGGCGATCAGCCCCGCCTTGCGCACTGCGTCGGCGCGCGACCAGGTGCGGCTCTTAATCTCCGCAAAGAGCTGCTTCTGCGGCGGCTGCTGGATGTGGTCGAGATTTACGGCGAAATCCACGCCCTTGTAGCGGATGTGGTAGCGCTCGCGGTGCTTGATGATCTCGTGCTCCTCCGCGGGCTGGAAATACTCGCGGTAGAAGCGCAGGCTGCGGTCGGCGGGGGCGGTGTAGCGCGAACGGCTGAGGACGACGCTGTTGGCGTACTCGGCCTCCCGCGCCGGCCCGGTGAGGGTCAGGTTATAGATCGGGCGCACCGTGCCCCCCGTATCCACCACATTGTCTTCACGGTAGCGCAGGCGTCCCTGCTCGGGGTCCTTGAAGATAAAGTAGGTGTCGTACTGGTCGCGCGAGGAGCGGCTGGTGATGCGCACCTCGGGGCTCCTGAGCCCGTGCTGGAACGCCTTCTCGTCGTGTACCACCCCCTTGGCCTGCACCTCAAAGGTCTCTTGCTGCTCCAGGCCACCGATGGCCACGAGCTTGTCGAGGACGCTGCGCTCGTGGGCCACAAAGTAGCGGTTGATGCGCGCGGCCAGCTCGTGCGTCTGCGCAATGATCGCCTCCTGGTCGACGGTCAGCAGCTCGCCGCTCCGCACCACCACGCGGCCATTCACCAGCACGTCGCGCACGTCGGCGCTCTTGGCCGTGTAGACGATCTGCGAGTAGACGTTGAGGCCGGTGGTGTCATAGTGTGGCACCGAATGGACGGCGTCATTGCCCACCACGATGACGTCGGCGCGCTTGCCCGGCTCCAGCGAGCCGATGAGGTGATCCAGGTGGAGCGCGCGGGCGCCCAGGATGGTGGCCATGGCGAGGGCCTCGTCGGCGGGCACCACCACGGGACTGCGCTGTACCACCTTGGGCAGGAGCGCCGCCAGCCGCATCTCCTCGAACATGTCCAGGTCATTGTTGCTGGCACTGCCGTCGGTGCCGATTCCCAGGCGTACCCCGCGCTCGAGCATCTCGGCCACGGGGGCGATGCCGCTCGCCAGCTTTAGGTTGCTGGTGGGGTTGTGCGACACCCCGACGTGATAGTTGGCCAACAGGCGGATCTCCTCGCTGTTCACATGCACGCAGTGGGCGGCCAGCACGCGTGACTCGAACAGCCCCTGCTCCTCCAACCAGCGCACCGGCCGCATGGAGGTGGCGGCGAGGCGCTCGTCCACCTCGTCGGCGGTCTCGGAGATGTGGATGAGCTGGGGCACGTCGTACTGGCGCGCCAGCTCGGTCGTCTCGCGCAGGATCTCGGGGGGGCAGAGGTAGGGGGAATGGGGCGCCGGCGCCGCGACGATGAGTTCGTGCCCCTGCCAGTGATCGAGGAAATCGGCGCAGTAGCGCAGGGCGTCCTCATAGCTCGGGGCGTCGGGGGTGGGGAGCTTCATCACCGTCTCACCACAGATGCCGCGCATGCCGGCCTGCACCGTGGCCCAAGCTACCTCCTCCTCGTGGTAGTACATGTCGGCGAAGCAGGTGACCCCGCCACGCAGCATCTCGGCGCAGGCGAGCTGCGTTCCCAGGAAGCAGAACTCGGGGTTCACGAACTCGCGCTCGACGGGCATGATGTAGCCGTACAGCCAGACGTCGAGGCGCAGGTCGTCGGCCAGGCCGCGCAGCAGGGCCATGGGCAGGTGCGTGTGGGCGTTCACCAGCCCCGGTAGGACGAGGTGGCCGGCGCAGTCGATGACGGAGGCCGCCTCATAGGCGGCGTCGATCGCCGCGACCTCGCCCACCGCCACGATGTCGCGCCCGTGGATCGCCACCGACCCGGGCGTCAGCACGTCGCGCGTCGCGTTCATGGTCAGCACGGTGCCGCCACGCAGGATGATGTCGACGGATTGGCGTTCGATGCCGCTCTCGGATTCGGCCATGGTACTGCGTCTCCTCGGTGTTCGCTCTCCTACTCGGATCACGTTATGGTCTATTATAGGCGCACCGACGGTACACGAAAAGAGCCCCCGCACGTGGCGAGGGCTCGGGAGGGTGCTGCGGCGGGGTTCAGGTCAGTGTGATGAGCTTGAACCCCTCGGCGTAGGCGAGGTCGTGCGGTGCGCCCACCTCGGCCGCCGCCTTGCGGATGCGCTCCTCGATGCGGTCCATGCGCCCGTTCACCTGGCTGTCGTGGTGGGTGAGGGCGGCAATGCGCTTATCCATCGAATCGCTGACGTCCTCCCAATAGTCGGCGTCCCCCGTCCAATAGAGATAGACCTCCTTGACGCGCCAGGGATCGAGGTCGATCAGCTGCTCGGGAAAGATGTACCACTCGCGGGCCGCCCACACGGCGTCGAGGGCCGCCTGCCCTGCGGCGCGGTGGTCGGGGTGCAGCTGGTAGCGGCGCCACGGATCGATGGCCAGGACGATGTCGGGCTTGTGCGTGCGGATCAGCTCGCAGAGCTGGCGCCGCAGGTCCATGGTATTCTCGAGCATGCCATCGGGGTAGTGCAAAAAGCGCACCGAGCGGACGCCGAGTTCCTTGGCGGCGGCGCGCTGCTCGTTCTCGCGCTGTGCCGCCACCTGGCCGGGGCGTACGTTGGGGTCGTGGCACCCCTTGTCGCCGCTGGTGAGCAGCACATAGTCGATCTCCCGCCCCATAGACGCCCACTTGCAGATGGTGGCGGCGCAGCCAAACTCGGGGTCATCCGGGTGTGCGCCGATGACCATGACCGTCTTGAGTTCCTGTTCCTTGTTCTCGTCGCCCATCAAACCCCTTCCGAACCTCCTACCGGTGTTGCGATGCGCCGCCCGAGTGCGGCGACAATCTATCATAGCCCGACAGGCGGAACTGGTCAACCCGCGCACAAAACTCCGTGAACAACTCTGTCGACTTGCTGTTGGGGAGTGACAGGTTCCAGGTTACAGGCTTCAGGGGGGTCGTGCTCTGTAGCCTGTTACCTGCTACCTGGAACCTGTAACAACCCACAATGCACGACTCCCAGTATCCTGGACACACCCACACCCCGCAGACTAGGACACGAGTGCCTTGGCCGCCTCGGCGATCTGGGCGAGGCGGTACCCCCGGATAAAGCGGGTGATCCCCACAAAGTCGTGCTTCTTGGCGCCGATGTGCTCCATCCAGCGCTCCATCATGCGCAGGCAGTTCACCGTGCCGTTGCCGCTGCCGCCGGCGGCGGCGACCATCAGCATCGGCTTGCCGGCCAGCCCGCCCGGCCGGGCGCCGAGGGTGGCCTCGCAGCGGCGGAGGCGGTCCATGAACGCCTTCATCGACTCGCTCGGCTCGCCAAAGTACACCGGCGTGACGAGGACAAAGGCGTCGGCGGCGACAAAGCGCCGGTGCAGCTCGGGGAAGGCGTCGTCCTGGCAGCACTGCTGCGTCTCGCGGCACGTCCCCCAGCCGTTGTTGCACGCCTTGCAGCCGCATAGCTCGAGGTCGTTGAGGCGGACCTCCTCCACCTCCTGGCCGACCCCGCGAATCGCCGCCGCCGCGGCCTGGGCGGCCGCCGCCGTCAGGCCGTCGATGTTGGGGCTGGAATGCATCACCATGACCTTCACGTTGTGCCTCCTTTGTTGTGGGGCCTCTACGCTACCTGGAGCTGCGAGTCCGTCTGCTTCACCGGCAAGAGGAAGAACAGGGCTGCGCCCGCCAGTCGCATGGCGGCGCCGATGAGCAGCGTCGGCGCGATGCCGATGCGGTCCGCCAGCGCCACGCCGATCAGCGGGCACACGAACGCGCCGATGTTCATAATCATGGAATAGACCGCCGTGGAGCTGTGCTTGCGCCCCTCCGGCAACAGCTCGAGAAAGATCACGCTGTGGCTCAGGTTCACGCCGGCGGCGATGACGTTGATGAGAAATTCGACGAACAGGATGACGGTCAGGTTCGGCACCAGCGCCACGAGCAGCGGATGGATGCACACCAGCGGTGCGGCGATGAGCAGCGATCGCGCCTCGCCGGTGCGGCGGATGATGCGCCGCCACAGCCAGTATCCGGCGATGACGCCGACGTGGGCCAGCGTGCCCAGTATACCGATCCAGCCGTCGGTGGCGCCCAGCTCGCGCACGTAAAAGATGATAAAGAGGGGGCCCACCATCCACGCGCCCAGGTTGAAGAGCAAGGTGTTGACGACGATCCGGAAAAAGCCGCGGTTCTCGTCCGCCGCGGCGCGCAGGGCGTCGAGCCAGGTGCCCTTTTCGCGGCGCGTCTTGTCGATGGGCGTGCGGCGCGGCTGCGTCGCGTCGGCCTGGGGCTCCACGCGGATGCGCGACACGAGATAGATGCCGATGCCGCCGCTCGCCAGCCAGCCGAGAGCGTACATCCACTGATAGTTCATGGGAAAGGCGGCACGATCGAGCCAGCGTCCCGCGAAAAAGATGAGCGGCGCGATGGTGGCGCTGCTCAGGATGCTGCGCCACGCCAGCACCGTAGCGCGTGCGCGCGGCGCGATGACATCGGAGAGCATGGGGCTCCAGCCGGTGGAAAAGAGCACCGACGGCACGTTCATGGCCACCAGGAGGGCCACCGTCAGCTCGGGGAGGATCCGCCCGGTGATCATGGGGAGCAGCGCGATGATCAGGTAGCCCACCCGCGCCAGGAACAGGCTCCAGACCACCCACGGCATATAGTGGGTGCGTCGCTCCAAGACGCGCGCCGAAGGGATGTAGAGCAGGCTGGCGGCCAGCGCGGGGAGGGACGACATGAGCCCCACGAGGGCGTTGGAGCCGCCCAGGCGCAGGACGTAGGCGGCGTTGAACGACCCCGCCGCGGCCAGGAAACCGGCAAAGACGACCTCGAGATACAGATAGTAGGTGTTGCGCTCGGCGAGGCGATCCGGCGCCCTCAGCAGCCGTTGCAGCGGTGTGCTCAGGCGCTGCGCGATCCGCATGGCGGTACCCCTTGTGCATGGCATGTCGTACAAACGAGCGAGGGTACAGCAACAACGGCGCCGAGTATAGCACACTCACCCAGCAGTGCACATTCGGAGGGAACGCGGATAAACGCGGGTCTCGCGGATTTCCGCGGATGGGAACCCACTAGACACAGAGATCACAGAGTTCATAGAGAATCTAGAGAACATACACGAAAGATCAAAACGCACCATCTCTGGGCCTGTGCGGCTTGCCTGTACTTTGATCCGCGCCCATCCGCCGAACCCGCGTTCATCCGCGTGCCCAATTCATCCTCTGGGACGAGCATTGTTTTACGCCCCACAGCCCACCATGCTATAATGGCCAGCAACTCGCGCAAAGGCATGGAGAAGATCCCGTGGTGCATCGAGCCCCGCAATCTAGCCCTGGCACCTGGCGACGCATCGTCGTCAAGGTTGGCACCAGCACGCTGACCTCCGGCACCGGCAAGCTGAACCCGCCCCGCATGCTCGATCTGGTGCGGCAGCTCGCTGCGCTGCGGCAGGTGGGCGTCGACGTGGTGCTGGTCACGTCGGGCGCGCAGCAGGCCGGCCGCGAGCGCCTCGGGTTTCCCCGCGAATCCAAGACCATCCCCTTCAAGCAGATGCTGGCCGCCGTGGGGCAGGGCCGCATCATGCACCTGTGGGAGCAGTATTTCGAGCTATACGACGTGATAGTCGCCCAGGTGCTGTTGACGCGCCAGGACGTGGAGGACCGTCACCGCTATCTCAACGTGCGCGACACCTTTGAGGGGCTGCTGCAGCGCGGCATCGTGCCCATCGTCAACGAGAACGACGCCGTGGCCACGGAAGAGATCAAGGTCGGTGAGAACGACAGCCTCTCGGCCATGGTGGCCAACGTCATCGAGGCCGACCTGCTGGTGTTGCTCACCGATACCGACGGCCTCTATACAGCGGACCCCAATGTCGACCCGGACGCCAGGTTGCTGGAGCGCGTGGAGCGCATCGACACCGCGGTGTACGAACTCGCCTCGGGCAGCCGCTCGGGGCTGGGCACCGGCGGGATGTACACCAAGATCGTGGCGGCAGACATGGCGATGCGCAGCGGCACGTCGGTGGTCATCGCCGGCGGCAACCGCGAGAACGCCCTGGCCGGCGCCCTGAAGCGCACCGCACCCGCCACCTGGTTCCCGGCCCGCATCACGCCGGACGAGGGGCGCAAGCGTTGGATGCTGGCCCAGGCGCATACTGCCGGCAGCGTGCGCGTCGACGACGGCGCCTGCGCCGCGGTGTTGCACTGCGGTCGAAGCCTGCTGCCGGTGGGCATCGTCGAGGTGCAGGGCGATTTCGAGCGCGGCGCGTTGGTGGCGGTGCGCGACGCCTCGGGCCGCGAGGTGGCGCGCGGGCTGGTCAACTATGACTCCGCCGACCTGCGCCGCATCCTCGGCCAACGCTCCCGCGACATCGCCGACATCCTCGGCTATGATTACGGGCCCGAGTTTCTGCATCGGGACAAGATGGTGTTGTTGTAGCGGTCGGCGATCGGCTGTCAGCTGTCGGCTATCGGCGTTTGGCTGTTGGCTCTTGGCCATTAGCAGATCTGTAGCCAACGGGACCCCGGTGCGCGGCACGACCAACAGCCAAGAGCAAGATTTCAAGCCGATCTCAGACCGCTGACAGCCGACGGCCTGTTTGCGAAAGGTGGACACAACATGCCCGACATAGACCTCAAGACCATGGGCCAGCGCGCGCGGGAGGCGGGGCACCGGATGGCGCTCCTGTCGACGGAGGTGCGCGAGGGCGCCCTGCGCGAGATCGCGCGGCGCCTCGAGGGGGCGGGGGACGCTCTCTGGGAGGCGAACCGCGCCGATATCGAGGAGGCGCGCGCGGCGGGGCTGGCCCCCGCGCTCCTCGACCGCTCGACGCTGAACCCCAAGCGCCTAGCGTCCATGGTGCAGGGGTGCCTCGACGTGGCCGCCCTGCCCGACCCCCTGGGCGAGGTGTTCGACGGGCGAACGCTGCCCAACGGCCTGCGCATCGCGAAAAGGCGCGTGCCGCTGGGGGTGCTGGGGGTGTTCTTTGAGGCGCGCCCCAACGTGACGGTCGACATCGGCGCCCTGGGGATCAAGACGGGCAACGCCGTCATCATGCGCGGCGGCAAGGAATGCCTGCGCACCAACGTCGTGCTGGTGGACCTGGTGCGCGCCGCCTGCGAGGCGTGCGGGGTGCCCGCCGATGCGGTGCAGCTCATCACCTCCACCGACCGCGCCCTGGTGCTCGAGATGCTCAAGATGGACGACGTCATCGACCTGCTCATCCCCCGCGGCGGGCCGGGGCTGCAGGGCCTGGTGAAGCAGCACGCCACCATGCCGGTGGTGTACGGCGGCATCGGCGTCTGCCACCTCTACGTGGACGAGAGCGCCGACCTGGAGCGCGCCATCCCGCTGATCAACAACGCCAAGACCCAGGCGCCCTCGGTGTGCAACGCCCTCGACACGGTGCTGGTGCACCGCTCCGTCGCCGCCGCCTTTCTGCCCGCCATGGTGGCCGATCTCCAGGCCTGCGGCGTGAAGGTGCTGGCCGATGAGGCGTCCATGCGCGCCCTGGACGGCGCCGACGGGCTGAACGCCGACCTGCTGGCCCCCGCCGGCCCCGACGCCTACGGCACCGAGTTCCTGGGGTTGACCCTGTCCACCAAGGTGGTCGACTCGCTGGACGAGGCGATCGCCCACATCGCGCGGTACGGCACGAATCACTCGGATGGCATCCTGACGAACGACTATGCCCACGCCACGCGTTTTCTCAACGAGGTCGACTCGGCGGCGGTGTTCGTCAACGCCAGCACCCGTTTCAACGACGGCGGCCAGTTCGGCCTGGGCGCCGAGGTGGCCATCAGCACGCAAAAGCTCCACGCCCGCGGCCCCATGGGCCCCCGCGAACTGACCACCTACAAGTGGATCGTCCAAGGCGACTGGCATATTCGAGCCTAACCACCAAGGCACCAAGAACACCAAGGTACTGAACCACAGAGAACACAGAGAGCACAGAGAACATAGAGTATTGAGATTCCACCTAGTGATCGCGATGATCTCCTAGTCGCCGCAAGAAGGCGCAAGGCTACCAGGGGGGCATAGAACAGAAACGTCCCCCTCTGTGATCTCTGCGTCCTCTGTGTACTCTGCGTTATACACCTCTCCTCTTGGTGTTCCTTTGTGCCCTTGGTGTCTTGGTGGTTACCCCTCGGGAGGGAAGAGATGGCGACGATTCGGGAGCCGGCGCGCGAGGTGCCGGTGGTGCATGACGCGGACGTGGTGGTGTGCGGCGGGGGGCCGGGCGGATTCCCCGCCGCCATCGCGGCGGCGCGCCACGGAGCGCGCACGCTGCTCATCGAGCGCTACGGGTTCATGGGCGGGCTGGCCACCGCGGGGTTGGTGGCACCTATCCTCGCCCACACCGCCTCCGAGGCGCACACCCCCATCGTGGAGGGGATCCTGCGCGAGGTCACCGAGCGCATGCACGCCCTGGGGTGTGCGCCGAGTTGGGAGGAGGCCACCCAGGAGTGGGGCATCCGTTTTGACGCCGAAGCCCTCAAGATCGTTATCGACGAGATGTGCCAGGAGGCGGGGGTCACCCTGCTGCTGCACAGCATGATCGTCGGCGTCGTCAAGGGCGGGGACACCGCGGCGACCAACCCACCGATCGACGCCGTGATCGTCGAGAACAAATCGGGCCGGCAGGCGGTGCGCGGCAAGGTGTTCATCGACGCCACCGGCGACGCCGATGTGGCCCACCGCGCCGACGCGCGGACGACCTTCGGCCGCGCGTACGACAGCTGCCCCGAGTCGATGGGCTCCTTCTTTCACCTGGCGGGCTTTACCGAGGTGGACGAGGCGCGCGAGGCCGAGTTGCGCCAGCAGGTGGAACGCGAGATGGAGGACGGGCGCTTTCGGTTCTACGGCGTGGGGTTCCTGAGCAAGCGCTGCGCCTACCACGGCGACCACGCCGCCGCCAACATGACGCGTTTCGGCGGCGATTCCACCGATGTCAAGACCCTGACGGAGGCCGAGCTGAGCGTGCGGCGCAACGTCTGGGAGCTGACGCGCTACCTGCGCGCCACGGCGCCCGAGTTCGCCGACGCCTACGTGCAGCAGACCTCGCCCCAGGTGGGGCCGCGGGAGAGCCGCCAGATCGTGGGGCCCTACGCCCTCACGGGGGACGACATCCGCGCCGGGCGCAAATTCGACGATGCCATCGCCCGTGGCTCCTGGTGGATCGACATCCACTGCCCCCGCGGCAACACCTATCCCGTGCACCTCTGTACCGCCGACTGCCCCATGGGCGCCGATTGCGACTACTGGGCCGCGGAGCACGAGCACATGCCCGCCTCACGGCGGGACCTCATGCCGCCTCAGGGCGACTGGTACGACATCCCCTATCGCTCACTGCTGTCGGTCTCGGTGCCCAACCTGCTCAGCTCGGGGCGCTGCATCTCGGCCACCCACGAGGGGATGGCGGGATCGCGTGTGATGGGCACCTGCGTTGCCATCGGCCAGGCGGCGGGCACCGCCGCGGCGTTGGCCGTGCAGGAGGGAGCGTTCCCTGGCCAGGTGGACGTCCAGCGCTTGCGCGCGCTCCTGCGGCAGGATGGGCAACTAGTTTAGAGTTTGGTTGCGGGTTCCGGGTTGTGGGTTGTGCGTTGTGCGTTGCGGTTGCAGGTGACAGGTTGCGCGTTGGGTACCACGCGGTCACCGGGTTCTGACGTGGGGTGGTTGGATGACGAACGGGGAGCGGCCGGTGAGCCGCTCCCCGTTTGCTGTATCGTAGGGGCGACCGGCCGGTCGCCCTCTCTTGCGTCGGCGGCGGGCAGAGGGGGGATGCAGAGGGAGCGTTGATCTCGAGCCCGTTCAGCGCTCCCTCGACCAGCCGGGGGGATAAGAGAGTAGCCCGACGTTCTTCGGCCCCTTGAAGGGCAGGATCATGCGCTCGTAGGACGCGCCGTGCGCTCGGTAGTAGGCCGCGATAGCATCGACGAGTTCGTCGCGCCCTAGCCTGTCCTCGGACCAAAAGTTGCAGCAGGGGATGATGACGGTGGGACGCACCAGAGCGGCCTCGGCCACGGCGCGTGTCGCCTCGTCGGGGTGCAGACCAACGATCAGGTCATAGTACTCGGCCAGGGCGGGGTCGAACGCGACGGGACGCGAGGGCACGCCCTTGAGCGTCCAGCCGCGTGGATCCACCACCTCGGCGGAATAGTTGTAGCGCTTGCAGAGCAGGCGCGTGAGCATCCCCTGGCCGCCGGCCACGTCGGCGATGTACGTGATGGCCTTGCCAAAGGACTGGTGGACATAGTCGGCGACGGCCTCGAAACGCTCGGGATCACCATGAAATCGATGTCGTGCGCACACAAGAACCTCTCTCGTGGCCACGAGCGCCGGCGCTACTCAAGGCCTGACAGCCCTCGACCCACCACGCAGGCATCCCGCAATCTGCCACCTGCAAGGTCAACCCACAGCTCGCACCCCGGCACCCGCACTTGTTCAGATCCGATGGTACAGCGTCCGCACCGAACTCGGAGGCCGCGCCTGGCCCGCCAGTGCATGGGTAGCGGCAAACCAGGCGTCCTGGACCTCGGAACCGCCGACCCAGGCCTGGCACGGCACCGCTTGGTGGCTGCGGATGAGGTTGCCCCACGAGACGTGCGCCTCGATGCAGGCCTCCAGGTGCTCCAGATCGCCCGCCGAGTCGACGCCCGACGCCGTCTGCGGGTCGGCCATGTCCTCGTTGTAGACGATGGGCAGGATGCGCCCCAGGACGTCCAGGGCGCGCTGACGCAGCGCGACGATGGCCTGACGTACCTCTTCCGTCGTGCGCTGGTTGCCGTGGGGCAGGAACACGTCGACCGCCCGCA
>ENA-UOXR01003886-UOXR01003886.1-bioreactor-metagenome-genome-assembly--contig:-NODE-3886-length-12216-cov-7.910369_pt1 | contig 12216 bp, 10 predicted proteins | sample MGYA00238164_ERZ764825 | MGnify/ENA primary metagenome ERZ764825 (study PRJEB28920, sample SAMN05720171) | bioreactor metagenome | isolation source: Anaerobic biogas reactor | place: USA:Washington...
TGGGTGGCAGGGTCGGCGATGCTGCTGGCGTTTAAGCCGTTGCGTTCCTGGAAGGCCTTCACCGCGGAGGCGGTGCCGCTGCCGTATTTGCTGTCCACCTTGATGGTATAAAAGCCCAGCTCTAATAGCGCTTCCTGCAGGGCCTTGACCTCTGCCCCCTCGCTGCCGGAGGACAGGGTTTTGTAATTGACTGCCAACTTGGGGTCCAGGGGGTTTTCAATGCTGCCGGCTGTTTCCTGGCTGCTTAAAAAAGCGGAGACCACATAGCCCTTGCGGCCTTCGTACTCCACAATTTTATAGCTGCCGTCAGCGCCGGTGATCAACACCGCGTCCCCTTTGCGGATGACGGTCAGGATGGTGGCACTGGAGGAGGGCCGTGCGCGCAGGCGGACTGAATCCGTCGCGTAGGCTACGTAGGGAAAGCTCTCTCCCCATGCCCCCATGGTTGATACACAAAGAAGAGCGGCTGCAATCAGGCAGAGCGCTCGCTTCCATTTTCCTAACTTCATGGTGACCTCCGTCCTATGCCATGTATTCCTTGTCATGGTATGCCAAAAGCCTTGAATTGTCAACAAAATATTACAATTCGATGAAGGTTTCATTCAATTTTTCGCAACAGGCTGCCGGGCGGGTCAGATTTTGATGGCATCCCGGCTGATGCGCAGCAGGAAGGGCCCGTCCTCCAGGGGTTCGCCAAAGACATCCAGGCCGTCCTTGGCAAAGCGGTGGATGACGAGGGTGTCCTCGCCTTCGCTGGACAATTCCAGAAAGCCGTGGCGCAATACAGGCCGCTCCGCGCGCAGCCGGAAGGCTTCCTTCACCAGGGCCAGGGTGTCCTCTTCCTCCTGGCCCCAGGGGAAGGTGCCCCGGCAGAAGGGGTCCGATGCGCCTTCCATGCCCACCTCATCCCCGTAATACATGCTGGGCATGCCGGGCAGGGCAACCACCAGCTGCAGCATCTTGATGAAGCGCTGCCTGGCCAGCTTTTTGTAGGCAGGGCCCATGGTCAGCCCCCGCCGCTGGGCGATGGGCAGGTGGCTGAAGTCCTGCTTCACCAGCAGGTTGTGCACCCGGGCCCGGTCGTGGCTGCCCAGCAGGTTCATGAGGGAATAGAAAAAGGGCACCGGGTAGTTCTCCTGCAGGGCGCGGATCTGCCGCACCACCTGGGAGGCCGGAATGACATGGGTCAGGAAATTGATCAGGGCTTCCCTGAGCGGATAGTTCATCACGCTGTCCAGGGTGTCGCCCAGGACATAGCTGCGCATCTGGCCATAGGCCACCTTGTTGCTGGCATCCTCCCAGACCTCGCCCAGCAGCACGGCGTCCTCCTGCTGCTTTCTGACGGATTTCCGCAGATCCCGCAGGAAGGACATGGGCAGTTCATCCGCCACGTCCAGGCGCCAGCCGCTGGCGCCGGCCTGCACCCAGTGCCGGGCCACGCCGTCCTTGCCCAGGATGAACCGGCGGTAGCTCTCGTTGTTTTTGTTCAGCTCCGGCAGGGTGGGGATGTTCCACCAGGAGGCGTATTCGTTGGGGTGGTGGCGGAAATGATACCAGGAGAAATACGGGGAATCCTTGCTTTGATAGGCACCGGTAGAGGGATAGGTGTTGTAGCGGTTGAAATACAGGCTGTCCTCCCCGGTGTGGCTGAACACGCCGTCCAGCAGCACATGGATGCCCAGCTTTTTAGCCTCTGCGCACAGCTTTTTGAAGTCTTTCTCCGTGCCCAGCAGAGGGTCGATGGTCATATAGTCCCCGGTGTCATAGCGGTGGTTGGTGCGGGCCTTGAAAATGGGGTTCAGGTACAATACCGTGATGCCCAGCTCCTTCAGGTAGGGCAGCTTCTGGCGGATGCCCTCCAGGTCCCCGCCGAAAAAGTCCAGGGCCCAGTTGTCGCCGCTGCGCTCGTCTGCGGTGATGTAGGGGGGCTCGTTCCACTCGCTGTGCAGCACCCGGTCCTTCCGCTCGCTCACCGGCATCTTGCTGCGGTGAAAACGGTCCGGGAAGATCTGATACATGATGCCCTCCCGCAAAAAGGCAGGGGGGGAGAAGGCTGGGTCATACACCGTGATCTGGTAGGAGGGAGGCAGGTCCTGGTAATGGGCGCCCACGCCGCCCAGGCGGTCCCGGGCGTTGCCGTAATAAATCCAGTGGCCGCGCTCGTTCAAGGCGCGGAAGTCATACCACATCAGCTGGGGGGTGGCGGGCGCCTGGATGGTGGCTTCATACACCCCCAGGCCCAGGTCCTTCATGGGCACCAGGTTTTCGCTGCCGTTCCAGTAGCGCAGGGTGACCTGGCTGGCAAAGCCCTGCACATATAAAACCAGCCTGATCTCGGTGCCCGGCGTGACAGCGCCGGAGGGCGCACGGCAATCAAGCTGCCTTGAGTCGTGAAAGAATTCCATTGCAGTTGTTTTCCTCTTATCTTGTTATTGCTTCAATGCCCGCACCGGGTTCTGGCACAGGGGCAGCAGGGTGCAGCTCTCACACAGCGGGCGCTGGGCCTTGCACACCCGCCGGCCGTGAAAAATCAGCCAGTGGTGGGCCTTGTTCCACAGGTCTCTTGGGATGGCCTTCATCAGCTGCTGCTCCGTTTTCTCCACAGAGTTGGCCTTGGCCAGCCCCAGGCGGTTGCTCACCCGGAACACATGGGTGTCCACCGCCATGGCGGGGATGCCAAAGGCGTTGGCCAGCACCACGTTGGCGGTTTTCCGGCCCACACCCCTGAGGCTCATCAGGTCTTCCAGCGTCCCGGGTACCTGGCCGTCGAAGCGCTCCACAATGGCCCGGGCTGCCAGAACGATGTTGGTGGCCTTGGAGGCAAAGCCGCAGGAGCGCACATAGGGGTACAAAATCTCGGGCGTGGCCCGGGCCATGTCTTCCACCGTGGGAAAATCCCGGAAGACGGCGGGGGTCACCTTGTTCACCTGCAGGTCGGTGGACTGGGCGGAGAGCATGGTGGCCACCAGGGTCTCATAGGGGTTTGAAAAATGCAGTTCGGGCCGGGCGTCCGGGTACAGCTCCTCCAGGCCCAGCAGGATCAGCCGGGTGCGTTCCTTTTTGGTCATTTGGTCATCTTTTCAAAGGTCATCCGGTATTCGCCCATCTTGTACAGGATCAGCACCTCCAGGGGGAAGAGCAGCAGGTTCTTGAAGAGGCGCAGGGGCAGCAGGGCAAAATAGCCCCGGTTGATGATGGTGGAGATGACCAGGGTGTTGAGAATCAGGTGGCAAACCACCGTCACCAGCCCCTGGGTGATTACGGCCCGCATCTTGGTGTTGGCAGGCTTGTACATGAAGTAGCCGTAGATGGCACCTTTCAGGGCTGCAATCAGGGTGAAGCGGATGTCAAAGGGCCCGGAGGGAAACAGCAAGGCGCCGACCACGTCCGCCAGGGCGCTGACCACCAGGGCCGGGATGGTGCCGTACAGCATACCGGCCAGGGCAATGGGCACAAAGGACAGGGACACGCTGAGCACCTTGTCGTTATAGCCCAAAAAACGCTCCAGGATGACGGAAATGGCAACCAGCAGGGAAAGAACCAGCATCTGCTTCAGGGAAGCCCGGTTTTGAGCTTTGTTTGTCATGGCGCTTGCCTCACCTCTTTGTAGATTTGTTACAGACATGAAACTCACTGTCCATCATACCCGAAAAACCGCATTTTATCATGGCGGGCCTTCGTCCACCACCACGAAGCTCTCCGGGAACATCACAGCGTGCAGCTCGGCCCGCACCTTGTCAAAATCCGCCAGCTGGCAGTCGCCCCCGGCATACACATAGGGGCGGACCATGCCGTCAAAGGGCAGCCGCAGCTGCTCCACCTCGCTGTTGCGCAGCAGGAAGGCCACCCGCATGGCATCCACCAGGTCCATCAGGGAGATGTTGGTGGCATAGCGCTTCGTGTCCTTGTTTTTGGGGGCAATGCCAAAGGTGAAGATGCCGTTGTTCTTGATGCCCGGGTAGGTGTAGCTTTTGTCAAAGGGCTGGTTCCAGATGTTCAACACCCGGTCCAGGAGGGCCTGGGCTTCCTCAAAGCTGTAGCTGCGCAGGTTGCCCGCCAGGCCGGTCAGCACGGTGCGCACCCGGTGGGTGCGCCCAAAGTCCTGGGTTTCGCCGCTGTCGGCCGTGCGGCGCTTGCGGATGCGCATGTAGATGACGGAGGCAAAGCCGTTCAAATGGTATTCCCCGGCGCCGTTCAGCACCGGCTGGGTGCTGTTCATGGGCACCGCCCAGTGCTTCAGGTAGTGGGCTTCGTCGCTGGTCAGCCGCACGGTGGCGCCGCCGGCTGCGTCCACAATCTCCATGATGTGGCGCCAGTCCATCAGGACGTATTTGGTGACCTGCAGGCCGAAATGCCGGTTGATCACATCCATCAGGGCCTCCGGGTCAAACTGCCGCACGATGCGGTTGATGCGCCCGGGGTTGCCGTCGGGCTTGATTACCAATAGGTCCCGGATGATGGAGGTCACCATCACCCGCCCGGCAATCTCATCAAAGGTCAGCAGCACCAGCCCGTCGTTGTAGCCGGGGTTCTCCGGGTTGTTCTGCCATTTGTCCATGGCAATCAGCAGGTAGTGGTGCACCCCGGCGGGGGAGGGGGGGATCTCCTCTTTCGTCAGGGTGGTGATGGTTTTGAGGACATAGGCCTTGTCGTTCTGGGCCAGGACAGCGCCCGGCAGGCAGAGGAAGGCGATGATTAAGGCCAGCAGCAAAGCGCAGAGGCGTTTCATTCGCCGGCCCCCTCGTATTTCTCAAGCTGTACCCCGGCCTCGTTGATGAGTTCCAGGGCGAAGGGATCCGGGTAGCCCTCCTGGTACACAATGCGCTTGATGCCGGCGTTGATGATGATTTTTGCGCACACGGAACAGGGCTGGTGGGTGCAGTACAGGGTGCCCCCGTCAATGGAGATGCCCAGTTTGGCCGCCTGGACCACCGCGTTTTGCTCTGCGTGGATGGCGTAGCAGATTTCCGCATGGGTGCCCGAGGGGATGTTCAGCTTCCGGCGCAGGCAATAGCCCCGCTCCTTGCAGGTCCTGGTGCCGGCAGGGGCGCCGTTGTAGCCGGTGGTCATCACCCGCTTGTCCTTCACCACCACGGCGCCAATGGCCCGGCAGTCGGCGAAGCAGCTGCTCCAGGTGCCCACCAGGTGGGCCATCTCCATGAAGCGGTGGTCCCATTTGGTCCATTCAGGCGCCCTGGTCTCCTGGGCCGGTGTTGTCTGTTCGTTCAATGTCCTGCTACCTCCTGTATGCGCTGGTTCACCCGCTCCCGCAGTGTCAGCAGGTATTCCTCCGTCCGGGGGTATTCCCGCATGGTGAGGGGGCCGGGCAGGCCCTCGTGAATCAACTGCACCACGGTCTCCCGGTCCGTCAGCTTTTCCAGGTAGCGCAGGGCCCGCAGGTCCTGCATGGCGTGGAGGAAGAGCATCAGCCGCAGGCTTTCCTCCGGCTGGCCGCCCTCCCCGGGGTAGACCTGGAAGGCATCCCCGGCTGGCGCAAAGCCGGAGCAGTCCGTGTTCAGGTAGGGGTCAATGGGGAAGGTGGCGTTCTGGGAGAAATAGAAATTATAGCCCCAGTGCAAAAAGCCTGTCATCTCCGCCAGATACAGCTGCACCCCCAGCATCCGGGTGCGGTGGCCCGGCATGGCGATGAAGGTGTTGGTCACATCCCGGTGCTGGCCCACGCAGTAATAGGTCCAGCGCTCAGACAAGGGCAGGCCCATGAAGGGGTCCAGCTGGTCGATGGCCGGCACAGGGATCATGGCGGTCAGGTCCTCCCCCAGGCAGGCCACATCGCTTAACGCGTCGATGATCTTGGCGCCATTCAGCAAGGGCTTGATGAAGGCCAGCAGCTTCCGGTACTGCGCGCAGTCCTGCTGGAAGGGCTCGTCCGTTAGGTGGAAATAGCTGTGGTCCAGCACGTCCATATAAGCCAGCTCCTGGGTGAGGGCGGGCAGGTAGGCCGAGAGGAACTTCAGGTATTCCGGGTCCTCCGCCCGGGTGTCCCAGCCAAAGAGCTGGGTGTAGGAGCCGTCCTTGATGCCCATGATCTTGGGGGCATGCAGGCCGCCCCACTGGGTGAAGAGGTGGGCCATCTCAAAATACTTGATGCCTTCGTGCCGGCACATGATGATGAAGTCCCGGAGCTTTGAAAACTTGAAATTATAGCCCAGGGGGGTCACAAACACGTCCACCAGCTGGGCGGTCAGGCGCTCGCCGCCCACCGCGGTGTCCAGGGGCGGAGTGTGGATGGGGGTTAAAATCATGTTCATCCCCCGCTTGGCAGCCACCGCGATAAAATTGCGCAGGATGCGGTTATGCTCAATGGAAAACACGGGCACCTGGTAGTACATGGCCAGGGCGTCCGCATGGAGCCAGCGGGTGTGGATGAGCTTCTGCCGGGGCAGCTCCTGGGGCAGCAGGGTCAGGTTCAGCTGCTCCTCTGCCAGGGGCTGGCCTTCGCCGTCCTTCATCACCACCGTGAGCGGGTACACGCCGGGCTGGCTATCCGGCAGCGGCTCCACATCCAGCCACAGGGCGTCCCACTGGCGGGGGTAGAGGCGGATCTGCCCGGAGGTGTGGATGTTGCGCAGCAGGTCCGGATACAGCATGGTGCTGCTGTTCAGGTAGTGGTCGTCGCTGTCTCCGAAGCGGGGGAAGCGCACCGGCACATTGAAGACCTGGCGCACGGTAACCGGCAAATCGCAGGTGATGTCGATGCTGGCATAGGGGAGGCTGCCGGGGGTGTCCTCCTTTAGACAGTATGCGGCCTGAAGGGAAAAGACCTCCCCCATCAGCAGGCTGGCGGGGCAGTCCTTTGGATAGGCTTCAGGCTCGGTCTGGTGAAGCACCTTGTGAAGGGGGCTGACCAGCTTAAACCCAATGTTCATCGCGGTACCTCCTTGTGCGTTGGTAAAAGGCAGGGCTTACCCCAAATCGATGTGGGGCAGCACGTTGATGATGCGCCGCCTGGTGGCTGACAGGGAGCGCAGCATGCCGGCCTGGGGCAGGTTGGCGGTAAAACCCTGGGCCAGGGCAGAGGACACCCCCCGCTGGCGCAGCAGGTCGCTGGCGGCAATCAGGAGGGACTTGCCCACGCCCCGTAGGCGCATGTCCTTTTGCACATACAGCATCACCAGGGCAGCGGTGTCCATGGAGGCGCCGGTCATCATGATTTCGGCAACCGGGTGCCCGCCCCTGTAATAGCCCAGGGCCAGGAAATTGGCCTGCTGCATCTGCAGGGTCAAAAAATCGTGGGAGATGGGGGACAGGCGGTAGCGGTTGAGCCGCGTGATGAAGGCGTACTGGTCCTGGGCGGTCTGCAGGGGCACGGAGGCAAACTCGCAGCCCATGGGGGCCTGGGCGTTGCCCACCGGCAGCGCAAAGCTGTATTCCTCCCGGGCATCCCGGGACATAAAGCCGTTCTGGTTATAAAAGGAGACCAGGTCAAACTGGGAGGGGGCAATCTCTGTATAGATGCGTCCTTTCAGGTGGGGATAGGCGGCCCGCAGCTGTTCGCTGCGGCCCAGGAGGGCGCCCAACAGCAGGTTCCTGGCGGTGGGCTGGGACTGGATGTCGATGTACATCTGCATCGGCCGCTCAGGGTAAAGCTCCTCCTGCATGTTGAGGATGATATAGGCCACCCCCAGCTGTACATACTGGTCATTGGCCGCGAAAAAAACGTCCTCCGCCGGGACTCCCTGATACGGTGCGTTGGGATGTGATAGGCGCATACTGTCTCCTGTCGGTTGGTAAAATTATTCTGATTCCTGCAGGTTGCTGCTGGGGGTCAGGTCATAGATCACCTTGCGCACCTTGTCAGAGTGGTTCAGGGCGCGCTGGGTGTAGCGCTCCAGCAGGTCCCAGGGCAGCCGGGCGGGCAGGGCCCGCAGGTCGCTGCCGGTGTGGCTGATGCTCACCGCCCGCAGGGCGATGACCAGGTTGTCCGGGCTGTCCAGGTAGGGCACCTCATACAGCATGGCAAAATACTTCCACAGGCGTTTGTGCAGGCCGGCCTCCCGGATCTCGTGCTGGAAGGCGGCATCCGCCCAGCGCAGCAAGGCCAGCCGCTCCCTGGTGCACTCGCCCATGATGCGCAGGGCCAGGCCGGTGAAGGGGAAGGGCTGCATGGCCGTCATGTCCTGGGGCAGGCCCAGGGCCTCGCCCACCCGGCGGATCTCCTCCTTGAACAGGTCGGACAAGGGCGCAACCGTCCGGGCCCCCTGGGCCAGCACCGATACCGAGGTGGAGGGCAGGTTGTTTGAAAACAGGTAGTCCGAGGACTTGGACTCCACCAGCAGGCTGTAGTCCAGGGTCTTCCCGAACTCCTGCAGCACCTCCTGCAGGGTGTGGCGCAGGGCGTCCTTTTTGTCCGCCTGGCTGGTTTTGCCGGCCAGGGCTTCCATGACCCGCTCCTCGGCGTTGATGATGACCAGGTTCAGCCCCATGCCCTTGTAATAGGCCGAGAACTCAATTACGTCATTTTCCCGGAGCAGCCCGGTGTCCACAAACACGCAGGTGAGGCGCTCCCCCAGGGCGCGGTGGGCCAACAGGGCGGTGACCCCGCTGTCCAGCCCGCCGGACATCACGCACAAGGCCTTGCCCTCTCCCGCCGCTTCCAGGATGTGGGAACGGGTTAAGGAGGTGAAGGAATCCTCGCTCCACCAGCGGGTGCAGCCGCATACGTCCACGGCAAACTGGGTGAGCAGGCTCATCATGTCCGGGTCGTTGGGCTCCAGCTGGCAGCCGATGGCAAAGATCTGCAGGCTTTTGTGGGCCAGGCCGATCACCTTGTCCTCATACATGGCCAGGGGCTCCAGGTCATCGGTCAGGGCCAGGGCATGGATGGTGCCGAACATGCGCTCGGATTCCAGGAGGCCGTCGGTGATTTTGGATGGCAGGAAGGTGAGGGTGTCCACGTCGTTCACCTGGAGGGTTTCCTGCACCTGGCCGCCCAGGAGGGCGGTGACGGCGGGCACCGTGCTGCCCAGGGCCAGGACCGGCATCCCGGAGCGCAGCAGCTGGCCGTCCAGGTCCACCGGAATCTCGCCGCTGGTGCCGCCGGACAGGATCACCCCCAGGGCTTCTTCCCCAAGGATTTGTTCGGCGGTGGTGTTCCCCGGCAAAATCCGGGCAGAAATTTTCTCCGCCCGCAGCTTGGCTGCAATGGCGGCAGAATAGGAGCCCTCAAAATTCAATATCAGTACCTGATCGCGCATGATCGCATCTCCTGTTTTCTACAAGCTGCCGTCCACGGTCCAAAACTCGGTGTGGTTCATCATGAAGTGGGCGGCGTACTCATGCAGGGCCAGCTGGGTTTGCTGGTTGGCGATGCCTGTCTGGGTGAGCTGCTTCATGGACTGGAAACTGCGCACCGCTTCCTGGGTGGCATTGTTGTACTGGCCGTGCACGTCCTGCTGGTTCAACAGGCCGATGATGGCCAGGTTCTCCTGCAGCTTGCGGACCTTCTCGCTCTCGATGCCGCCCCGCAGCACAATGTCTGCCAGCTCGTGCACCGTGCCGTAGCCCTGGATGCGCCAGTCGTCCAGCCTGTACTGGGCCCGCTGCACCTTGTCGGGCATGTTGCCCTCGATGACCTGGACATAGACCTGGCCGGCTTCATCCTTCAGGCTCATCTCCACCATCGCCACATGGGTGGTGTCCCCGGAAGGGGTATAGGAAAAGAACACCCAGTCGCCAGGCTCCGGGATGTAGCTGTTTTTTTCCATCTGGCTGCTGTCGCCGATGTACCACTGGCTGCCCCAGCCGGAGATGAAGCCGGTGCGGGCAATATAGCGGCCCTGTCTTAAAAACCAGTTCCGGCCGATGTTGGTGGCCCCGTACAGAGGGAATTTCACCTCCAGCAGCTTCTGGTCCAGCCGGTCTTCCGTCTGGGCAACCGACCAGCACAAAAACTCGGCGCACCATTCCGCCTTGGGGTTGCCATACCATTCCCCGTATTTGGTGGTGCCGTCCCGCTGCTCGGTGTAGCCCAGTTCGCTAATGGCGGTGTCCAGCACCGCCTGCACATGGGGCGGCACCGCATGGGCGGGGGGGATGGGCGTCATCACAGACTCACTTGCCTGCGCCGTCAGCAACAGCGCGCAAACAGCAAGGATCAGCACAAAAACCCGTCGGATCATAGCCCTCTCCCTTCGTCCAGATTGTATGATTATAACGTGAAGCGTCTGCCCATGCAAGCAAAGGGGCTGCCGGGGAAGCCTCTCAGCCCAGGCTGAGTCGGCTTTTCAAGCGCTCAAATTCCTCTGCTTCGATGATGACCAGGGCGCCGGCCCGCAGCCCCAGGGCAGCCTCCAGGTGCCGCCTGGCGGCCCGCAGCAGGGGCAGGGCCTCCTCCCGCCGGTCCCGGCGGCCCAGCGCCGCAAACAGCAGCGCGCAGATGGACAGGAAGCTGGCAAAGGCCACCTTGAGGCTGTATTCGTTGCCGAACACCGCCTCCTCCTGCTGGCGCAGCTGCATCAGGACGCTGACAAAGGCCGGCAGAAAGGCTTCCAGCACCGCCTCCTGCATGGTCTGCAGCAGAGCCACCCCTTCAAAATCATCCCCCAGGGCGATTAAGTTGTTTAAGAGGGGCAGGTGCTCCGGCGTCAGGAAGCTGGCTTCCCGCAGCAGGGCGTTCAAGGCGGCGCCCGGCTCAAAGGGCCTGGCAGCCTCATAGCGCTGGAAGGCCTCCAGGGCCTGGTCCCTGGCCAGGGCGGCCAGCACCTCAAACTTGGTTTTGAAATGGTGGTAGAAGCTGCCCTTGCTGGTGTTCAACTGGTCCAGGATGTCCTGGATGGCGGTGTCCTGGTAGCCTTTCTCGGCAAACAGGACGGCGGCGGTGTTGAGGATGTCCTGCCGCTTCCGGGGTCCCTTGCGCATCACAATCAGCTCCTTTTCTGGGGTTGGTACCGGGTCAGTTAAACTCAATCAGCTGCTGCACCATCCGGTATTTGGAGGTAAACAGCTTCTCCCGCCGGTATTCCCTGCCGTCCCTGAGGTAGACCCGGTAGGTGTCCACCACGTAGCCTGTGCGGGCTTTCTTCAGTTCCTTCTGGGTGCCGGCGGGCAGGTTCACATTCTGCTGGAAGGCGGGCTCCCGGGGCGGCTTGGTGGTGGAGATCAGCTGGGTTTCCAGGGCAATGCTCTCCCCGGGGCCGCTCATCAGCCCGTAAAACTCGATGGTGAGGGTGCGCTTCTGGTACTGGGCGATGATGAACACCGGGGTCTGCTGGTCGTTTTTGAACTTGAAGTCCAGGTTGGGCCAGTTCACGGCGGCATCCAGGCCCCGGTCCAGGTAGCTCACCGGCCAGGCATGGGGGGAGCGGTCCACGATGCTCATCCCCGCCTGGGCGGCGGCATTGAACAGGGTGGAGGACACCTGGCACACGCCGCCCCCCACATCGTCTATCAGCACCCCGCCGTAGATGGCAGGGGCCCCCCGGTATCCTTTTTCGATGGTGCGCTGGCCGGTTGTTTCATTAAAGGAGAAGGTTTCCCCGGGCATCAGGGTCTTGTTGCTGATGGCCTGGGCGGCCAGGGCGATGTTGGTGTTCCGGTCCTCATCCGAGGTGGTTTTGGTGCTGAAGGTGGCCAGCCGGGTGAAGCGGTTGCGCAGGTCGGTGCTGGTGACCAGGGGCAATACCGCCGTGGACTGCAGGCGGATCTCCGCCCTGTAATCCTTGGCGTTCAAGGCGTTTTTTAAGGCGCTGGCGATGGCGGCGGCCTCAATCTGCCGCCCGGGCACATCCTGGGTCACCGAAAACTGCTGGGTCTTAAAATCAAAGGAGGACACCACCGCGTTGACAGCCTCGGTGTTGGTCCGCTGGGCCAGGCCTTCTGCCAGGGCATCAATCTGCCGGGCGGAGAAGGACACCGCTGTGTGGAAGCTGGCGCCATTGCGCCTAGCATGCTCCATCTGCTGGTAGCGGGCTTCAAAGGGCGTCCACTGGGAGTTGACGATGGCGCCGGAGTTCTGGCGGCCGATGGCCCAGGCTGCTTCCATCACCTCCTCCAGGTTGCGCTGGTAGGGGATGTAACTGCTGTCCAGTTCATACAGGGTGTTGTCAATATGCAGCCGGATCTGAAGCCCCGGGTCGCCGGAGCCCCGCTGCTGGTCATCCATCTGCCGCAGCTGGGCCGGGGTCATGCCGCTCACCGGCATGCCGTCTATCTGGATGTTGTCAAAAAAGGCGGGGCTTGCCATGGCCTTCAGCTTCT
>ENA-UOXR01003893-UOXR01003893.1-bioreactor-metagenome-genome-assembly--contig:-NODE-3893-length-12200-cov-5.770770_pt1 | contig 12200 bp, 8 predicted proteins | sample MGYA00238164_ERZ764825 | MGnify/ENA primary metagenome ERZ764825 (study PRJEB28920, sample SAMN05720171) | bioreactor metagenome | isolation source: Anaerobic biogas reactor | place: USA:Washington...
AGTTCGCCAAGGGTGCGCGTGGTGAAGATTTCCAGGGCGAGGGCGGGGTCCACGGCGTCGCCGCCGGTCATGGCGGACTGGGCGTCCACGGCGTCATGGAGCCAGCGGAACCAGCGACTGGCGGGGAACCGGGCGGCCTGCGCGGCCATCTTGGCCTGGGCGAAGGGATGGCCCTTGCGGGGATCCTTTTCGAGAGCGGCCAGAATGTCCTCGCCGTCGGGCGGCACATTCCAGTCCAGCTTGCGGTAGCGCTCGCCGCCGGAGAGGCGCGCCCATCTGCGCTTGAGGCAGTCGGACAGGATCAGCATGTCGCGCAGGCGGTTCTGGAGGCTGACCACCAGGCCCACGGCATTTTCGCCCTGTCCGAGCAAACGGTGCATGACGCGGAGGGCGTGGGGCAGATTGCCGGTGCAGAAGGCGTCGGCAAACTCCCAGAACTTGCCTTCGCGCACGGGCGCGACCATCTGACATACATCCTCCAGGGTGACTTTTTTGCGGTCGCCCAGATAGAGCGAGAGCTTCTCGATTTCGTTGGAGACGTGCCGCAGGCCGTAGCCGGCGCGGTCGAGAAAAGCGGCCATGACGTCGCCGGACATGGACAGTCCGCTGTCCGCCAGCCGCTGCTCTACCTGCGGCAGGAAGCCGGCCTGGACATCCCGGGGCTGTTCGGGTTCGTCGAAGGCATGGACTTCCCCCAGGCTCTGGAAGGTCTTGAAAAAGCTGGTGGCCTTGTGAACGCTGCGGGTGAGCAGCACGAGGCGGACGCCGTCCGGCAGGCCTTTCTTAAGCCGTGTCACCAGGCGGTCGGTCTCCTCCTTGACGCTGGTGAATTTGCCGGGTTCGACCATGGGGTTGAAGAACGGCGCATTGCGGACATAGACGGTTTTGGCCCCGCCGAGGAACGGCGGCGTCAGCAGGGCTTCCATGGCGTTGCGCAGAAAGGTGCAGACGGAATCGGCGTTGAGGTCGGGATCGGGGTCGAGGGTTTCCAGCCCGAAGGCCTGTTCGTCGGGGGGGCACAGGCGGGCGACGATCTCGTCGGCCTTGCGGGTGGCCGAGAGGTCGTCGGTGCCATAGACCAGAAACAGGTTTGCCGCGCCCGTTTTCGGGGCGGCGGTGGTGGCGGCAGGCTTCTTCGGCGGCATGGCGGTCAGCGCTCCATGAAACAGAGCGCGGTATTTTCGATATTGCGGAGGTTGGCGAAGCGGGCGTCTTGACACTGGAACTGGTTTAGAGCGCGGGTGACTCCGGGCCACCAGCGGCTGTTGTAGTCGTGCCAGAGGATCAGCCCGCCGGGCTTAACCATATTCCAGGCCACCTCGGTGTCGGAGAGCACGTATTCGTAGCTGTGCGAGCCGTCCACAAACATCAGATCCACTTGTCCAAAATAGGGTGAGAAATCAAACGTACCCGAATCACCGTAGAGTTGGGTGATCTTGCTGGACTTGGCCTGCGCGGAGATGCGCGCACCCGAAACGGGCTTGTCAATGTAGGTCTTATCGCCGCAGGCCAGCGGCAGTGCGGCCTTGTCCGCGCCGTCGGGCGGCAGATCGAGGGTGTAGCACTTGCCATTGTCCGGCTGGTTGGCGGCCATGTTTTCAGTCGTGCGCCCGTCGAACGTGCCGATCTCGAAGCACATGGCGGGCTGGCGCTGCTTCACGAAGGCGGCGATGATCATCAATTCTGTCGGCGTGATGTTGCCGGCGACGTCGGCGATGCGCGAAAGCGTCACGGTCGTGTCGTCGCGAATGATATTCGAGGCGGCGATTTTCGGCACGGAGGGAGGCGGCTTGGCGTTGGGGTTTTCGGTTTCTTTTTCGAAGCCGAAGTGTTTGCTCAGGGTATAAAGTAACGGGCGGTGCTTTTTGAGCAACGCGCCGCCGGCGAAGAAATAGGCGCAGCCGGCTAGGCTTTGGACATAGCGCTTCAGGAACAGAGGCAGATCATTCATGGTGCCGCCATTTGTACCACAGGCAGCCGCGCAAGGGAAGCGCTCGCCGGCTTAAATCCGCAGGGGGGCGGGGCCGTGGGCGGCCCAGATGGCGCGGACCTTGCCGGCGAGCCGTTCGGTATCGTCGCGCGGGCCGATCTCCACCCAGGCCACGTCGGCCTGGTGGCGGAACCACGTCATCTGGCGCCTGGAGTACTGCGCGGTGCGCACGGCGGTCAAATGGATGGCCTCTTCCTCGCCGATTTCCCCGTCGAGGACGCGCGCAGCCTCCTTGTAGCCGATGGCGTGCCGGGCGGTATCGGACAGGACGGGGTGGCGTTCGCGCAGGGCGCGGACTTCATCGACCAGCCCGCGGGCGAACATCTGTCGGGCGCGGCGGTCAATGCGGGCGCGGAGTTCTTCCGGCGGGAGGCGCAGGCCGGCGATGCGGGGTCTGGGGCGGTCGGCGGCGGCGGGCAGCGGATGGCCGGACGCCAGCAGTTCGTAGGCGCGCACGACGCGGCGGGGATTTTCGGGATCGCGCAGGCGGGCGTACTGAACGGGGTCGAGCGCCCGGACCGCGGCTTGCAGGGCGGGGAGGCCTTCGGCGGCCAGCAGGGCTTCGGCGGCGGCGCGGTGAACCGGATCGGAGGGCGCGGCGTCGAGCCCTTCCAGCAGGCATTTCACGTAGAGTCCGGTCCCGCCGGCGACGATCGGCAGGCCGTCGCTCGCGGCGATGGCCGGCGCGGCGGCACGGATCGCGGCAAGATAGTCGCCGACGGAAAACGGCCGGTCGGGATCTGCCAGGTCCAGGCCGAAGAAGGGCACGGCGTCGCGCTCGGCGGGTTCGGGCTTGGCGGTGCCGATGTCCATTCCGCGGTACACCGCCATGGAGTCGGCGGACAGAATGAGGCGGGGCGGGCGGCTCTCCAGCGCCAAATGCAGCGCCACCGCGCTTTTCCCCGAGGCCGTCGGGCCGACCAGGACGTGGGCGCACAGTGCGCTCATGCGTCGTCCGGACGAAAGTGCATTGTTACGGCCTGACCCCGGTGGCAGGTCATGGCGCGGGACGGGGGGGCAGGAGCGTGCCGAGCAGGTAGATGCCGACGCCGATGCAGATGGCGGCATCGGCGATATTGAAGGCGGGCCAGTGCCAGGTGCCGACATAGAAATCGAGATAGTCGGTGACGTAGTCGAGGCGCAGGCGGTCGAGCAGGTTGCCGGCGATGCCGCCGCAGAGCAGGCCGAGAGCAACGCGATGAAGCGTGCCGGGCGGCATGATCTTGCGGCGGAACAGGACCAGCGCGACCAGCATCACCGCCGCCAGCAGGGCCAGGGTCAGGTTTTGTCCGCTGAACATGCCCCACGCCGCGCCGGTGTTGCGGATATAGGTCAGGTTGAAGAATCCGGGAATGAGTTCGACGGATTTATGCAGGCCGAACGCGCCGCGGACCCACTCTTTGGACGCCTGGTCCAGCAGGAGCACGTACAGGGCGACCAGCAGCGGTGTCATGGCCCGGCGGGGAGGGGGCGCCTCAGGAATCCGTCAGGTCCACCGTGTCATCCGTCACCAGCGTTTGCAGGTTGCCGGCGCCGGTGAAGGGCTGGAAGCGGCTGCGGCCGCGCTCGGCGGCGCTTTGACAGGCGACGCACTTCTTGGCGAACGGCAGGGCCTTCAGGCGGGGGCGCTCGACGGGCTTGCCGCAGGATTGACAGGTGCCGTACTCGCCTTCGTCAATCCGCCGGATGGCGTCTTCGATCTCGTAGATCGAATCCTGACGGCTGGAGGCCAGGCTCAGGGCGAGTTCGCGGTCGAAGTTGTCGGTGCCGTGGTCGGCCATGTGCGTGGAATGGCTGCTGATGTCGCCGGTGGAATCCAGCGGGGAGCGCTTGAGGTTGTCGCCGGCGAGGGCGTTCAGGTTGCCCTGGACCAGTTCGAGCTGTTTCTGAAGCATGGCGCGGAACTGGGCCAGTTCTTCTTTGCGGAACGCGCGGACCTTTCCGGATGAAGGGGCCATTTTCCGGACGGGGGCGGACTTGACCGCGGCTTTTGCGGGCGCCTTCCGGACGGGTTTCTTCGCCGGAGCCTTGACGGCTTTCTTCGACGCCGGCTTGCGGGCGGGTGCGGCTTTTTGCGCCGCCTTTTTGGCGGGGGCTTTCTTCGCGGGAGCTTTTGTAGAGGCTTTCCGGACGGGGGCCTTTTTCGCCGGCTTGGCGGCGAGGCGGGAGGCCTTGCGCGGGCTGGATTTCTTCGCTACCGGTTTGCTCTTTTTCGTCGCCATGGGGCACCTCTCGTGTAACTGGACTGTACGCCGGCGGAAACGGCCCGGCAAGCCCGGGTTCTCCCGCCAGGGTTGGGGTGTGTAGCAGGGGGCCCAGGAAAAGTCAATCGCGGTTCCGGCGGATTCAAGACGGCCCCGGCCGCCGGCCGCATTCGGGGATTGTCGGCCGGAGGGCAGGCCCGTAGGATGAGAACATGAAACGATATCCCTTGGTCAGCGACAACGTGGCGGTGGTGACGGGCGCTTCGACGGGCATCGGCCGGGCGACGGCGCGGATGCTGAAGAGCCGGGGCTGGCGGGTGTTCCCGACGGCTCGCAGCCGGACGGACCTGGATCTGCTGCGCGGCGAGGGTTTCCAGCCGGTCGAGCTGGATCTGGCCGATCCGGATTCGGTGGAACATGCCGCCGAAGAGGTGCTGGAGCTTTCGCAGGGCCTGATGGGGGCGGTGATCAACAATGCCGGCTACGGCCAGCCGGGGGCGCTGGAGGATTTGTCGCGGTCCGCCGTTCGCAAGCAGTTCGAGACCAATGTGCTGGGCACGCTGGATTTCACCCGCCGGTTTCTTCCCCTGTTCCGCCGGCAGGGCGCCGGCCGCATCGTGCTGGTGACCTCGGTGCTGGGGCGGATTGTCATTCCGTTCATGGGCGCCTATTGCGCCAGCAAATACGCGCTGGAGGCGATGGGCGACGCGCTGCGGATGGAACTGGGGCCGGCGGGCATCTCGGTCTCGCTGGTGGAGCCGGGACCCATCAAGACCCGCTTCCGCCGCCGGGTCGTCAGCGAAGCCACCCGGGGGCTTGAAATGAAAAATTCCGCCTTTGCCCGGCAGTATGCCAAGGAGCTGAGCGAGGCGGACCGGACCTATTCGCGGCCGACGGACCTCTTCCAGAAGCCGCCCGAGGCGGTGGCGCGCCGGATTGTGCATGCGCTGGAATCGAAGGTCCCCCGCGCGCGCTACCCGGTGACCGGCGCCGCCTGGCTGGCCGAGGCCGCCATCCGCTTTGTTCCCGCGCGCGTGCGCGACGCCCTGATGGTCTCGAAAGTAATCGGCCGCGAGGTCGGGCCCGCCGGAACGCCGCCGCCGGCCTGATCGCGGAGCGCCCGTTTTCGTGCTTTCTATTTTTCCACAGTGTGGAAAAATGCCCCGGAATCCCGCTGAAGCGGGGCCGGATTTTCCACGGTGTGGAAAACAGTTTTCCATGGCGTGGAAAAAGCGCCGGAATTTTTTCCATGACGTGGAAAATCCGGAAAAATTTTCCACAGCGTGGAAAACCAGAGTGGACGAGGAGAGACATGGACATTCGGGAAGTGGACCAATTGACCGGGCAGACGCTGGCGGAGCTGGCGGGGGCGGCGGATCTGGCCGCGGTGGAGGCGCTGCGGGTAAAAACCATCGGCCGCAACGGGATGCTGCCGGAGCTGATGAAGGGTCTGAAGGACGTGCCCGCCGCCGACAAGCCGGCGATGGGCCAGGCGCTCAACCGCTTCAAGGTCTCGGTGACGGCGGCGATCAACGAACGCAAGGCGGCGCTGGAGGCGGCAGCGAAGTCGGCGAAGGCGGGGGCGTTCGATCTGACCCTGCCGGGGCGCTGGCCGCGCCGCGGGCGCCTGCATCCGATTCAGCAGCTGATCGACCGCACCAGCGGGATCTTCCGCCGGATGGGCTTCACGGTGGCGGACGGGCCGGATGTCGAGACGGAATACTACAACTTCGATGCGCTGAACACGCCGGCGGACCATGTGTCGCGCGACCTGGCCGACACGTTCTACCTGCCGGGGGGCATGCTGCTGCGGACGCAGACCTCAGCCGTGCAGGCGCGCTACATGGAGAGCCATCCGCCGCCGGTGCGGATCGTCTGCCCGGGGCGTTGCTACCGGCGCGACACGACCGATGCGACGCACTCGGCGAACTTCCACCAGATCGAGGGGCTCTATGTGGACAAAACGGTCAGCCTGGCGGACCTCAAGGGGGACATCGACCACTTTGCGCGCGAACTGATGGGGCCGGGCGTGAAGTCGCGCTTCCGCACGCATTTCTTCCCGTTCACCGAACCGAGCGTGGAGGTGGATTTCTCCTGCCACATGTGCGGCGGCAAGGGCTGCCGCGTCTGCAAGCAGAGCGGCTGGATCGAAATCATGGGCGCCGGCATGGTGGATCCCCACGTTTTCCAGATGGCGGGCTACGACCCCGAACAGGTCACCGGCTATGCGTTCGGCATGGGCATCGAACGGCTGGCCATGATCCTGTTCGGCATTGACGACATTCGCCGGCTCTACGAAAACGATGTCCGCTATCTCGCCCAATTCTGACAATTCATGAAGACAATTTTCAACGCAAAAGGCGCAAAGGACGCAATCCGGACAGGTTCCGAACCGGCGGTTGCGATTCTTTTGCGTCCCTTGCGACTCTTGCGTTAACAGGCTGTTTCCCAGGACAAGAAGATGAAGATACCGTTGAGCTGGTTGAAGGATTACGTGGCGTTCGAGGACACGGCCGAAGGGCTGGCGGACCGGCTGACGTTTTCGGGGATCGAGGTCGAGGGCATTTCCACGACGGGCGGCGGGGTGCCGGGCGTGGTGGTCGGCGAGATCAAGGCCGTCGAGAAGCATCCCAACGCGGACAAGCTGACGCTGTGCCGGGTGGATTTCGGCGGGGCGGAGGAGCTGACGGTGGTGTGCGGGGCGCCGAACGCGGCCGTGGGCGGGAAGCATCCGTTTGCGCCGCTGGGCACGGCCCTGCCGTGCGGCTTCACCATCGAGAAGCGCAAGGTGCGCGGCGTGTTCAGCGAGGGCATGCTGTGCGCCGAGGACGAACTGGGCCTTTCCGACGACCACGAAGGCCTGATGGTCCTGGATGCCAAATGGGCGCCGGGCACGCCGCTGGCGGAGGTCATGGGGCCGCCCGAGACGGTCATCGAGGTGGAAATCACCCCGAACCGTCCGGACTGCCTGAGCCTGCTGGGGGTGGCGCGCGAAGTGGCCGTGCTCTACGGCACGGCGCTGAAACGGCCCGAGGTCGCGTTCGCCGAATCGGACGTGCCGGTCGAAAAGGCCACCAGCGTGATCGTGGAGGATGCCGCGGACTGCCCGCGCTATACCGCGCGGATCCTGCAGAACGTGAAGGTCGGCCCGAGCCCCGACTGGATGAAACGCCGGCTGGAAGCGGCCGGCGTCCGCGCGATCAACAACATCGTGGACATTACGAACTATGTGATGCTGGAGTGCGGTCAGCCTCTGCACGCCTTCGACCAGAAGCTGCTGGAGGAAGGCCGCATCGTGGTGCGCCATCCGAAGCCGGGGGAGAAGATCCTGACGCTCGACGGCGTGGAGCGTGAGCTGGAACCGCAGATGCTCGTGATTGCCGACGCCGTGAAGCCGATGGCCGTGGCGGGCGTCATGGGCGGGGAACACAGCGGGATCAACGACACCACGACGGATGTGCTGCTGGAGAGCGCCACGTTCCGTCCGGGCGCCGTCCGGGCCACCGGCAAGAAGCTGGGCATGCTGTCGGATGCGTCGTACCGCTTCATGCGCGGGGTGGATGCGGAGCTGGCGGACTGGGCCAGCCGGCGCGCGGCGCAGCTGATGGCCGACCTGGCCGGGGCGACCGTGCTCAAAGGCGTGGTGGATGTCTGGCCGGAGCCGAAAACGCCCTGGCGCGTGACATGCCGCCCGTCGCGTCTGGAAGCCCTGCTGGGACTGTCCGCGGCGCCGGAGTCCATCGCACAGTCGTTTGAAGCGCTGGGCCTGAAGGTGCTCGCGGCTTCGGCGGACGCGATCGAGGTCGAGGTGCCGACGTTCCGCGAGGACCTGACGCGCGAGGCGGATCTGATCGAGGAATACGCGCGGCTGCACCTGAAGGAACTGCCGCCGGTCCGGCCCATGGCGACCATCGTGCCGGAGGCCGACGACTCGCCGGCGCAGGCGCAGGCCCGGCTTCGTGAAATCCTGGCGGGCCTGGGTCTGCAGCAGGTCATGCACTACAGCTTTTTGGCGGAGGGTCTGCTGGATCTGTTTGACAAGGACAGCGCCGCGCGCCGCGTCCGGCTGGCCAATCCGCTGACGGCGGACCATACGGTGATGCGCGACGCCCTGCTGCCGCAGATGGTGGAAACCATCGGCCTGAATGTGTCGCGGCAGATTTCCGAAACGGCGTTCTTCGAGACCGGCCGGGTGTTCCGGCTGGACGCCAGCGGCGCGCCGTCGGAGGAGGAACACGTGGCCGTCGGCCTGCTGGGGCCGGCGGGACGCACGGGGCTGGACACCTTCCGGCCGGCGGGGGAGCTGGAGATGTTTCTGTGGATCAAAGGGCTGTGGGAGCAGGCCGCGGCGGCGCTGAAGCTGCGCGGAGCGGCGCTTCGGCCCGCCGACCGGCCATGGAGCGAACCGGGGCGGGGCATGGACATCCTTGTGAACGGCGAATCGGTCGGCTGGCTGGGGCTGTTGAATGCGGCGATCGCTCGGGAGTGGCGCATTCATGAGCCCGTGGGCCTTCTGGAAACGGCCGTGAAGCCGGTTATCCAGGATTTGGCTACAATGCAAGCCCTGACCCCTCCGCCGAGTTATCCGAGCATCCGGCGCGATGCGGCGCTGATCGTGGCGGCGGATGTGCGCCACGAGCGGGTGCTGGAGGTGGCGCGCGCCGCCGCCCCGGCGGAACTGGAACGCATCGAGCTCTTCGACATCTACGAAGGCCCGAACCTCGGTGCCGGGCGTAAAAGCATGGCGTATGCCTTTACCTACCGGTCGAACTCCGGCACGCTGACCGACGAGCAGGCCAACGCGTTCCAGGACGAGGTGAACACGGCTCTCAAGCGGGAGCTGCCGGCCGACATCCGGGAAGGGTAGGCGGCGGTCCGGACATGGCGCTTCTCCGCTTTATCTATGTCCGGAACATGATTTCCCGGACGGTCAACGGGACCTTCCAGGAACTGTCGTTCGCGGTGCGGGTCCGGAATCTGGGCTTTGGCAAGCGGGTGGCCATCCACTGGTGCGGCGAAGACGGGAACTGGCGGGAATCCCCCGCGGACTTCCGCTGCGCACTGGACGGAGGCGACGAGGTGTGGGTGGCGGATCTCGCGCTGCCCCTGACGATCGAGACGTCCATTCCCGGCAACATCCGCTTTGCCGCCTGCCTGGAACACGGCGGGGAGCGGTACTGGGACAGCCGCCACGGCCGCAATTATCAATCGGACGCGGATTCGGGGGTGATCGTTTTTGAGCCGGTGGACGTGCGCGTCACGGGCTGCCGGCCGCATCTGCCGGCGGCCATGGTATCGCTGCCGCTGGAAGTGGCGGTGCGCCAGGCAATCGACCCGGAATCGGTGACAATCCACTGGACCACGGACGGCTGGGCCACGGCGCAGGAAACGCCGGCCTACTTCCGCCGCGACCACTGGGACCGCAGTGCAGGCAGCAACGCGCGCAATCCCAACCGGTACGGGTGGGGGGTCTGGGCCGCGCGCCTGCCCCTGCCGCAGGCCTACCGCGTCGAGTTCGCCGTGGAATGCCGCACGCGGAGCGGCACCGTCTGGGACAACCACGGCGGCGGCAATTACCTTGTGCGGCGCGACACCCTCAAGGTGCTTACCCTGAATCTGCACACCTGGCAGGAAGAGGACGCGGCGGCCAAGCTCGCCACCGTTGCCCGCGCCATCCGCGAACGGAGGATAGATCTCGTCTGCCTGCAGGAAGTCGGGGAGGACTGGAACGGCGGGGCGGGGGACTGGGCGACCAACGCCGCGCGCATTCTCAACGACCAGCTCCCGCGGCCGTACCATCTGCACGCCGATTGGTCGCATCTGGGGTTCGATCGCTACCGCGAAGGCGTGGCCATTCTCAGCCGCCATCCGTTCGGCGCCACGGATGCGGGGTATGTCTCCGACAGCGCTGATCCCTATGACATCCATTCGCGCAAGGTTGTTATGGCCCAGGTGCGCGTCCCGTTCATGGGAGTTTTCAACGTCTTCAGCGCGCATTTGAGCTGGCCGGCCGACGGATTTTATCCGCAGTTCGACCGCCTGCACCGCTGGGCGCAGGAGCGCCGGACTCCGGACACCGCCGGCACCCTGCTGTGCGGCGACTTCAACATTGCCGCCGGCAGCGAGGCGTTCCGGCACATCGTGGAGACCGGCGCCTACGAGGAGCAGTTTCTGAAGATCCGCCGGCCGGCGGACTTTCACCGGGTCTTCCGGGACGAGCCCCGCGCCGATTCCACGCAGGCGCTGGCGGGCGACGGGCGCATTGACTTCATCTGGCTGGACGCCGGCTCGCGGCTGCGGGCCATCGCCGCAGAGGAACTGTTCACGCCCGGCGTTTACGGGCGCGTCTCCGACCATACCGGCTATCTGGTGGAATTCGAGCTGCGATGAGGCGGGCGAATGGAATGGGCTGAACAATACGCCGTTCCCGCCGAGGCCTATCTAAGCGCGCCCTTCGCGCGGCACAACGAGTTCCGCGAGCTGTTTCTCCTGCGCTGGGGCCGCATCCATTTCCATGTCCATTGGGGCGTGGACATGAACGTGAAGGTTCTCCTCAAGGTGTTCCACGAGGACGGCACGTGCGAGCACTACCTGGCCCATACCGACCCGTGCGACGTCGAATGGGACCGCCACCGGCGCGCCACCCGCGACCTGTTCATCCATCCCCGGCCGATGCACCAGGGCAACGTCACCTGCGTCAAGTTTTCCTACCTCCTCCACCACGACGGCCGTTCCATTCCGTCGCGGCTGGAGTACATTTTCATGGACGGACCGGATTTTCGCCACGCCGGCGAAGTCCGGCGGCACGTGACGGACCAGTGGGCCACGCCCAACCCGTGGCGCACGCGCGAGGCGGATGCCGGCCAGCTGCAGCGCGACGTGGACCACATCAACCACCACTTCGACTCGCTGAACCTGATTCCCAAGTTCACCAAGGGGCAGGCGTGGCATCCGTATCATCCCAAGCGCTACATCCACGACCAGATCGACGCGATGATCTGGCGCCGCCAGACCCAGCCCGGCCGCCCCTGCGCCATCCAGGTCTGCGTGGACTGCATCGACGACGCCGATTTCATCCGCCATCTCATCCATGCGCACCGCTGCGGCGTACCGGTGCAGTGCATCGTGGACTGGCGCAAGATGACCCTGACCAACAGCGGCAACTATCTCGCCCTGAAACGCGCCGGCATCGAACTGCTCGGGGAGATTTGCACCACTCGGGATCCCCTCGCCGAAGTCGCCACCGACATGCACAACAAGTTCATCGTGTTCGGCGACGAGGATGCCATCGTCGGTTCGTTCAACATCACCTTCGACCGCTGGGGCAGCAACTGGGAGTCGGGCATGACCTTCCGCTCGCAGGGCGTCTGCCGCCTGCTCGACAACCTCTTCCAGGCCTGCCGGGGCGGGGTGATCCAGCGCTACGGAGTGGATCCGTTCGCGCATTTCAACCTGCTCTACACGTTCGGGCGCACGGCCATGCTCAACGGCCGCTACTACCGTCCGCACCAGGCGATCCTGGCAGAGATCCACCGTGCGCGGCATTCGATCCACCTGTGCCTGTTTCTGATCGGGGAACTGCGCGGGGAGCATGGCGACAGCGTGGTGGATGCGCTGATTCAGGCCTGGCGGCGCGGCGTGTATGTGCGCCTGATTCTCAACGGGCACCTGGCCTGGCAGGGGGATCCGGCCCGGGAGCGCTCCTGGGACGAAGAGCTGCACCGTCCGCTGCTGCCCGCGGTGCGCCGTCTGCAGGAGGCCGGGCTGCCCATCGCGCTGGTGTACGGCGTTCACGACCGCCCCGTCCCGTATTCCCCCGTGCACTCCAAGCAGTGCGTCATTGATGAACGCATCGTGCTGGACGGTTCCTTCAACTGGTACAACACCTCCGTGCTGTCCCACGACCTGCTGGCCGTCATTCACAACCCCGGCATTGCCCGGCTGTATCTCGACGAAGCCCGCCAGATCCTCGAATCCTTCCGCGTCGTCTGGATCAGTCAGACCCG
>ENA-UOXR01003900-UOXR01003900.1-bioreactor-metagenome-genome-assembly--contig:-NODE-3900-length-12188-cov-12.658535_pt1 | contig 12188 bp, 5 predicted proteins | sample MGYA00238164_ERZ764825 | MGnify/ENA primary metagenome ERZ764825 (study PRJEB28920, sample SAMN05720171) | bioreactor metagenome | isolation source: Anaerobic biogas reactor | place: USA:Washington...
TCGGAGGGCGGAAGACGGATATCGGAATGGTCGTTAGACATTGGTCGTCAGATGTCGGGAGAAGGAGGATGGTTATCGGTCATCAGTTATCAGAAGACGGAAGCGGAAGACGGATATCGGAGGCAGATGGCATAAAGGCGGTATATTTTTACCCCTCACTCCTCACTTTTCTTACTAGTCAGATATAAGTCCTGATGCTCGCAAAATATCGGGGTAATTGAAGCATCTTCATTGCCCTGATAGCATACGGCCAGCTTGTAGTTCTCAAATTGGGTAAGGAAAAAGCTGCATAGCTGAATTTGACCGTCCTGTATTAGCGTTATTCTATCTCCCATTTCGACGCAAAAAGCATCCAGGGCCAGGCGAAAACCAGCTCCGCATGCTTTCATATAGCTTTCCTTTAAAACCCATAAGTCATAAAAGGCCTCCCGGCGCTCTGACTCGGGCTTACCCCCAATATATTCATATTCCTGGCTTGAGAAATAGCTCCGGGCAATATCCCCATCAATATCAGCACAATACTCTATATCCACTCCCAGAGCTGCATCGGATAGGGCACAGACCGCGTATTCCTCCGCATGCGAGAGGTTGAAATAGATAGCGGGATAATCCGGCAAATACGGTTTGCCGTTTTCATCCTCGCCCCAGGTCACCGGGCCGCTTATACCGGGATACAGTTCCTGCAAAGCAGCGTTTAACAAGAGCTCAACCCCCAGGGACAAGCCCCGGTCCTTTTTTTGCCGGTAACTTAACATTTTTTTATATCGTTTTGGGGAAACATGCTTTTTCCATTTGATATCATCAGGCTCCAGCCCGGATATCTTCATTAAATACAGCTTTATCATAGGTCAAAAAAGTTCAGGCCATCCAGGGCTTTAATCGACTGCTTCATATACTCATCGCTGATAATAGGCCATTTATAGGCCAGCCGGTACAGGATTTCGGTGGTAAATTTATTGCTGGCATCAAGCCAATAGATTTTGCTATCAGCATCATTTGACAAATAGGCGATAAGTCTGGAAATGGCTTCGTTGCGGTTTTCATCCCCCATAGCCTCCAGCAAAGATTTTTGAAATTCATCTTCACTTACCACCTCGATCTTGAAGCCGTATTGATTAATCGCATAAATCACATCAGACATATAGATTAAATGGTTGTTGTAAGGATGGAAAACGCTAAACGCCTTATTAGTACCGGAAAGCTTCAAAATTGCCGCTGCCGTAGAATCAACGGGGGAAAACTCCGCCGGTGCATCCATGGCTGTTATGGGGAATTTCCCAATAATCTTGTAGCCGCGCAGCTGCTGCATAAAACTATTGGTTAAAAAATTAATCTGGAATTCGCCGTCCGAATATCGCGACATCAGGTTGCCTACCCGCATTATTTTTGCGTCCAGACCCTCGCTGATAGCCTCTAAAACCGCACGTTCGGCCAGGAACTTGGACTTAATATAGGCGTTTTCCAGAGCCTGCCCAAAATAGACTTCGTTTTCCAATAACTTCTTATCCACAGGCGGTCTGCCATCGCGACCTTCGCCGGCAATGCTGGCTGTAGATACCTGAATTAAGCGTTTTTTGGTCTTTTGGCCAAGCTTAATGAGATTTTTCACACCCTCCACATTAACTTTTTCCAGGCTGTCGTCTGCCACGAAATGCTTTACATTGGCAGCGCAGTTGATAAGTATATCAAAATTGTACTGCTCCAGGGCCAAAACATTATCCAAATCAGTAATATCTCCATCAATCACCATAATCCTGTCCCCGAACAAATCCTCGTAGGTATTCTCGAAATAATACATCAACATGGTTTTCAAGTGTTCCTCCAGGCTCTTTCTCTGGCCCTGGCGAATAAAGCAATAAACCTTGCCGGAGTAATTATCTAAAAATTCTTTTAACACATGGGTTCCCAAAAATCCTGTGGCTCCGGTTAATAGAATATTACCTATCGGGGTATATTCTACCTCATCAATATAACGCAAATCGTTTGGGGCCAGTGCTGCCGCCAGTTTCTTGTAATCATAGGCTGAGATTATATCTTCTTTATCTGCTTCGATTTCTGCAGTGCCCGTATCGGCACATATTGCTGCCAGATCCCTCGGGGTTGGGAATTTAAAAATATCGGCGTATACGATTTTTAAGCCCCGGCTCATACACTGCATGGCCACCCGGGAAGCACTCAATGATGTACCGCCGATTTCAAAGAAATTATCAACCGCACCTACTTGCGGCAAGCCCAATACCGATTTGAATATCTCGCATAAATCGGCCTCGGTTTTATTGGCCGGTGCGACATACTCACGCTCGACCATTATAAAGTCCGGCTCGGGCAGTGCTTTTTTATCCACCTTGCCGTTATTGGTAAGCGGAAGCTTATCCAGCTGAATTAAAATACTAGGAACCATATAATAGGTCAGGGTATCAGCCAAATGCCGTGTCAGTGCTGCCTTATCCACTATCCCCTGGGCAGTAAAATAAGCGCAGAGGAATTGCCCCCCTTGGTTTTCCTTTACCACCACGATACTGGATAATATGCCCTCATAATCGTTTATTACCTTTTCGATTTCACCTAGTTCCACCCGCAACCCTCTCAGCTTCACCTGATCATCTATTCTACCGTGGAATTCAATTTCACCGTTAAAATTCCACCGGGCCAAGTCCCCACTGCGATATGCTCGCCGTCCATTTATGCTGATGTATTTCTCCGCTGTCATTTCCGGCTTATTTACATAGCCCCGGCCCACTCCTGCTCCCGCAATTACCAGTTCACCGGGAGCACCTGCCGGCAATATTTTATGGTTTTCGTTAATCATATAAATCTGCACATTGGACATGGGTTTGCCGATGGTTATTTTTTCACCCAAAACCTCGCAGAAAGTACAGCCGATAGTGGCTTCGGTAGGTCCATAACCGTTAAATACAGCGGCGTTGCTGCCCAGGGCTTTAATTTGCTCGTATAATGCTGCCGGAAATGATTCCGCTCCCACATTGAACGCCTTAATTTGGCGAAGCGCCCGGCGCATTTCTGGCATATCCACGATATTGCTGATAAAGGAGGGGGTACAGGTCATCATGTCCACCTTATTCTTTAAGATCAAGTCCGATAAGGCCAGGGGATTATTAATTTCTTCCTCGTTGGCCAGGCAGACGGTGATGCCGTTTAAAAGAGGCACAAATTGCTCCAATATGGACACATCGAAGGTAATCGCCGCCAGGGCCAGAGATACGCTGGCATTATTCACATAGGACATGATTTCTGGATTCAAGGGATTGGCGTTACAGTAATGCGTCAGGTTGCTATGCTCTATCATAACGCCCTTGGGCTTGCCGGTGGAGCCGGAAGTGTAGATGCAATAACAGATATGATCGGGTTTAATATCCACCAGCGGATTTTTATTATTCTCATTATCCAACAGCTGCTCAATACTTAAGACCTCATAATTCCCCTGGGAGCATATGCTGCAGCCTTTACTCTTAATGGCTTCACTGGTAATAATATAGGGAGCCCCACTGTCCTCTAAAATATACTGGATTCTGTCATCGGGATAATCAGGGTCAATGGGCAAAAAGGCCGCCGCGGATTTCACTACGCCCTGAATCGCTACATAGACATTTACCGTACGGGGAAGCATAATGCCTACCATCTGCTCACTTTGAATCCCTTTTTCAATCAATGAATTGGCCACCCGATTGGCTTTTTCGTTAAGCTCGCTGAAGGTTAGCTGTTCATCACCAGCAATTACCGCCACTTTATCGGGGTGTAAAGCTGCCTGCTCCTCAAATAAATGTGCTGCCGGAATATCCCTCACCGGCCAGGCGGTCTGGTTGAAGCCCTCTAAGAAAGCCAGGGCTTGTTCCGAGCACATATTTACATCAGCCAGGGTTTCCGCCTCCAAAAAACTCTTAATGGTTTCAATATATGCATCGGTAAAGCTCGCTATCATCTCCTTAGAATACCAGTCGCTTCTGTACTCACTCAAAAAACGATACTGCTCGCCTTCGACAAATACATCCACCGATAAGGGGGCCTTGGCATCTTTGGCTTCCAAATACATTAGCTCGCACGCTTCACCCGCAATTTGAAAATCAGTAAATTCTTCCCCCTGATAAGCAAATAGAATATCCGCTTTTATCCCGTAAGCACGACTGATTTCAGCAAAGGAGTAGATGTCGTTACTCATAAGTTCCATAAGATGTTCCTTCATGCCTTGTAAATAAACGGCTACATTCTGCCGCTGGTCAAGATTGGCATAAACCGGCAAGGTCTTGACCAGCATACCGACTATATGGGCTTTTCTCGCCTCATTTCTGCCGTTGTATATGGTGGTAAACAGCGCTTCGTCTTGATTGGTAAATTGCCCCAGCAAATAGGCAAAGGCCCCAGTAAATAAGGCATTGGGGGTAATATTGTTTTCCTGGCAAAAGGCATCAATTTGCCCCCGGGGCAATTTCTCTACCCGTTCCCAGCTCTGGCATTGCTCGCTATCATTAAATACATCCCGGGCTGGCAATGAATTGATTTCCACATCCTTAAAAAGCGAATCATAATAAGCCCTGGCCTCACTGTATTCTTTCCCGCTTCGGGCCTCGATTTCATCCAGCGAAAGATCAAAACTGGAGTATTCCTCCACGGCCAGGATTTCATCCTTATAGGCCCGGTTGATATCATTTAATAAAATCGCGGTAGAACTGCCGTCACAGATAATGTGATGAATATCCATGAACAGGTACTGGCCGCTTTCACCCTGGTAGATGACAATTCTAAACAGTGGGGCGGTAGCAAAATCAAAAGCTTGAACCAGGGTATTTTTCATTTCCTCGAAAGCGCATGTTTTAATTATGGGCACCTTATACTCAAAATCATCGTTTCTAAGCTGTTTAATATCCCCGTTGGCATCTGTTTTCAGATAGCACTTCATATAGGGATGGGCATCAATCGTCTTTTCAATAGCTGCCGCCAGCCTCTCGGCATTTACAGCCTCTCCCAGCTTAAACAACATAGGTATGTTGTAGATGGTGGATTTTTCGTCCCGCAGGCACTCCAAATATATACCTATTTGGGTCTGGGTCAAGGGATACTCCGCTAATTTTTCATAGCTCTTTTCCCCCTGGCTGTTCCCCAAAATAAACTGTTCCAATTTCTCCACCGTTTTATGCTGTTTAATATCCCGAGATTTTATATTAATGCCGAACTCCTTTGCCAGAACGACATTTAGTTTCACCGCTCCGATAGAGGTCAGACCGGCCAGGTATATATCCGTATTAATGCCGAATTCATCATTGCCGGTTACTGATTTTATGCAGTTGAAAATTCTTTGCTGCAGGGTATTTTGGGGTGGAATAGCTTCCGCAAATGTTACTTTGGGCTCCGGCAAGGCACGCTTGTTTACCTTGCCGTTCTGGTTAAGGGGGATGCTGGCTAATTGCATGGTCACAGCCGGCACCATATAGGCAGGTAAATCTTGCGCAATAAAGTCATTCAACTCCGCTATCTTGACCTGATGGTCGGCTACTATATACGCCGCTACATATTTGCCGCCGCCGGCCTCGTCATAGGCAACAACAGTTGCATCAAGGATACCGGGATATTCTCGAATTTTACCTTCGATTTCACTAAGCTCAACTCTAAAACCGCGAATTTTTACCTGAAAATCGCGCCGACCCACAAACTCGATATTACCGTCCGGCAGCCAGCGGCATACATCTCCGGTTTTATAATAGCGCTCATAACCCTCGGCACGCTTATAGGGATTGGCCACATATTGTTCTGCGGTCAAATCATCCCGGCCCAGATAACCCCTGGATACTTGATAGCCGGAAATGCAAAGCTCGCCGGGAACTCCCACCGGCATTGGCCGCCCCTGTTTATCCAGGATATACAAATCGGTATTGCTCAAGGGTTTGCCGATAGGTACATTGGCATATTCCTTATCCATCAAAAATGCGGTGGAAATAATGGTACACTCGGTTGGCCCGTATAAATTATAAAAGTTATAAGCCGGCGGCGCACAGGGCACTAATTTCTCCCCACCGATGGAAAGATGCCTAAGGCTTTTATTTTCCATGCTCAGGGCAAACTGCCGGCCCAATTGGGTGGTCATAAAGGCTATGCTAATGCCATGTTTTTCGAAATAATCGTTAAGTGCGGGCAAGTCCAGGCGCATTTCTTCGGGGATAATATGTACGCAAGCACCCCGGGTCAAAAAGGGATACAAATCCATCATGCAGGCGTCAAAACCGTAGCTGGCATAGGCGGCGCTTTTATCCTCCTCGGTCACAGCATAATAATCCTGATACCACAGGCAGAAATTCACCAGATTTCTATGTTCAATCATGCAGCCCTTGGGCGTACCGGTAGAGCCCGAGGTGTATAGAAGAATAAATAAATCCTGGGCTCTGGGCGCCGTTAATGCCAGTTTACTATCCTCTAAATCCCATATGCTGCTGCTTAAGATAATTTCACCCTGGTAATTAGGAACCCGGTCATATAAATCATCATCCACTATAAGGATTTTGGCGGCGGCATCATTCAACATGAATTCCAGCCGTTCCGATGGGTAATTGGGGTCTAGCGGCAGGTAGGCGGCCGCACTTTTTAATACCCCAATGGAACAAATCGCCATCAACTCCGAACGATGGATTAAAACTCCCACCGCCTGTTCCCGGCCCATACCTTTAGCCGTCAGAAACCGGGCAATTCTATCCGTTATCTCGTCCAGTTCCCGATAATTGTATGAATTGTCCCCATATACCACCGCCGTACGCTCTGGGGTCCTGGCCGCCTGCGCCCGCAGCATATCTACTATGGTCAATTCCCTATCCAGAGGGACGGTATTATCGTTAAAAGATTTTATTAAATCCAGGTCTTTGCCGGAAATTATCTCAATCTCACTTAATCTTTGACCCTCTGACAGAGCTAAGATAACCGCCTGCAAAGATGCTAAAAAACGCCCAATGCTTTCCTCTTTATAAAGATTCGCATTGTAAACTCCTGTAATACCGCTCTCTGACAGCTTCACCGAGAATTTAAAAGGCTCGTTAAGCTCAGATTCACCAAACAGCAATATTACATCAGAACTCAGCGCAAAATTTTTCTTAATCTCAGTGAAGGGATAAAAGGAATACTTCCGGGTCCGGGTTAAATAATTCTTAATCTGCTGCAAATACTCCGGAGCAGCCTGCTCTTCGTCTATATTCGTATAAACCGGCAGTATTTTCCCCTCAATAGCGCTGCAGAATATTACCTCCTCCTGATTGCTATATTTGGCCAGGTTATAGGCAAAGGCCGCCAGGCAGGTGGTTTCGTCATGGGGCAGCTCACCGCTTATAGTATAGGAAGCCAAGAGCGGCAGGGCTTTTTCACCCGGCAGATCCGGGATTAAATTAGAATCAATCTCATTGCCGGCAAATATCTTCTCGAAATACTTCTGCGCCTCTTGATAGGCAAAGCTGTTTTCCAGCGTAGCCGCTCCAGAAGCAATCAGCCCTTTTTCCGTTGCACCCCAAATACGTATCTCATCACAGGCTATTTCCGGATTATTTACCATATCCCTAAGCATGGTCAGAAGATTATCCACCAGGCTATCAATTTTCTCATCACTGAAGCAATCATAGCGATACTCGATTCTGATTCGCTGCAGGCCATCACGGTCATCCCGGCCTGGATTTATGCGGAAAAGCAAAGGGAATTCAGCATGGCCCAGTTCCAGAACTCTGATATAATCCGACTTCCAGGAGTTAGATACGATGGAGTAATTTAATAGCATACCAGCATCTATATTATTTTGTTTTAATTCCTCACTATAAAGGTTAAAGGGATACCTGCCATGGGTTAATCCGCCTTTTAAAATCTCTTTAGCATTCTCCAAAGCCTGAATAAAGGTCATTTCCGGATTATAAGGGTATTTTAGCGGCAGAAGATTAACAAACATGCCCATGGCCTCATTTAAATCCTCGCCGAAGTTTCGGCCCGAGTATCCTGCAGATAATACCATCCCCTCCGCCTTATTTACCCGGGAGAGATATACCGCCAGCAGGGCACTGGCGAAAACAAAAGGCGAGATTGGCGTATGGCATTTTTCACAGGCTGCCTTAATCCCCCGGCTTAATTCTTCCGGCAAGTCGATAGTTCTGGTGCCAATGGACAATTCCTCACTGACCGCTATGGCCTGCACATAACCGGATAAATCCTGGAACTGCTCAAGCCAATAGGCCTTATCGTTTTTGCCCTCACTAGAATTTAAGTATTGCTGCTCACGTTCGATATATAAGCGGTAATCCGCTTCATTAAACAAGTATTCACCGCCGCTGCGCAAGCATCTCACCGCTTCCTGCAAGCGGTCAGCCAGCATATACACTGAGCTGCCATCACATATCAGGTGATGTAAAACGATTAGCAGGATTAATTTACGGGGGGTTTTAATTATAGTAAAGCGATACAAAGGAACATCAAAAATAGTGAAAAACCCCTTCGCTACGGAATCTTTCACTATCATCTCCACATCCTCGGTATCGGCCTCTATGTATTTTATAGTAGAATAATCTGCTTCAGCTATGTATTGAACCACATCCAAATTATCGTCCCGGGTGAAGCGGATATTTATATTTCCCACAAGAACCGCTTTTATAGCATCCATAATATATGCTTCATCCCCGGCTGCAAAGCTAACGCTGATGGGCACAATATACGCTGTAGTGCCGGGATTACCGAGCTCAGTGGCGAGTATTCTCGCCTGGGCATTGGACAGTTTAAAAGTTTTCATATATCTACCTCCCGTAAATACCTGCTATATAAAATGCATTCGCCCTCCACATTGCCGAATAGCTTGAGGCCGTCCTGTTCCACCAGCTTATAGGGAAGTACCTTTTCTCGCCGAAAGCCCAGCTTCTCAAACATACCGGCAGAATTTATATTGGTGGCATCAGCCATCATCAATTCGTAGCTCAAATCAATTGCACGTTTTATAATAGACTCGCCTAGTTTTCTAGCAATTCCCCTTCTCAAATAGTTTTCATCAGTGGAAACATACATGAGTCGCACACATTTTCCCGGTTTAAAGGCCGGATTAGCGTTCAAGGGTTTTTCTAAATCTTCAAAAAAAATATTGGTTTTGCTAATCCCGTCAATTTCTTTTGGGGTCCATTCTATATTCGGAAATACTGCAAAAGCATCAAAACATATGACTACAGCTGCTACTGCTCCTGTATCTTCATCTAATGCCGCCATTGTAAGCCCTGAATTTATACTTTCCGGAATAATCTTCAGAAAATAATCATACATTTCCTCCTTAGTAAAATTCAACGACATGGTCATAGGCTCACGCTCCGAAAATGCTGCGGTTTGAATGGCAACTATCTCTTTCAGCATATCAATTGTTGCCGTTATGATTTTTATATTCACACCATCAATCCTCTTTTTCATCATTATAGCATCAGAGGACCAGGAGTTGCTCAATTCACTTTACTTTCTGACCTGACTGCATTAAAATAATAATTGTCAAAAACAGATGGGGCCGTTAACTCAGTGGGAGAGTGCTTCCTTGACGCGGAAGAAGTCATAAGTTCGAATCTTATACGGCCCACCATGAAATCACTCTACACTCCAGTGTATCGGAATTATCGAAACAGAAAATAACTGGAGGCCATAATTAAAATAGTACCATAAGAATCTAAAATAATAGGGTTTGCCCATCAGTGGCTAACAATTTGGCTAAACAAATAGCGGGTGAAAACCCGTTATTTTGCTATTTCTGCAAGCTTATCCCATGAATGCAGCCTGTTTAAGTAATTCCAGGCAAACATATTAATAATGCCAGAGCAGGTTGCCGGGTTTGCCTGCGAAGGAAGTTTGCCTTCCCTTAAGACCTATTCTGCCGTATTCCCGGATTTTTTTAACTTACACTTTCATTACTGTTTGTCTATCGCCGCTACTGGCGAGATGGAGGTATATATGGAAGATTTGAAGGAACAGATATCTAATTTAATAAACCAGCAACAATGGAATCAACTTAGGCAATTGGCATGGAACGACTATCTTATACCGGATGTGGCATCACTGTTGATCGGCTTAAATAAAGCAGATAGGGTAATATTGTTCCGACTCCTGCCCCGTCCGGTTGCAACTGCCGTATTCTCCTATTTGGAAAAAGAAGATCGCAATGCCCTGCTTAAAGATTTGACCAATGAAGAAACTCGCTATCTATTAACTAACCTGCCTCCCGATGATAGAACCACTCTCTTCGAGGAGTTGCCTGGTCAAGTTACTCAGCGCCTGCTTAATCTTTTGAACCCGGATGATTTGAAAGAAGCCAGGCTCTTGTTAGGCTATCCGGAAGAAAGTGTCGGTCGACTGATGACTCCAGATTATGTCGCGGTGAGACCACAGTGGACTATTCAGGAAGCCATTAATCACATACGGCTTAAAGCAAGAAACAGCGAAACCCTGCATACTATCTATGTTATTGATGAATCCTGGAAGTTGCTGGATTCTCTGGAGCTATCCCTGTTAATTCTGGCCAACCCCCAGGAAACAGTGGAAGCCATCATGAGCAAATCCTTCATCAGTCTCAGTGCCTTTGATGACCGGGAAATGGCCGTTAAAGTCATGCAAAAATACGATGTCTTTTCTCTGCCCGTGGTAGATTCGGATGGAATACTGCTGGGGCTGGTTACTTTTGACGATGTAATGGATGTTGCTGAAGAAGAGGCCACCGAAGACTTTCATAAAACCGCCGCCGTTACACCGTTGAAAGCCAGTTATCAAGAATCAAGCATAAAAGACCTGGTAGGAAAAAGAATGGGCTGGTTAATCGCTCTGGTTTTTGTAAGCCTGCTTTCCTCGGGAGTAATAGCTCTGTATGAACAGACCCTGCAAACAGTAATAGTTCTCACTGTATTTATCCCTCTTTTGCTGGGCAGTGGCGGTAACGCCGGTGCTCAGGCATCTACCCTGATGGTACGCGCCTTAGCCACCAGCGATGTGACGGCAGATGAATGGATAAGAGTGTTTTTTAAGGAACTTATGGTAGGTTTATTTCTGGGCGTATTTATGGGAATCATCAGTTCCATATTTGGGTCTATGCGAGGAGGCCTGCAAATTGGTTTAATCGTGGGCCTTACCATGTTAACTATTATTATAGCTGCCAATCTTATAGGGGTAATGCTGCCCTTTATACTAACAAAAATGAATTTGGACCCGGCGGTAGCCAGCAATCCCCTTATCACCTCGATAACGGATGTCATGGGCCTGCTCATCTATTTTGCTATCGCCACCATGATTTTGGGCCCGCTATAGAGTATCTCCCAACTTGTTTACTGTCCGGTCTGATTACGGATCGATATTACATAAAAGTAAAAAGGACGTCTCAAGCCAAAAATTCGCGCATGCTTTGGGGGAATGATGGTTTCCATAATAATATACTGCGACTCTTTGAGCCCGGCCGCATTTAAAAGTTTTTTAAATAAACCGGGGTAACAGCCAAAGAATATAGCATCTTCCAGCAGATTTAAAGCCTGCCGGTAATCATGGCTTATAGCCGCCACTATTCTTCTGCTTCCCTGTTCTTCCCCATATTCCACCACTCATAAATTTATGATACAATGAATTTAGAATAGTATCACTAACATAATATTAATGTATACCTTCGAATATAGGGAAAAGAACCAGGCTATCTCTCTGTATGGGGCGTTCTGAGGGGACATTTTTTTGCTTTTGCAACAGGAAGCAAAAAAGATGTCCCTTTGCTTGATGGTTAGGAGCTGCATAGGGGGAAAAAATGGGAACGGGAAAAAACAATAGCATGGAACTGCATTATTATTCCGACCGGCTCAAACGCAAATTGGAGCAGATGCGTCTTGTGCCAGTTACTATTGTCGAAGCCCCGTCCGGTTACGGTAAAACCACCGCGATACGAGACTTTTTACAAAACTCCCTCCCCCAGGGCACGCCCGTCTGTTGGTTCACCGCCATGGATGAAAAGACCTCTGCGGGTTTTCGACGACTCTGCCGCGAGATTGAGAAGATTGACAGCCGTGCTAGTGAACGTCTCCTTAAAATAGATTTTCCTAACGCCGCCAACATTGGTGAAGCAAGTGAAGCCCTGCGGTCAGTCCAATGCAAACATGAAACCTATCTGGTCATAGATAACTTTCAGTTTTTGCAGGACGCCCTGCCCCCAGCTTTTTTTCTTGCGC